>Ga0105241_10003511_pt1 | contig 11668 bp, 11 predicted proteins | sample KBSC64metaG_FD_80422 | JGI IMG/M metagenome (GOLD analysis project Ga0105241, IMG submission 80422) | Corn rhizosphere microbial communities from Kellogg Biological Station, Michigan, USA - KBS C6-4 metaG | ecosystem: Host-associated > Plants > Roots > Rhizosphere > Soil | place: Michigan, USA... | reverse complement strand
TCTTTGTCGAGTCTGGACGAATGTCGTATCCGAGTACTCAATTACTCTCCCAATATAAGGCGTGTATAATCTCCCCACTTTGAACTTCGAATGCATAAAAGCCTGAAGCGATGACAAACGTGGCAGAACTTCCAGCAAGCAGAAAAGTCGAGTCCCATTTGCGGAAGGCCATCCATGCCGGACGGTTGCGGCCGCGGCAGAGGATCATCGAGGAGGACCTCGCTCGCGAGCTTGGGGTGTCCCGCGGACCGGTGCGAGAGGCGCTGCTGCGGCTGGAACGGGACGGCCTGGTGGTCACCACATCCCGGCGCGGCACATTTATTCGCGACATCTCAATCAGTGAAATCGGCACGATTTTCCGCATGCGCGCCAAGCTTGAGGGTTTGTGCGTGCGCGCCATGCGGGAGAATCCGTCGGCTCAAGCCGACAAAATGTTGCAGCGGTGTCTGAAGAAAATGAAATCGGCAACCGGGAAGAACAATGAAGAACAATTCCTCCAGGCAGATATGGAATTGCATCACACTATCTGGAAGGCGGCCAATCAGCCTCTTCTATATCGAACTCTCGACTCGATGATGAATCCCTACATATTCATCATCGCGCGCGAATATTCATCCCGCGCTCCCATGACGGCACGGCGAGAAAATCACGAGCACTATGTCAAAGTTGTGCTGACCACTCCTTTGACTCGGGTGGAGAGAGAGGTTGAACGATACTTTGACCGCTTGTACCGCAATCTGTTCCATCACGGCCACCAGCTCGCACCGCCCGATTGGGCGGGACACCATACGGAATCCTCTCTGTAACAAGGGACCGTCCCACAAGCAGAAATCTCATCTTCGCGGCCGCCCGCGCACCGCTTTCGATCGCCCGTCGTCCGCAGGATGATGTCATCAATTGTGTTGACACGAGGAATACACGATGGTTCAATTCGTTGCGGTTCGGCCTGCGATGACCGCCACGCATGCCCTCTGACGTCCATCAAAAAGCACGAATGTCCGATCTTACGATTGGGGGAATACAGGATGAACTCACCGGTTGCTCAGGCCGTCCTTCTGATTCTGGTTGCCGCTGCCATGAATGCGGCTTATACGCAGCCGATGAAGTTGAACAAGAAGTGGCAATGGGAGCATACCTGGTTTGCCTTTTCCCTTCTAGGCGTGGCCGTCGTTCCGACCCTGATTGCGATGTTGACTGTCCCTCGACTTTGGTCCACATACTCTTCAGTTTCCGGCGGCACTCTGGCCGCGATGGCTTTATTGGGCGCAGGCTGGGGCGTGTCCCTGGTGTTTTTCGGGCTGGCGATAACGCGAGTAGGAATGGCCATCACGTTTGCGATCGCTCTGGGAACATCCGCCGCGGTGGGCGCATTGACCCCACTCTTCAGCCAGCATTCTGACCAAATCCTGACCCGGCAGGGTGAACTGATTCTGTTTGGGGTCGCGGTCATTTTGGTCGGGGTAGCCCTGTGCGGACTGGCGGGGCATCGCCGGGACGCCTCGGGCCAGGCGCATAGCGCAATCGAGCCGGGGAAATTTGTGAGCGGATTTTTGCTGGCATTTGTTTCCGGAATTCTCGGCTCCATGCTGAATCTGGGATTGGCCTTTGGAGGCAGCATTCAGCGCGCGGCGCAGGACCAGGGCGCGAGCGTAGCCATGATGTCGAATGCGGTATGGCTTCCCTGCCTCTACGCCGGGTTCCTGCCGGGAGTTATCTATTGCCTGTACTTGATGCGCAAAAACGGCAACGCCAGCGCCCTGAAGACACCGGGTACTTGGTATTACTGGTTCGCTGCGGCCAGCATGGGACTGCTGTGGTACGGCAGCATCATTCTGTACAGCATCTCGACGGTCAAGCTGGGCGACCTCGGCACATCGATCGGCTGGCCTTTGTTTCTGGCTTCGATTGTTATCGTTAGCACAACGCTGGGAGTCCTGACCGGGGAGTGGTCGCACACGGGCAAGCAACCGATCCGCATCATGATCGCAGGGGTAGGATGCCTGGTGTTGGCCATCGCAATTCTGGGATACGCCAGTTGGCAACAGACTGCGGAAGCAGGTAAAAACACGGCAAGTGCGGAGCCTCTGCAGCGATGACACCGGATTCCATGACGGCTGCGGAGGAATCTCGGGTTTCCTACACGTCTTGGTCAACCAGAGATTCTTGGTATGTCAACAAACTTGTTGACGATTCTGCATCGAGTTAGTATCGTGCTGTGGGGGTTGGAGTGGCGGAAAGTATTGGCCGCCTAAACGCCGAGCCGTTCTGTACGTGGGCCCCCAGCGTGAAGCCGGTTGGGACGCTGGGAAAGACCTAATCTCGGTGCTGCCCCGGTCTCATATGGAAATCTTTCCCTATTTGCACCAGATCCAATCTTTGGTGGGTGATCGCAATTTGTTTCAGTACCTGTTTGTGGGCGACAACGTAGTTCTCCTCGATACCGGGGCTTCGTACACCCCCACTGAGGTAATCCTGCCATTGCTCGCGAAGCTGGGAATTCAGCCGTCTCGCTTGACCGTGGCGATCAACACTCATGCCGATGCTGACCATCACGGGGGGAACGAATCCCTCAAGAAGGCCGCCGGCCAGATGCTGCTGGCGTGCGGAGATTCCGACCGGGCGATGATCGAAAATCCTGATCGTCTCTTTGCATCGCGCTACAACCAATGGGTAGCGGAGCATGGCACCGGCTTGAGTCTCTATCCGGAGGCCAGCGAGTGGGTACGGAAGATGGCGGGTCCGGCGCACCGCATTGATCTGACCTTCCGGGGCGGAGAACTCATCGCCGTCGATGACAAGCGTTCACTGCGAGTGCTGCATGTCCCCGGGCACAGCGATGGTCATCTCGCACTCTACGATCCCGTCAACAAGGCGGTATTCGTCGGAGATGCGCTGCACGGCAACTACTGTCCCAGTACCACCGGGGAACCATCGCTGCCGCCTGCTTATTTTGCGGTACTCGCCTACCTCGGAACATTGCAATTCCTGGAAGCGCTCGAGATTGACTGGATATATTCCGGGCACTGGCCGGTATATAACGGCGCAGCCGCAGCTGAGTTCCTGGCGGAATGCCGGCGCTTCGTGGACAAAGCTTCCGGGCTGGTTTGGAAATCGCTGGAGCGGCATCCCGAGGGGTTGACGTTGCGAGTTTGCATCGATGAATGCGGACCGGCCCTGGGGAACTGGCCGGCGGGCAACCGGTGGTTGCTCATGTATCCGCTGCATGGCCACTTGCTGCACCTGGAACAGCAGGGCGCCGTGACCCGGATCAAGGGCCAAGAACACTCTCTCTGGAAAATGGCGGCCTAGAAAATAACGCTCCAAGAAGAGACGACAAAAGTGCGATCTTGCATTTCACAAACTGAAAAGAGGCGGCCGCTCCCGTCGGTCCTCGCTTCCCTGCTGGCGCTGGGCTTGGTTCTGCTGGTCCATTCATTTGCGCTCGGCGTAGTAGCTCCGGATCCGCCCTATCGCGCTGCTGTGATTCGAACCGGACAGTTTCCCGGAGTGCGGTTGAGTTCTGGACTCACCATTTACGACGAAGAGCTTCGCAATGGACGTCTCCTGACACGGTATTGGGGATCCAACGGCCAGATCGTTCCTGACGCCTACCTCGATGGCGACCGCTGGCAGATCGACATGCTTCCGGCGGACACATTCAAGCTGGAGATTGAAAAGCAAGAACTCTCCGGAACATGGAAGTGGATAGGGGCGGAGAAATCTGAGGTTCGCAATCCGGACGGATTGTTGGTGACCATGGAGTTGGAAAGCACAGCGCGGCCGATCCGGGTAAAGGTGTACACGCTCTTGAGCGGCGGCCCCGTCATGGTGCGCTGGCTGGAAGTGACGAACAGCGGATCGCGTCCGACTGCAATTTCGAACGTATCTCCATGGGCAGGGCAACTCTGGCACACTCCGAACTTCGCGGAAAAACTTCAGCCTGACGCCACCAATGTTTACGAGCTCGGGTACGTACAGTACGAGAAATGGGGACAGGAGGGCGCGTGGCGTTTCGAGCCGGTCGTAAACGCAACCAAGATTGTCAGCGGAGAACGCGGCAAGTCGGGATGGGGGCATCCCTCGTTCTTTGCCAAGAACAACTCTACGGGCGAGTGGTTCGCGGCCTCGCTGGGCTGGAGCGGTAATTGGAAGATTCGGGTGACCAGTCGAGTAGAGAAGTATCCCGTCGACCGCACAGGCCGGGTGGACAAGCCCGACACGGACGCCCGCCTGTTCTTCGACATGGGGCCAAACACGGTAGACCCGGCGCTGCGTGTCCTCGAGCCGGGAGAGACCGTGAAAACAGCTGAGACCCATATCCTGTGCATGAAGTCTGATCTTGATCATGTGACCCAGGCTCTCCTCGATCACGTCCGCAAGGACGTTCTTCCGGCGCATCCTTCTGAGCATGTTTTCGACGTCGAAGCCAACCATCGCGGTTACATTTTCGACCACGAAACGGAGGAAGGATTCAAGCGCGAGATTGACATGGCCGCCGACATCGGCGCGGAGATGTTCGTGATTGACGCAGGCTGGTATGGGCCGGAGCCGAACCAGTGGTACCCGAACGTAGGCGACTGGTACGCCGGCGCCTGGCTTCCCAACGACCTGCAGCCTATCCGTGAGTATGCACGAAAGAAGGGTATGCAATTCGGGTTGTGGATGGAACCCGAGGGCATTGGGGCGAACTCCAAGCTGGCCAAAGAGCATCCTGACTGGATCCTGAAACGTAACGGTCAGCCGATCACCAACAACCGGCAGATCGACGTCGCCAATCCCGTGGTCGCCAAATGGATGGAGTCGGAAATCGGGCGGGTCATCCGTACCTACGATCTCGACATGTTTCGCATCGACTACAACACCACCACCGAAGAGGGCGGAAACCATGTCCAGAGCGGCTTTGTCGAGAATTCAACCTGGCGGCATATGGACAATCTGTACGCCATGTTCGATCGTCTGCGGAAGCAATTTCCAAAAGTCATCTTTCAGAATTGCGCCGGGGGCGGCGGGCGGCTGGACTATGGCATCCTGCGGCGCTTCGATTCCACCGAACTCTCCGACTGGATGCGCGCACCACGTGGTTTGAAGATCCTGAACGGAATGACGTGGTTGCTGCCGCCAGAAATCCTGCTGCGCACGTTTGGAACTGAGGTGCCGGATCTGGCTGGCGATGGCGATATCGAGAGCCAATTGGCGATGGTGCAAATGTCGCTGCCCATTTTCCGAGGAATTTCGCCCTCGCCCGGCGATCTCAATCCTCTGCTTCGCGAAAAGATTCGCTCCGGAGTGGACCTGTACAAGCGCGAGTTGCGGCCTATCTTGCGCAACAGCCGCGTCTATCACCATACCCCACAGACGGAATACTACTCTGAGACTCCATGGGTAGTTCTGGAGTATGCGTCGCCGGACGCGCGTCGTGGCGTCACCACGTTGTTTCGGACTTCTAATTTTGGGGAGAACATTTTCCGCTTTGTGCCGCGCGGTCTGGACACCTCCAGAACCTACAAGGTGACATTCAAGAATCGCGGCGAAACAGTGGAGCTGTCCGGCCTGCAAATGATGCAAGAAGGAATTCCTGTTCGTTTGGAAACGGCGGGGACATCGGAAATGTTGTTGTTCAGCAGCGTCGAGCCGGTGTCGAAGGTCTCGAGCAAGAACTAATGAGAACAGAATGACCGACTTCCGAAAACTATTTGATTTGAGCGGGCGGGTGGCATTGATCACCGGCGCCAGCGTCGGTTTCGGCGAAGCCATCTCGCTCGCCTTTGCCGACTACGGCTGTGATATCGCCGCCTCTGACCTCGACCTTCCGGCGACTCAACACGTGGTTGACAAAGTGCGCGCAAAGGGTAGAAAAGCTGTCGCACTCACTGCCGACACTTCGGTTCCCGGACAGATCACCGCCATGGTCAACAACGCCGTGCGTGAACTCGGTACGTTGAACATTCTGGTGAATTGCGCGGGCATTCCCCAGCATGATCCGGCCGAGGACACTCCGGTCGAGACCTGGGACCGCGTGCTGGATATCAACCTGAGGGGAACGTTCTTGTGCTGTCAGGCGGCGGCCCGAGTGATGCTGCCGAAGCGCCAGGGAGTGATCATCAACTTTTCTTCGATTGCCGGAGCAGTAGGCGTGGGACGTGGCGCCAATGCGTATTGCGCCAGCAAAGGCGGCATCAATACGCTCACCAAACAATTGGCGCTGGAGTGGGCCGATCGTGGGATTCGGGTGAATGCGATCGCGCCCTGCCAATTTATGACTCCCGGCCTTAAGGCGGTGATGGCGAAGCCGCAGTTCGATCCGGTGAAGCTCATGCAAACCTGGGTTTCCAATATTCCGCTGGGCCGCGTCGGTGAACCAGAGGAAATTGTTGGCCCTGCTCTGTTCTTGGCGTCGGAGGCTTCCTCAATGGTCACCGGGGTGATTCTTCCCGTGGATGGGGGTTACCTGGCCCGATGAATCCCAAAGAAACAAACGGGAACAAGGCCAAGTCGAGTCTGCAAACATGGGCTCCGGCCGGACTACACCTGAAACGGCTCGTCCAGATCGGAATTGTTGTGCCTGATCTTGACCAGACGACGCGGCTGCTGACGTCCGTGTTCGGCGTCGGTCCCTTTTCGTTCGTGGAGTGGCCAAATCGTCCTGAATCCAAGTATCAGTATCGCGGCGTGAAAGAGCACATTCGGATTAGTCAAGCATTCGTGCAATTAGGAGACATCGAGGTCGAGTTGATTCAGCCTCTCGAGGGCGAACGGAATGCGTACAAGGAATTTCTCGATCGGGATGGCGGTGGGATCCACCATGTGCTTTTCGAAGTCAGCGACATTGAGTCGGTGCTGCAACAGCTTGGGAAGTCTGGTGTGACCGTGCTGCAGTCCGGTACGGGTATTCGTCCAGGTACGCGTTGGGCGCTACTCGACACGCGAGACATGCTGGGATTCTATGTCGAGCTGCGTCATCGCCCCGGCGATTCGGACGGCACATCTGTTCCGTAGCTTCAGGTTATTTGGTGGGCAGCGCGACAAGTCATGAAAAAGTCATCTTCAAAGCATCTGAAGACTGCGATCGTGGGGTGCGGCAAGGTTGCCGGCACTCATGCTCTCGCTTATCATGCGCTGCCCGACTCAGAGTTTGTAGCTGTGTGCGGTCTTTCACCGGAGCCTTTGCGAGCTTTCGCAACACGATTCCAGGTGAAGCCCTACACCGACCTTGCGGAGATGCTGGACCGTGAAAAAGTGGATGTGTTGTCGGTTTGCACCCAACATACGCAACACCCGGCGGCGGTCGAGATCGCGGCCAGCTGCGGCGTCCACGTGATTTCAGAAAAGCCGTTGGCGGTCGATCTGGTTTCCTGCGACCGGGCAATCGCGGCTGCGCGGGTCGCGAAGATCAAGCTGGGTGTGATCAGCCAGCGTCGCTGGTATGAGCCGGTTCAGCGCATGAAGGCCGCCATGGATGCCGGCAAGCTCGGCAAACCGGTTCTCGCGATGGTAACCATGTTGGGCTGGCGTGAGCCTGCCTACTACGTTTCCGATCCCTGGCGTGGAACCTGGAAGGGCGAGGGTGGCGGGGTGGCTGTGAGCCAGGCGCCGCACTATCTCGATCTGCTTTGTTGGTTCATGGGCCCGGTGGCGGAGATCTACGCGTATTGGGACAACTATAACCACCCGACCGTAGAAGTCGACGACACCGTGGTGGCTTCGGTGCGCTTCAAAAGCGGAGCGATGGGCTCCATCGTCCTGAGTAATTCGCAGCGTCCGGGACTTTACGGAAAGATCCACGTGCACGGCTCCTCCGGCGCTTCGGTCGGGGCCGAGGTTGACAGCGGCTCGCCATTCATCTCCGGAGTCACGGAAAAGATGGAATCGCCCTTCAATGATATTTGGACGGTGCCCGGGGAAGAAAATAATCTGGGCGCGTGGAATGCCGAGGACCGATCGCGACCCTGGAATGTGATGACTCATTACCACCAGATGCAACTGGCAGATTTTCTTCGTGATGTTTTGGAAGATCGCAAACCCCTGGTGGATGCGGAAGCCGGACGCCAGGTGGTGGAACTATTCACTGCCGTCTATCGATCGCAGCTCGAACGGGCGCCGCAGCGCCTGCCGCTGCTGCAATGAACAATTGGAGGTCGCAAGAATGACGGAACGAGTGGCCGAACAAATTGACCACCAACTGCTCCTGGAACATTACAAGAAAATGCTCGAACTGAGAGTGTTCGAGGTTAAGGTGCAGGAGCTCTATCGCAATGGCATGCTTCCCGGATTCGTGCATCTGTACGTGGGGGAAGAAGCGGTCGCGGTGGGCGTATGTTCCAATCTCGAACCCGCTGACCTGGTATTCAGTACTCACCGCGGCCACGGTCACGCGTTGGCCAAGGGAGTCCCCGCCGGCGTGGTACTGGCTGAGCTCTGGGGTAAAGTCACCGGAAGCTCCGGGGGACGCGGCGGAAGCATGCACATGTACGCGCCCGAATATGGGTTCATGGGCACCAACGGAATTGTGGGCGCGCCGATCCCTCTTGCCACTGGCGGAGCGCTAAGTGCCAAACTACGCAAGAAGGGCCAAGTCGTGGTTAGCTTCTTTGGGGAGGGCGCGGTCAACAGTGGTTCGTTCCACGAAGCGGTCAACTTTGGAGCTGTGTGGGACTTGCCCGTCGTATATGTATGCGAGAACAACCTTTACGCCACGGAGATGGCGTTCAGCCGCGCCACCAAGAACACCAGCGTGGCGAGTCGCGGGGATGCCTACTGTCTTCCCGGCGTGGAGGTGGACGGACAGGATGTAATGGCGGTCCATGAAGCCGCAAAGCAGGCCATCCATCGCGCGCGTAAAGGCGGTGGCCCGACTCTGATCGAGTGCAAGACCTATCGCTTTGTCGGCCATCACGAAGGCGATCCCGGCACTGACTATCGTACTCGCGATGAAGTCCAGCAATGGAAACAGCGGGACCCGTTGAAATGCTCCCGCAAATTACTGCTCGACTCGGGAGTGGACGAAAAGGAACTGCAGGCAGTGGATCAGGAAGTGGAATCGCTTATCGACCAGGCGGTTGAATTCGCCCAGGGGAGTTCGGAACCATTGCCCGGGTCGGTGAACGACCACGTGTTCTGACGGAGGAGAAGGAATGCCAGTGCAAGACCGTGTGATTACGTATTCGGATGCGGGAGTCGAAGCGCTGCGCGAAGAGATGCGCCGGGACGACACCATTGTGTACATCGGCCAGGGAATCGGCCCCCGAGGGGGAAACTTTCGGCAGACGAAAGGACTCTGGAAAGAGTTTGGCGACGATCGTTTGCGGGATACGGGCATCTGCGAACTGGGCGCCACCGGAGTCGCGATTGGCGCCGCCATGGCGGGAACGCGCACCATCGTCGACGAAGTGTTTCTGGACTTTGCCTTGGAAGCCATCACGCAGATCATTCAACAGGCGGCAAATATTTCTTACATGTCCAACGGAAAGATCAAGGCGCCGGTGCTGGTTCGCGGGGCCATGGGAGCTGTGCGCAATGCCGGAGCGCATCACTCGCACACTTTCTACAACTGGTTTGCCAATACGCCCGGCTTAAAAGTCGCACTGCCTAGCACGCCTTACGATGTTAAAGGACTCTTCAAGACCGCACTCCGGGAGCCGGGCCCGGTCGTATTCATTGAGCACAAATCCCTTTACAACTCCAAAGGCATCGTTCCTGAAGAGGAATATCTGATTCCGTTCGGCGAGGCCCGCATCGTTCGTGAAGGCAAAGACCTCACTATCATTGCCATGTCCCGGATGGTGGATCTCGCGTCGAAAGCGGCTGCAGCCCTGGCAGAGCAAGGAATCGCAGCCGAGGTGATTGACCCCCGAACCATCGTTCCGCTCGACCGGAAGAGGATTACGAACTCTATCAAGAAAACCGGAAGGCTCGTGGTGATTGATGAGTCTCCATCTTCCTGCGGCTTCGCAGCCGAGCTTCTGGCCATCGCAGCGGAGGATTGCTTCCGCGACTTGCGGGAGGCCCCAAAGCGAATTTGTTCGCTGCCGGTCCCGAATCCATTCAGTCCGGTTCTGGAGAATCAGATGATTCCTTCGGTCGATCGTATCGTCAGCGACGTGCACAAAATGATGAAAAACTAAGGAGAGAGTTTTTAAGATGGCGTACAAGATTGTCATGCCGCAGCTTGGTCTCACCATGGAGGAAGGATCGGTCACCGGTTGGCTGAAGCAGCCCGGAGAGTGGGTGGAGAAGGGCGATGCTCTATTCACCGTCGAAACCGACAAGATAGAAATGGAGGTCGAAGCCATGGGCAAGGGCTATTTGGGAGCAATATTGGTAGAACTGGGCCAAAAAGTGCCGGTAGGAACTCTGCTCGCGATGCTGAACGACAAGCCGGAAACGCACGTTTAGTACGGCTCACCACAGAAACACAAAAAGGCAGAACATGCGTTGCGCGAAGCGCGAGCGTCGTTACAGAGTCGTTCGCCTCACAACCGCGTCCTTGCGAGCTAGCACTTCATCAGATAACTCGACCCCGAGGCCAGGTCCTTCGGGCAAGGGTAGCTCACCTGTTTTGGGAATCAGCATCTGCGTAACCAGTCCTTCGTACTCTTCCAGATAGTGACGGCGCACGCTCTCCATGATGAACAGGTTGGGTACATTAGCGGCGAGATGGGCGGTGGCATAATGCAGCACGGGACCGCCGCAATTGTGGGGTGCAATGGGAAGATAATAGGTCTCCGCCATGGTTGCGATCTTCTTGGCTTCGGAAATCCCCCCGCACCAAGAGATGTCCGGCATGATGACTTGGGCTGCGCGGTTTTCAAATAATTCGCGGAACCCCCACCGGGTCATCAGTCGTTCACTCACGCACAGGGGCAAATCGGTCGAGCGCGCCAGGTCGGCATAAGCTGCGAGGTTGTCCTGCGGCAACATTTCCTCCAGCCACATAGGCTGGTACGGTCTTAGCGCCGCGGCGATCTTGTTCGCTGAAGGCAGGTTCCAGAACCCGTGAAACTCCATGGCAACGTCGATCGAGTCCCCAAATTCGTCGCGTATCAGTCGCAACGGTTCGATGGCGCGCTTGAGTTGGTCGGCGGAAATATGATTTCCACCAGTCTCCCTGGCGACAGGATCAAAGGGCCAGATTTTCATGGCGCGAATGTTGCTGGCGAGCAGCTCGCGGGCAAGCCGGACGGGCTCGCGGGTGAAATCCACGCGGTCGTAACAGGTGTTGTAGATGCGAATGGATTGCCGGGACGCGCCTCCCAGAAGCTTGTAGATCGGCTGTCCGGTCGCTTTGCCGAGCAAATCCCACAATGCTATGTCGATCGCGCTAATGGCTCGCATCTCAGTCCCAGCCCAGCCACTGTAAGAGACCGCCAGAAACATGTCCGCCCAAAGGCGATCAATGTTACCCGGATCCCGCCCTAACAGCCCGGAAGCGAGGCGATTGTGCACGACCACGCTTTCGGCCTCGGCGTTGGGATAGCTTTCGCCCAGGCCAATCAGACCCTCGTCCGTGTGAATCCGGACCCAGAGATACTGAATGGCGCCGACGTGGACCGTGATCCCGCGGGGCAGAAAGATAGTTTCGACGGCGGTAATTTTCATGAGAAGAGTTCAGAACGCGAGCCCGAATTATCGCCGAGCCTTTGCATTATAGTCAACATTATTGTTGACAATA
>Ga0105241_10003498_pt1 | contig 11681 bp, 10 predicted proteins | sample KBSC64metaG_FD_80422 | JGI IMG/M metagenome (GOLD analysis project Ga0105241, IMG submission 80422) | Corn rhizosphere microbial communities from Kellogg Biological Station, Michigan, USA - KBS C6-4 metaG | ecosystem: Host-associated > Plants > Roots > Rhizosphere > Soil | place: Michigan, USA... | reverse complement strand
GCCAGCCGCCGATGAGCGGTCCGGTGGCGACTGCGATGCCGCTGGCCGCGCCCCAGATACCCAGGGCCGTTCCGCGCCGTGCGGCGGGGACGGCGGCCGACAGCAGGGTGAGCGTCAGCGGTGTCACGATCGCGGACCCGACGCCATGCGCCGCACGTGCGGCTATCAGTTCACCCATCCCCGATGCGAGGGCGGCGGCGGCCGAGGCCCCGGTTGGCTCCGGAGGTCTGGTTGGCCAGGCCGATGTACTCGCCCAAGTGGTATTCGACATCGAGGCCCTTGTCGGCGATCAGCGTGCCGAGCGCCACGGCACGAGCGAGGAACCCCGGGTTTGTCAGCGAGTCCACGAACCCGCCGTAGCCGGCGATCAGGTCGGCGTCCGGCGGCAGCGTCGCTCGGTTGACCATCGACTTCGCGGTCGTCAATGCCTGCCGGTCGAAGGAGGCGAGGCGGGCGACCGTCGCCTCGACGAAGGCGTCGAGTTCCGCGTCGGGCAGGGCTCGTGTGACCCACCCCCAGCGCTCGGCCACGTCGGCGTCGTAGTCGACACTGCTGAGAATGGCCTCGAGCGCCCGGTCGCGGCCGATGGCCCGGGGAAGTCGCTCGGTTCCGCCTCCGCCGGGAACGATTCCGATGCCGACCTCGGGCTGGCCGAAGACCGCCTTCTCGCGACTGGCGTAGCGCAGGTCGCAGGCTAGGGCCAACTCGTTGCCGGCGCCGCGGGTGCGACCACGGATGGCCGCGATGCTGACGTACGAAGCCTTGCTCAACCGCAGGACCATGTCGGTCCAGACCGGCGGGTCGTCATCGTGCCGGGGTACGGGCAGGTCGCCTGCCGCGGCGCCGTCGAAGTGGTTGATGAAGAAGTCGGGGACCTCGCTGGAGAAGACGACGACCTGGATGTCTGGATCCTCGTCGAACGCGCAGACGATTTCGTGCAGCCTCACCACGGCCTCGGGAACCATGAGGTTCACAGGAGGATTCGCGAATGTGATTCTTGCGGTCTGGGCAGTGGTGCGCTCGAGGCGGATTGTGCTGGGCTGACTCATGGGAGGTTCCGTTTCCAAGCGGTCAGTGTTTTTGACGGTATGCCGCCGTAGGCGGATGATGCTTCGCTGGAGCGGGCCAGAACCGATCGCCCGCCGATCAAGACGAGGTCACCTCATCGACCCGATCTACTCGCTTGGGCTACTTCCGAATCGCCCAGCGCCGAGTGCTCTCGCGTACGTCTCACGATTCAACAAAGGGAGCTCGCCAGTGGCGTCCGTGGTGGCGATGTATTCGAGCATCCGCCTCTGAGCTTCCTTCGATTGGTCTCTGACCAGGAACTCGGCGTGCTCGAGCTGCAAGCCGTCCTCGAGCGACAGGGAGCTGCCGAAGTAGATGGATCGCTTGATGGCTCCGAGAGATTGCTTCGAGCGCAGGCTCAGATACTCTGCCCGCTCTATCGACCGTGCGAGGACCTTTTCTTGTGGCACCACTTCGTCGACCGCACCGAGTGAGAGAGCCTCTGCAGGCGTGAACGGCCTGCCTTCGAGAACGGCGACCAAGGCCTGCTGAGTGCCGATCAGACGAGGCAGTCGCTGAGAGCCGCCGCCGCCCGGTGTCAGTGCGAGCAGGACTTCTGTCAGGCCGATGACATGCTCTCCGTCTGCCATGATGCGCAGGTCACAGGCGAATGCCAGTTCCGCGCCGACGGCGAGTGCCGAACCGTTGAGTGCCGCGACGAAGATGGTGCCGCTCGCATTCATCTTCAGGAAGGTGGCGTGGAAGCTGTCGAGCTGCAGAAGTGTCTTGAGCCGGGTCATCCCCGCGAGCGTTCTGACAACCGGCACTCTGTTGATGAGTCTCGCCGTGCGCGCCACGAGCTTGGCGATGCGCGTGTTGATCGGCGGGAATCCAGTGCCGCCTTCTTGTAGCCAGCGCACGTCAGAATGGCTCAAGAAGCGGTCAGGATGCGTGCTGGTGAAGACGACCGCGCGGATGTCCGGATCGCGGTCTGCACGATCGACCAACTCTTTCAGCTGCTTGGCGATCTCGGGATCGAACAAGGCATGTGGGCCTCCGTTGATACGGGCGACGAGGACCCCGGCGTCGCCCTCGACGGCGATGTGTCCTGCGGGCTGCGAGCTACTTCGCGACGTGTCCATATGGTCCTCCGGTGTGTTGGCTGTGGTCGATGGTTTCCGGCGTTAGCGCTGGTCACGCTCCTCATGAGACGGCGACGCATGCTGTGCGCACGGGGCGCGCCGACCCGGCGATCGGAGATGACCCGCTTTGAATTACGCTCGTATGCCTTACGGTCGTACGACCATATCTCGGTTATCAGTCGGCGACAAGGGGTCACGCCCGGCTATCCGGAATGTTCCAGGAGGCGTGGGTGCGGTACTCAGAGGCTGATCAGCGGCGACAGGGTGCCAGGCTGGCGTGAATCTGGTCGCGGATGTCGGCGAGGACGGCTTCGTCGCTGCGGTGCAGGTACACGGTGGCGGTGGTGCTGATGTGGATGATCGCGGTGATCACGCGCGCCAGGGTTGCCGCGTCGGCCGCGTCGATGTCGTCGTAGCCGTAGTCGTCACGGGTGAGCAGGCTGGCGATGCGGTCCTCGAGACGGGCGGCTAGAGCGAGACCCGCACGCCGGTAGGGCTCGGCCGGGTCGCCGAAGACCAGCTCGTGCAGGTACATGCCGCCGTTCTCGATCTGCTCCCTGAGGCACGCCACTACGGGGCCTGTGAGAGCGACGACTGCATCGAGTGCGCCCTGTCCGTCGACGGCGTTCGCGGCGGCGAAGCCCTCGTCGATGGCGGCGGCGAATTTCTCGTTCTGCACCATGATCAGCAGCTCCGCCTTCGTGGACGCGTAGTGGTACAGGGTGCCGATCGCGATGTCGGCCTGGTTGGCGATCTGCTGCGTCGTGACCCCGCTGACGCCGTGTTCGGCGAACAACTCGCGGGCCGCGGTCATGATGCGCTCGCGCTTGTCCCTCTTGGCGCGCTCTCGGCGCCCGCTCGGCAGGTGACCGCGTCCCACGGGGACCTCCTTGACAGAAATATTGAGCCAACTCATAATTGAGTGTACTCGGAGTTGATGGGCCGGACGAGCCCCGGGTGTCCTGCCGAACTGGCGGATATACCTGCAAACCCGGATAACTAGCATGAAGACAAGGAGCGACGCCCCATGAGAGCGTTCGTCGTCACCAAGTACAAGGAGCCGCTGCAGGAGGCGGACGTCCCCGAGCCGGTCGTCGGGGAGCACGACGTGCTCGTGCGGGTGGAGGCCGCCGGGCTCAATCCACTGGACGAGAAGATCCGTGCCGGCGAGTTCAAGCAGATCCTGCCCTACAAGCTGCCGCTGGTCTTAGGCAACGACGTCGCGGGCACCGTCATCGGTGTCGGCACGGGAGTTCGCGGTTTCAAGCCAGGAGACGAGGTCTACGCCCGGCCCGCTAAGGATCGCATCGGCACGTTCGCCGAGCGTATTGCCGTCGCTGAGGGCGACCTGGCGCTCAAGCCCGCGTCGATCGGCATGCAAGAGGCGGGCTCGCTGCCGCTGGTGGCGCTCACGGCCTGGCAGGCGCTGGTGGAGCGCGGGAAGGTGCATCCCGGGCAGAAGGTTCTCATCCACGCCGGCGCCGGCGGGGTTGGCTCGATCGCGATCCAGCTCGCTGCGCATCTCGGTGCGGACGTGGCCACGACCACCAGCGGCGCCAACGCTCACTTCGTGCGCGCGCTCGGCGCCGACACCGTGATCGACTACCGCACCCAGGATTTCGAGCAGCTCCTGACCGGCTACGACCTGGTGCTGGACAGCCTCGGCGGGGCGAACCTGGAGAAGTCCCTGCGGGTGCTCAAGCCCGGCGGCAAAGCCATCGGGATCGCCGGTCCCCCGGACCCCGCGTTCGCCCGCGAGGCTGGGCTGAACCCGGCCCTGCGCCTGGCGATCGCCGGGCTCAGCGGCAAGATCCGCAGGCAGGCGAAGCGGCTCGGCGTGACGTACGAGTTCCTGTTCATGCACGCCAGCGGCGACCAGCTTCGCCAGATCGCCGCCCTCGTCGACCAGGGCGTACTGCGCCCGGTCGTGGGGAAGGTGGCCGCCTTCGACCAGACCCCGCAGGCGCTGGCGTCCCTGTCCCGGGGCGGTATCCGCGGCAAGGCCGTCATCAGCACCAGCTGACCCGCCGCGACCGCGACGGGCAACACAACCCACGCAAGGAGAAACCCACCATGAGCACCAACGGCACCCCGAACGAACCGGTCATCACCTCCTACGCACATGCCCCGGCCCGCACCATCACCGCCGGCGGCGTCACCTACGCCTACCGCGAGCTGGGACCGAAGGGCGGCATCCCAGTCGTCTTCTTCGTCCACCTCGCGGCGACCCTGGACAACTGGGACCCGCGCATCATCGACCCCATCGCCAAGGATCACCACGTCATCGCCTTCGACAACCGCGGCGTCGGGGCGTCCACAGGCCAGGTGCCGGACAGCGTCGAGGCGATGGCCGACGACGCCTACACCTTCATCACCGCACTCGGCTACGACAAGATCGACGTCTTCTCCTTCTCCCTCGGCGGCATGGTCGCCCAGGCCCTGGTGGTGAAGCACCCCGACCTGGTCCGCAAGCTCGTCCTCACCGGAACCGGGCCCAAGGGCGGCAAGGACATCGACAAGGTCGCCGGCACCACCTACTGGGACATCCTGCGCGCCGCCCTGACCCGGTCGGATCCCAAGGAGTTCCTGTTCTTCAACCGCAACGCCACCGGCAAAACCGCCGCGCGCGCGTTCGTCAACCGGCTCAAGGAACGCACCGCCGACCGCGACGCGAAGATCAAGACCAAGGCATTCCAGACGCAGCTGAAGGCCATCAAGAAGTGGGGCCGCTCCACCCCAGACGACCTGTCGACGATCACCCAGCCCACGCTGATCGCCAACGGCGACAACGACCGCATGGTGCCCTCGGGCCTGTCCGAGGACCTGCACCGGCGCATCAAGGACAGCGAGCTGATCATCTACCCCGACTCCGGCCACGGCGGCATCTTCCAATACCACGACAAGTTCGCCCCCGTCGCAGTGGAGTTCCTCGCCCGGTGAGCGCCGGCGAACACAGGAACCGCGGTTCCTGGGCCTAGAAGAAGAGAGCAACACCATGAGCACGTCACCGCGTGCCGCACAACCGGACGTGACGAAGCACCTCACCTCCTCGATCCTGCTGTGGGTGCGCACCGACCAGCCGCGCCAGAGGGGCATGGACCACTGGAAGGGTCCGCACTCAGGGATCATCTCCGCCACCCCCGGCTTGGAGGAGTACCGGCAGATCCACCTGGCTGAGCACAACCCGGGACTGTGGCCGACGACCGGCGGGGTCCAGACCTCGATCCCCGTCGACCGGAAGATCGACGGGGTCGCGGAAGTCACCTTCCAATCGGCGCTTGCGCCCCTGAAAGGGCGCAAGCAGACGAAGCTGGCCTACGCCGACGAGATCAACGTGTTCCGCCGCACCCTGCTCTACGCCGGCCCGCCGAACTCCTCCCGCTGGTACGACGTCGCAGACCCCGGACAGAAGGCCGGCGCCCGCGCCCTGGTCTACCTGCGCCGCAGAGACGGGGTCCGCGCCGTCGAGTTCCGGAAGTTCGTCAACAAGCAGCTCACTCCCGCCCTCACCGGCACCGAAGTGCTGAAGGAACTGCGCACGCAGACGTTCCTGCCCTGGATCGAAAAGCTTTGGGACACCCCGAACGTCGCCCACGACAACCCTCATGACCAGCGCTTCCACGCCTCGATCAGCCTCGGGTTCACCGACACCGCGGCCCGGGACGCCTTCTTCACCAGCGACGTGATCCAGGACCTGTCCAACCAGCTGGCACCGCTGGTCTCCGCGATCCACGCCTACGACGTCGCCGCCGCCCTCACCTACGTCAAGAACGGCGACATCCTCCCGCGCTACGAACAGTGAGCGGCAAGGGCGGGAAGCAGAAGCACCGGATCTGCTCGGCAATCCATCCGCACGGGCTTGCCCGCCCCACGGGCGTGCCCTTCGCCATCCGATACCCATCGCACATCTGGAGCCAGATCGCGCTGAAGGCGGGCCCCGACGTGGAACGATCGCGTCGGGGCCGAAGGACAAGCTCAGGCGTTGGTGCTGCGCAGGTCCGGGTAGAGCACCTCGACCGGGCTGCTGAGAGCCGCCCTGACCTGCGTGGTCACCTCGTCGGCCAAGACCTCGTATTCGCCGGCCGCGAGGGCGTCGTAGACCGTCGTCACGAGCTGGGCCGGGAGCATCTTGGGTCCGTCAGCGTGCGCGGCCATGGGGGTGTCGACGTAGCCCATGTGCACACCCATCACGTGCACGCCCTTGGGTGCGAGCTCGATGCGCAAGGAGTTGGTGGCCGACCACAGCGCAGCCTTGGACGCGCTGTAGACGCCGCCGAAGGCGTACCAGCTGGCAACGGAGTGCACGTCGATGAGGACCGACTCAGGCTTGGCAGCGAGGATCGGCGCGAAGGCGCGGGCCAAGAAGAGGGGTCCGAAGAAGTTCGTCTCCATGTTCACCCGGACGTCCGCCTCGGTGACCTCCAGCAGGCTCGCGCTCGGCGGGATCGCGCCCGCGTTGTTGATGAGGACCGTGACGTCTGGCGCAGCGGCGACGGCCGCATCGATGGACGCGGGGTCGGTGACGTCGAGAGTCAGCGGGACGATGCGTTCATCATCCCAGGCCCGGGGAGAACGGGCGGTCGCGTAGACCTTGGCGGCGCCGCGAGCCAGGGCGTCGCGGACGAAGTGCGTTCCGAGGCCGCCGTTTGCCCCGGTGACGAGGACGACGGCGCCGTTGAGAGAGGGCATCGGTGTTCCTTCTTTCCTGGGCTGAAGCGTGCCTTCGTGGGTGCTGTGGCAGCATGAGCGAAGGCGCTTTCGAGGCCACGCGGTAATGACTATACTCATAAACGAGTGTGGTCAGATTCTATTCCCGGAGGACACCGCCATGTCTGTCGCCTCCCAGCCGGTCGGACGGCGCGAACGAAACAAGCAGGAGAAACTCGACCGCATCGTCGCCGCCGCCAGCGAGCTGTTCGCCGTTCACGGCGTCGACGAGGTCACGACCCAGCAGATCGCCGACAAGGCCGACATCGGCGCCGGGACGCTGTTCCTTTATGCAAAGACCAAGGGCGAGCTCCTCTTGCTTGTGCAGAACGTCAAGTACGCCGAAGCGCTCAAGCGGGGCCGGGTGGACGCCGGGACCATCCCAGATGTGCTGGACGCGGTACTGGCGATCGTCCGGCCGATCGTGGAATGCAACCGCACCCAGATCGACAACGGGCGCACCTACCTGCGGGAGATGGTCTTCGGCGACCCCGCCGAGCCCCGGCACGGCGAAGCGCTCGCCATCGTCGCGCAGACCGAAGAGGCCATCGCTTCCGTACTGCGCCGAGACGAGCGGGTCTCAGAGGGCGACGCCGCGACGCTGGCGCACATCGTGTCCGCCGTGATGTTCCTCAGCATGGCGGTGAGCGTGAACATCACCTTGAGCGTCGAGGAGATCGTGCAGGACATCCGGGGCCAGGTCAGCCTCCTGCTTCCTCGCTGACGCCAAAGGTAGACGCAGGAGTTGGTGAGGGAACCCAGAGCCTTGATGGTGGAGCGCAGCACGCTGCCGAGGTTCGGGTAGCGCACGGGGGTGCGGGAGATGCCGATGCCGGCGGGGCGTGCCGGTGAAGATCAGGTCGCCTGGGACGCGTTCGCGGACCCCCGTTCGGTGCCGAGCAGCGTGAGGATGCTCTGGATGCCCTGCTCGAGGACGATGTCGACGAGTTGCTGGTCGACCAGGGCGCGGTGCCGCTACCGATTGGACCTGCTCCGGCTGTCCTGACCGCTGGGGAAGAGCGGGGGAAGTCGGGTTTGGATCGGCTGGTGGAGGCTGGCGCAGACCGTGCGGAATCGTTCGCTCAGTGGTTGAGGGCCGGCACGCCGCGGAAGGTGCGTCGGTAGGCCAGCGGTGAGACGCCGAGGGCGGCGTGCAGGTGCTCGCGCAGGGAGCTGCCGCTGGCGAAGCCGACCTGGCCGGCGATCTCGTCGACCGCCAGGTCGGTGGATTCCAGCAGGTTCCGGGCCCGGTCGACGCGTTGTTGGATGAGCCAGCGTCCAGGGCTCATACCGACTTCTTCGGTGAACCGGCGGGCGAAGGTGCGCAGGCTCATGTTCGAGTGCGCGGCAAGGTCGCTCAGGGCCAGCGGCTCGTGCAGGTTCCGAAGCGCCCATTCGCGGGCCGCGGACGTTCCGCTCGCCGTGGTTTCCGGGACCGGACGCTCGATGTACTGCGCCTGGCCCCCGTCCCGCCACGGGGGGACGACGCAGGTGCGGGCCGCGTGGTTGGCGATCTCGCTGCCGTGGTCCTTGCGCACCAGGTGCAGGCACAAGTCGATGCCGGCGGCGGCGCCGGCCGAGGTCAGCACATCGCCCTCGTCGACGAACAGCACGTTCGGGTCCAGTTCCACCTGCGGGTACCACTCCCGGAAGAGGCCCGTGGCGTGCCAGTGCGTGGTGGCCCGGCGCCCGTCGAGCAGCCCCGCCGCGGCCAGCACGAAGGCGCCGGTGCAGGTCGACACGATCCGGGTGCCGGGGGCCACGTACGCGAGGACTTGCGCCAGGTCGACCAGCGTTTCACGGCGGGGGTCGCTGGTGTGGAACGGTGGGATGATCACGGTGTCGGCGGTGCGCAACACCTCCGGGCCATGCTCGACGGTGATGGAGAAGTCCGCGCTGGTGCGCACCGGGTGACCGTCGATGGTGCAGGTCACAACCTCGTAGCGGCCGTCGGCGGCGCCGAAGACGCGCTGGGGAATGCCCAGGTCGAAGGGGTACACCCCGGGGACGGCGAGGACAACGACACGGTGCGCTTTTACCATGGCAGGATCCCGTCGAAAATTGGCGATCGTGCCATTGTAGCGGGCTGTGACGGCGGCCAGGCTGAACCCATGACGGACACCGAAACCATGCGAGCCATCAGCCAGGACACCTACGGCACCCCCGACGTGCTGAAAGAGACCCTGCTACCCAAACCAGCGCCGGGGGTGAGTGAGATCCTCATAGCCGTCCACGCCGCCGGGGTCAACCCAACCGACTGGTGGAGCCGGGCCCAGTCCACGCTCATCGCCCGGCTGCCGCTGGTGCTCGGCTGGGACGTCTCCGGCGTCGTCGAGGCCGTCGGCGTGGGCGTCACCCTGTTCAAGCCCGGTGACGAGGTCTTCGGCATGCTGCCCTACCCGGGCGGAGTCGGCTCGCATGCCGAGTACGTGACCGGGCCGGCCCGCGTCTTCACGCACAAGCCAGCCGGGATCGACCACGTCCAGGCCGGTGCGCTGCCGCTGGCCGCGCTGACCGCCTACCAGGCGCTGGTCGACATCGCCGGCGTCCGGGCCGGGCAGCGGGTCCTGATCCACGCGGCGGCCGGCGGCGTCGGTCACCTCGCCGTGCAGATCGCCAAGGCCCGCGGCGCGTACGTGATCGGCACCGCCAGCGCAGCCAAACACGATTTCCTGCGATCCCTCGGTGCCGACGAGGTCATCGACTACCACAGCGTCGACTTCACCGAGGTGCTCAGCGACATCGACGTGGTCCTCGACCCGATCTCCCGTGACTCCGCCGCCCGCGCCCGATCCGTGGCCGTGCTGCGCCCGGGCGGCACCCTCGTCTCGATCCTTCCGGTACCCATCGACGCCGGCGAACTAGCGACGATCGCCGAGCGGGGGATCCGCTACGAGTCGCTGCTGGTCGAGGCCGACCAGGCCGGCATGCAGGCCATCGCCGCCCTGGTCGAGGCCGGCGCACTGCGCGCCCACCTCGAGGCCACCTTCCCGCTCGCCGAGGCCGCGAAGGCGCACGCGCTCGGCGAGACCGGCCGTACGCGCGGCAAGATCGTGCTGACCGTTCGAGACAGCAAGGCACAACTTGCCCGGCAACTGCTGCATGACGTGTTCGTCCTCGGTGACACGGCCATCGTCGATCGGGTCGTGCGGCCCGATTCTTACATCCAGCACAACCCCCTGGCGCCCGACGGAGCCGACGCCCTCAAGTACTTCAGCGGCGCCATGCGACAGCAGTTCCCGCAGGCCGCCTTCGAGCCCCGACGGGTCATCACCGACGGCGATCTGGTGCTGCTGCACTCCCGCTACGTCATGGTGCCGGGCACCGAGGGTCTGGCCGTGTTCGACCTGTTCCGCTTCCAGGACGGCAAGATCGCCGAGCACTGGGACGTCATTCAGGAAGTGCCCGCCACCACGGCCAGCGGCAACGACATGTTCGCCACGCTCAGCGAGCCGCGGACCGACGCGATCGGGCAGCGCTGGTTCACCGCCTACCACAAGGAACTGGTCACCGCGTTCGTCGACCAACTGCTGGTCCGCAAGGACCTGACCGCCATCGACGCCTACGTCGGCGCCGACTACCACGAACACAACCCGAACATCCCCGACGGCGCGGCCGGCCTCAAGGCCGAGCTGGGCTTCTACTTCGAGCAGTTCCCCCAGCTGACCGTGACACCGAAACGAGTCATCGCGCAGGGCGACCTGGTCGCTGTACACAGCCACTACATCGACACACCGGGCGACCGCGGCCGAGCCGTCCTCGACCTCTTCCGGATACGCGACGCCAAGATCGTCGAACACTGGAGCGCCGAACAGGACGTACCCGACACCGCTGCCAACGACAACACGATGTTCTGACACCGGCTGGGGCCGCCGCGCTCGAGTCCCCGGCGGGCCACCAGTACTGAACAGGGAATATGAGCGCATCGTCTCGGTGACGAACTCCAGCCGGTTCAACGCCCGCGCGCAGGCCGCAATGTGAGTGGCATCGGTACGTACCAGACCCCCGACACGTAGCAGCCCCAACTGCTCACAGCTGTCCAGCACCAGCTCAAGAACCCGCGCCCCCAGGCTGTGCCCGATCAAACGGTCCCGGAACTGCGACAACAAGCTGTAATCAAATCCCGGATCGGCCAGTTCGACACCCAATGCGTATGTGGCTCGATGTACGACCGGCTGGGCGGCCGTTCAAGGTGTCGGCGATCTCCATCCTGGCCGCTGCCAGCAGGCCATCCCTCCTGGACGACGACGGAGACCTGCACTGGGCATCCACTCGCTGGAGCCTAGAAGAACAGAGCTTGCCCGACACCGACATCGAACTACGTGCCCGAGGCGGGTGACGCGGCCTCCGCGCTGTGGTTGTCGGCACCCTGATACCCGGCGGCCCCTTGGCCGCTGCGCCCGGGCCGGCAAGCCGGGGCATGGTTCCTGGTACTACGCGCTGGATCTTCCCCGGGAGGTGGCGGGTGAGCGCTACCGGATCCGTCGGGGCGGGTTCCGCACCCAGGGCGAGGTGCGCAAGGCACTGAACCGGCTGCGGTTTCCGGACCGGTCGGGGCGTCGGGTGGTGACGGTGGGGCAGTGGCTGACAGCGTGGTCGGAAACCCGGTTGCGGTTGCGGCACAGCACGGCGCGCGGCTACCGGTCGATCATCGAGCATCACCCGCTCCCGCACCTGGGGAAGGTGCCGCTGGCCGACCTGGACTACAAGGTGGTGGCCGGGATGTTCCGGGAAGGCCACACCGCAGGCACCTACGTCAGCATCCTGCCGGCCGGGGTTCGCGACGTTGTCGAGAACGTCGCCCAGTCGGTCCTGGACCGCGGG
>Ga0105241_10003493_pt1 | contig 11683 bp, 6 predicted proteins | sample KBSC64metaG_FD_80422 | JGI IMG/M metagenome (GOLD analysis project Ga0105241, IMG submission 80422) | Corn rhizosphere microbial communities from Kellogg Biological Station, Michigan, USA - KBS C6-4 metaG | ecosystem: Host-associated > Plants > Roots > Rhizosphere > Soil | place: Michigan, USA... | reverse complement strand
TCACGGATATTCTTTCCCGAAAATCCAAGCTTCCGGTGCGTGAAGTGCACGGAGACACGCCCCTGGCTGCCGACAACGTGTATGTGATCCCGGCCAGCGAAAATCTCCGCATCGAGAAGGGGGTTTTGCATACCGTTCCGCGCACCGATGCGAGCGGCGTCCGCAACATGCCCATTGACGATTTCCTGCAGTCGCTGGCTAAAGACAGCAGCAACATGGCGTTCGGGATTGTCTTGTCCGGGACTGCTTCGGACGGCACCCTGGGCTTGAAAGCGATTAAGGCCGAGGGTGGCATTACCTTCGCGCAGGAACCGACTTCCGCAAAATTCGACGGTATGCCCCGCAGTGCGATCGCCGCCGGTGCAGTGGATTTTGTCCTCGCGCCCGCTGCGATCGCGAAACAGCTGGTCGCGCTGGGCGGCCATTCGTATCTCCACGACCGGCCGGCGCGCGAGCCTGGCGTTCCTCCGGACAGCGCCGGAGATCTCAATCCTATTTTCTTGGTACTGCGGGCAGCAACCGGCATCGACTTCACGCATTACAAACCCAACACCATCCTGCGCCGTATCAAGCGCCGGATGGCTTTGCATGGTTTGGAGAGCCTGAAAGATTATGCCCGGCGGCTTCGTCAGGATTCTGCAGAAGCGAAGATCCTGGCGCAGGATTTCCTCATCAACGTTACTTCATTTTTTCGTGAGCCCGAAACCCATCGAAAACTGCGAGAGATCGTCTTTCCTGCCCTGCTCAAGAACAGACAGCGGGACGATCCGATTCGCATCTGGATTCCGGGTTGCTCCACCGGCGAAGAGGCCTATTCTTTCGCCATGTCGCTTACGGAGTTTCTGGAGGAACACGATCCCCGCCTCGGCATACAGATTTTTGCAACCGACCTCAGTGAGGCGGTCATCGACAAGGCGCGTGCCGGGGTTTATCTGGAGAACTCACTGGCCGGCGTTTCTCCGGAACGCCTGAAGCGCTTCTTCGTCAAAAGGGATCGTGTCTATCAGGTCAGCAAGGCGATCCGCGACGTTTGTGTTTTCGCCAAGCAGGACCTAACTAAAGATCCGCCGTTTTCCAAATTGGATCTGGTCAGCTGTTGCAATCTATTGATTTATCTCGGACCGGTTCTGCAGAAGAAAGCCTTGTCTCTATTCCACTACGCTCTTAAGCCGGGCGGATTTCTAATACTTGGCAGTTCCGAATCGATCGGCGCTCTAGGGGGCTCGTTTCAGACAGTGGACCGTAAGCATAAGATTTACGCCAAGAAGGCGCATTCCGTGGCTCACACTCTCGATCTTCCTGCATCCCGCACTGGCGCCGAAAGGTACGCGCCTGAAGAGAATGCCAATGACAGCGCCACACCACTAAAGAACCTTCAGAAGCAGGCCGACCGTCTGCTTCTAGCCGAATACGCGCCGGCCGGGGTACTGGTCGATGAGGCGATGCACGTGCTTCAAGTGCGGGGGGATACAGGACCATACCTTCAGATCCCTCCGGGAGAACCGACCACAGATCTGGCCAGATTAGTCCGCCCGGGAATTTTGGGATCCTTGCGAGCAGCAATTCGCAAAGCGCGGCAACAGAAAACTTCGGTCAGAGACACGGGACTTCGCGTAAAGGTCGCCGATCAACTCCGCGAGATCAACCTGCGAGTTTCTCCGATCCGGGATTCGAACGGTGCGGAGCAATGTTTCCTGGTGCTGTTCGAAGATGCGCCCAAGCATGCGGCTCGCGCACAGTCGCGGGGAAAAGGCGCTAAGCCGGCCGCGCTCCGCGAACGCGACCTGGAAATCGCGCGGTTGGAACAGGAACTGACGGCCACGCGGGATTATCTACAATCGATTATCGAATCGCAGGAGGCGGCCACAGAGGAGCTGCGGTCGGCGAATGAAGAGGCCCAGGCCACCAACGAAGAACTGGATACGGCTAAGGAGGAACTGCAAGCCTCCAACGAAGAACTGAACACCGTCAACGATGAGCTGCGCGCACGGAACATCGAACAGAGCACGCTTAATAGCGATCTGCGAAAGCTGCTGGAAAGCATCAACGTGCCTCTGGTGATGGTGGGGAGGGATCTTCATATCCGCTGGTTCACTCCCGCTATCGAGCCCTTGCTGAATCTGCTGCCGACCGATCAGGGCCGCCCCATCACCGATCTTCATTCGGAGGTAATTCCGACCTTTCGCGAATTACTAATGAGCGCCTTGGCCGGCGAGAAGAATGCCAACCTCGAGATCGAGAGCGCCAAAGGCCGCTGGCTTTCGCTGCGCATCCTGCCCTACCGGGGTCCGGAAAATACTATTGACGGCGCGATAGCCACGCTCATCGATATAGACGATCTGAAACGCGCTCGCGACTTCGCGGAAGTGATCGCAGGAATTGTCCATGAACCGATGCTGGTACTTGGATCCACGCTGCGAGTCCGAGCGGCGAATGAGGCTTTCTATCGCCTGTTTCGTATGGACAGACAGAACACGGAAGGCCGCTTGATCTATGAAATCGGACACGGCCAATGGAATACTCCGCGGCTCAAACAACTGCTGGAAGAGGTCCTTCCGAAAGAGACCGCCATCAAGGATTTTGAAGTCCGCCACACCGATGAAGGTGCTGGACCGAAGACCATACGGCTGAATGCTCGAGAGATTCGTCAGCACGATGGCGAGCGATTGATCCTGCTGGCTATCCATGATGTGACTGCCACCTAGCGGATACCACGCGAGCGCTAACGTTCCCGTATAATCAACGCTAGCCATGAAAGCCTTTATCACTGCTACTCTTGCATTCCTAGCTGCGTCTGTGGTGCTGCTGCCGCAATCGCGGACCTTCGTACCGGTCACCAGCCAGATGCTGCTCAATCCGAGCCCCAACGATTGGCTGATGTACAACCGCACGTACGATTCGCAGCGCTACTCGCCGCTGAAGCAGATCGACAAATCTAACGTCGATCAGCTCCGCATGGTTTGGACCCGCGGACAGGGTGCGGGCTCGCAAGAAGGCATCCCGCTGGTGCACGACGGCGTGATGTACCTCATGGCTCCGGGTGCGGCGATTCAAGCACTGGATGCGACCAATGGCAATCTGATCTGGGAATACCAACGCAAGCTTCCAGCCAACCAAGCGAGCCAGGCGCGCTCGAAGACGATCGCCATGGGTCAGGACATGATCTACACGACGACGCCAGACAGCTTTCTGGTCGCGCTCGACGCCAAGACCGGCGAACCGCGTTGGGAGACCAAGACCGATACGCGCGGCAATATTTCTGGTGCGGTGATCGCGGGTGACAAAGTGATCTCGGGCGGATCCTGCACCGGGAACCACGTCAATTGCTACATCTCGGCTCACGATGCGAAGACCGGCAAGCTTCTGTGGAAATTCGCAACCGCTGCGAACACCGGCGAGCCGGGCGGCGATACCTGGGGCGACACCCCGGATGACAAGCGCTTCGCTAGTACCTGGGGCGAACCCGGGACCTACGATCCCACCACGAACACTGTGATCTGGGGCGTTGCGAATCCTACGCCGAACACGCGCATGGAGCGACATGGCAATCCTTTTGGAGTTCCTACGTCAGGCCCAGTGGATCTGTTTAGCGATTCGACGGTTGCCATTAATGCGGATACGGGCAAGCTGGTTTGGTATTACCAGCATCTTGCCGGTGATGATTGGGATGAGGACTGGACCAATGATCGCGTACTGGCGACCACATCTCTGAATCCGACGGCTGCGACGGCGAAGTGGTTCAACCCGAAGGTGGTGGGCCAGCGTCGCGATGTGGTGATCGCCACAGGTGAATCCGGCGGCGTTTTCGCGATGGACCGCAAGACGGGCGAGTTCCTGTGGGCCAACCCGTGGCCCTTCGACGTTCCGAATTTCCTGATCAACAAAGTGGACCCGGACGGCAAGGTGCACTTGAATGAGAGCCTGATCTTCACCGGCCCGAATCAGCACAAGGACATCTGCTTCTTCAATACGCGCAGTTACTGGTCTCAGGCGTACAGCCCGGCGACGAATTCGCTATACGTTCCTTGGGTAGATACGTGCCTGGATATGCAGACCAAGGAAAACTTTCCGACGGTACGTCCGGTGCGCAATGGCAAAGTTCGCGAAGGCTCGAACCCGGCGGAATTTTCCGGCATCTCAAAAATCAATATCGCCACCGGTAAGATCGACCATATTTACAAAGGTCGCGCTCCGATCAATGGGGCGATGCTGGCCACTGCCAGCGATCTGATTTTCTTCGGCGATCTGGATCGGAGACTGCACGCGTTGGATGCCACCACCGGCAAAGTTCTGTGGGAGCAGACGATTGGTGGGCCGATCGCCAACAGTACGATTACGTATTCGGTGAACGGCCAGCAATATATTGCAGTCGCCACGGGCGACGGCCTGCTTACTCAGAGCGTGATCGGCTACGCCCCGGGTTTGAATCCACCTAAGGGCGCCAACGCGATCTACGTATTTGCGCTGCCTCAGAAGAAGTAAGGAGAGGAGGCCCGAGAGCCTCCTCTGCTCCTCCGATGCTGCTACTTGCCTCCGGACGTGAGCGTTAATGCAACTCCTTTCAGTGCTTTCTGCGCCGAGTGCGTACTCAGCTCGAAAGTAAAGTTACTGGCCGCGATGTTCGTAAGTTCCATGCTCTCGCTGGAATACGCCGTGAACGTCAACGGCTGTGCAGGCTTGGCAGGCAGGCCGATTGCCGTTCGCGCGAACACAATCACCTGCATTTTGGTTTCTTCGTTCTCAAACACGAGCACTTGAGAAGCGTGCGGCATGGTGCTGATTGCATAGTTCCCCGCGGGCATACTGGTGCCGCCGGCGGAGAACGCGAAGGGGATGCGCGCACGCAGCGTCTCGGCGGACGCAGAGCTAAGCGCACCGAATAGAGAAGCCATCAAAACGGCTGATTTCAATAGATTCGTTTTCATCGGAATGTTTCCTTTCAACGCCCAAAGGGCGGGGTTACGGAATGAAATGCAAGTGCGCACACGGAATACGCGTGCGGAAAGGAATCTTCGGCGGGGAATGATTCTAAAGGAAAGACAGCCAGGGCGGGGGCTACGTCATTCGAGCAATACTGGCTTGCTCTGACATTTTCAGTCTACAGTCATTTGCCTGGTTTGGTCAAGGGAAAACGCGCCTGAGCCCTAAGCAGCTGTAGTAGAACGCTATTCCGGTTTCCAGCCCAACGCGACGAGTTGGACACTGATCCCCGTCTTCTTGGGCCGTACCGTGATGGTTTCGAAAACTTCCGTGGTGGGATCGACCTTGCTATCCAGCGCGGCGACCTCTGCTTCGAATTGAGCGTTCAGCTCTTTCAATTGCTGGTCCACCATCTCCACCGTTTCATCGGCGCGGCCAACGTCGCTATATTCCTTCGCAGCGCGGCCCGCGGCTCGAACGGCTTGAGTGGCCTTGTTGATGTTGGTGGCGCTGAAAGTCTTGCGACCCATGAACGCCCCCAAGATTCCTGCGCCCGCGGTAACTACGGTGCTCAGGATTTGCGCCGTGGATTGTTCCTTCTCGACAGCCTTCTTCTGCTCTGCTTGCGCTTTTCTATGCTGAAGCTGTTCCAGCTTGGGACCATATTTCGATTGCAACGTAGCCTTCAACTGATCACGACGTTCGCGCGCGGCCTGCTGCAATCGAACTCGGAAATCGCGCTCGCTCTCGCCCGGCTTGGACGATTGGCCCAGGCTCGGCGACCGCATCAAATCCAGCTTCTGCATCCGGAACAACCAGGTCGAAAATGTTTTGTTCCACGCCGCGTAATTCTTGGGATTCGCGCCCGCTGCAGGAAGTTCGGCGAAGCTCGCGGAAGCCTCAGCAGTCTTTTCCAGGTCGGCGAGGGCGCAGTCGGTTTCTTGCGCGGAATCCCAATCGGCGCCCACAGCGTCGTCGGTCACGGCCGTGGTAAACACCAGGTCGCGCGCGATATCGACGCCCAGTTTGTCGTCGAGAAACTGAATCTTGGCCACGCCAACCACCACAGGCGAATAGACGATTTCTTTCGCGCTGCCGCGAATTGGAAAGTAATACTGCGAGATGCCCGGCGGCAACACGGGTTGCCCGACTGAAGCCGCCCGGGCAGTTTCCTTGGTTGGCGCAGGCGAAGCGGCACTCGGCTTGTCTTCGGATTTCGACGCCTGCATCAACTTCTGGATCTCCGGACGCGCCAGAGGTCCTCTCAGATACGAAAGCGTCCAGCGTGTTTCGAACAAGACCGGCTGCTTCTCGTGCACGTTGTTCATTAGGAACACGCGTTTACCCAGGCCGGCGAGCATCTTGTCCAATTCGCCGCGGTCGAAGTTTGAACCAGCGCCTTCCAGTCCTTCGAGTACGCGATCCTTATCCCGCTCAGTTTGGAGCCGGCCGAGAAACCACGTTCCAGTGTTCGCCAAGCCCTTGTAATCCAGATCAACCGGATTCTGCGTCGCCAACACGACACCCAGGCCGAACGCACGAGATTGCTTCAGCAATGTCAGCAGAGGCTGTTTAGACGGTGGATTTGCGACGGGCGGAAAGTACCCGAAGATTTCATCCATGTAAAGGATCGCGCGCAAGCTGCTGGTCCCGGGCTGCGACCTGATCCAGCTCAGCGTCTGATTGAGCAGCAGCGATACGAAGAACATGCGCTCGGAATCATTTAGGTGCGCGATCGAAAAAATACTGATGCGCGGCTTCCCTGCCTCGGTCCACAGAAACTTGCCGATATCCAGCGGATCACCCGCGAGCCACGCCTCGAATCCCGGCGATGCCAGCAGATTATTCAGCGCCATGGCCAACTCGAATCGATCCTTGGCCGGATAGAACGATTCCAGGTCCAGAACGCCGATCTTCTGCACCGGCGGCTTCTGGATCTGCGCGATCAGTGCCGGAAGATCCGGGTTTTTTCCCTCGCGCCAGTTGAAGTCGAGCAGGTTCGAGAGCAGCACGTGCTCGCGACTCTTCATGGGATCCGCGGCTATCCCTACCAGCCCCAGCAGGGACGTCGCCGTCGAACTGATCCGATCCCGGAGCGCCTCGCGATCGTTCATGGTCGCCGCGTCGGGAGCCGCGAACGATTTCAGCACCGATACAGGACGCCCTGCATCCGAGCCTGGCGTGTAGATGGTGAAGTCGGCGGCGGCTCGCAAGCGAACGATGCGGTTGCCGTCTTCCTGCCAGGATGCCAGACCGCTCTTCCACAGGTCCGCTTGTTTAGCAGCGAAAGCTGCACGATCCAGACCTTGATTGCGAGCCTCATCGGCGTTCACCCAGGGCTCAAAGTCCTGGGGACGCAGTTCCGGAAATGTGAGCAGAAGATTCGCAAGGTCGCCCTTGGGGTCGATCACGATGGCCGGGATGCCGTCGATGGCGGCCTCCTCCAGGAGTCCGATACACAGACCGGTTTTGCCGCTGCCGGTCATGCCGACGCAGACGGCGTGGGTCACGAGGTCGGCGGAATCGTAGAGCAGCAGGCCGCCGTCGTCTTTTCGTTTGCCCAAATAAAAGACGCCGAGCTTTTCGTAGTCTTGATTCGCCATCTGGAAGCTTACGGAGTTACCAGAATCGCCACGCGGCGACGCGACGCGTCCGTTTGTCCATCGCCGGGCTCAGGCTCATTCTTCCACGAAACCGTTACGCCCGCCACACCCAGACCGCGCAGCAGCGTCGCCATGTTCTGCGCACGTTTTTCGGCGAGTCCGGCTTTCTCGACCAGACGGTCGCCGTTCGATAAGAGCGTGGTCGCGCCATATCCAGAGACCTTTACGCTGGATGCTCCGATTCGCTTGGCATAGGCGGCGGCTTCCGTTACGATCTGATTCGCGGCGTATTCCAGATAATCGTCATTGAAGGAGTACAGGACCGTAAACTCATGCGCGCCCGTGAAGGTTTCACGCGAACGGCTCGGCTCGGCTCGACGCGACGACGGCCCTGGACCACGCGGCGCCGCGGGAGCCTCTATTCCAGGCTCGGCCGGCAGGAGCGTATTGCAAGCCAGGTTGACTTCCTTAAGAACCGAAACCGTGACAGGCTGGAGCGGAATGCCCCCGCAAACGCGAGGTCCTGCGGCGACGCGGCCCTCCACCAGCACCTCGTGCTTTAACTGCGGAGGATGAAACTCGCTGGTGATGTCCTGCTGGATTCCCAGGTAATACGTCTCGCCCTCGTACTCCGCCAGAAAACAAGGAACCGTCTTGGTGTCGCGGACAATCGGGCATGAGACGAAGTTGCGCTGCTGACCCAAGGCGACGACTGCGACTATGAAGAAGCTGAAGCAATAGCGCACTACAGAACTCCGAGGAAATTGATTAGGTCTTCCTTCTCGCCGTCGGTAAGTTTCATGTCGAAACGGCGATCGTAGAAGTCGACCACCTCGCGCAGGGTTTTGGCCGATCCGTTCGCGAAGTACGGAGCTCTCGCAGACAGCCCGCGCAACTGCTGCATCACAATCGATCCGACGTCCACACATCGACCCGAAATCAACGCGCGGCCCGGGTCCGTCGTATAGATGACGCGCCCGAGATAAGGATGCGGATCGGCATCACGAGAGCAGGTGATCTTGAAGACCGGCAGCTCGCTCGAATCCGCCCAGGTAGCGGGTTCGGTCCAGGTCGGATAATTCGTTGTGCCGACGTCCACCCATCCGGCCGAGAGATCCTGACCGGTCATTTGAGCGTTATGGCATGTGGCGCAGGTACGCTTCAGCGGATTTCCCAAACCGATGGAATTGATATGCGCGGTGTCGCGCAGCCAGAACTGGCGGAACATGAAGATATCCGCCCCGCGAGCGACGGACGCCCGGTAGTAATCAGTTCCCTTCCAGGAGTTGAAGCTGCCGAACACAGGATCGTAGTCGTTGTCGCCCAGAACGCCGGCTTTGTGATCGCGCAACGCGACCGGACCCAACGCCGCAGGTCCACCTGGAACCGCTAAGGGACCGCCGAAGATGTGAGCCGCCTGTGCGGCGTAGACCTGCGATTCATACTCGACGATCTGTTCGATCTGTTTGCGCGATGGAGAAACCTTAGCCTGCTCGTGCCCCATGATGGCGCTGAGTGCCTGCGTCTGGAGCGTTGCTTCGCGCGCATCGCTCATAAGATTCATGGCAACGGGACTCTTGGTTTCCGGATCGACGTCCGCCAGCATTCCCGTCTTGAGCACGATCGGCCGGCCGCCGGACACGACGTATTTGAGATTTGCTGCCGGACGCGGACGACGATAAACAGAAATCGTCGGATCGGCGCTCTTGAGACCGAATTGCGGACTCGTGTTGCACCCTGCCGGATCGCGCACCACCTCGATCGAGAACTCGACCGGTTTCGGCGAGCCGTCGGCGTTCTTGGGCGGCCACTGCAGAGGAATCCGGAACAAGCCGCGTTTGAGCAGGAGCGAATGCGAGCTTTCCTTGTCCTGGGGAAGGCCGGGGCAATTCGATCCATCGAACGCCGCGAAGACTGGATCCTTGCCATCAGTCTGTTTCCACCGCTCCAGAAGGGCCGTAGCGGAGACGCTCATCCCATACGTCGGCTGATGGCAATTCACGCAGGCGCGCCCGTTGGTTCCCAGGGCCGTGAAGAAAGCATGGCCTTCGGTTTTAACCGGTCCCGACGCATTCACAACACCGAGAGTTCCCTCGTTACTGTCGAATGCATCGAACTCCGGCAGCACAGCGCCGCTGTTTGGCTCAATCCAGGTGACCTTAGAACGATCCTGATATTGCGCGCTCAATGTGAGCGCAATTGTGGCAATGAAAATGACGACAAGAGACAGTCTTCGCATAGAAATTGGCGATCTTGGTACAGGATAGCGCTTTGGCATACCAGCCTTGCGCTCACGAGACTGGACACGTACCATCACTACTATGAAATTAGTACGCGAGGCGTTTCTGGCGGCTTTATGGCCGGTCTTATTGGGTCCGGCGTTTGCTCAGGCTCCTGAGCCCTGGCAGGAACCCCTGAGCCAGCGCCGCTGGGAACAGGCCGAGCCGCTGCTCAAGCAGGCGCTGGAACGTGAGGAAACCGTGGCGGCGTTGCGCGGCCTCGCTACTGTTTATCGTGCCACGGGCCGCCTAGCCGCAGCCGATCCCTTGCTCGAAAGAGTAGTCGCTCTGGAAGAGACTGTCGCCAATGTGGAAGATCTCGCCAAGATCAAAGTGGCGTTACCGAATCTCAGACGCGCAGAAGAACTCTATCGCCGGTCTCTATATCTGCAAAACAAAGCGGGGGAGGACGAACTGACTAGCATCGTCACCCACCAGCGTCTGGCGCAGATCCTCGTCGGCGCCCAGAAGTATCCAGAAGCCGAGGCAGAAGCAATGACCGCCATGACTATCCGCTTACGGAAGCGCGGGCCGGATCATCCCGATCTGGCTGGTGACGTCTCTATCGCCGCGCGTATTTATCAAGTCGAGAAGAAATTCGCGGAAGCCGCGGATGGCTGGGAGACCGTGATCCGGATACAGGAGGGAGCTTTCGGAATCGACGATCTGAAACTCGCACCTTCGCTTCAGAGTCTGGCGACATGCCGGCAGGAGCTGAAACAGGTACCGCAAGCGGAGGCAGCACTGCGTCGCGCACTGGCGATTCGCGAGGCCAACCAGGGGCCGATTCAAGTGGAGGTCGCGCAGCTTCTGGACGAATTGGGAAGGCTGCTCTTCGACGGCCAGCGTTTCGCCGAAGCCGAGCCGGTCTATCGGCGGTCTCTAGCTACGTGGGCACGCCTGGTTGGTCCTGGCAATTCCTTGCTGGCTTCGAGCTATGACAGCCTGGCAGTCGTCTTGGCTTCGCTCACCAGGTACCGGGAGGCCGAGGAGCTTTATCGCAAGTCCCTCACGCTGCGGGATCAGGACGATCTCGATAGCTTGCGCAATCTGACCTTGGTCCTCGTCGCTCAGGAGAAGTACAAGGACGCCGAGCCGGTCTACCGCCGTGCCCTGGCCATGGTAGACGTCCCCAATCCCGAGGACACGCAACAATTGACGGAGCTACTTTCCGGATACGCTGGAGTGCTCCGGCAGCTCAAGCGTCCGGCGGAAGCCGCCCGCATCGAGGCTCGGCTAAAGGGACTGCCGCAGCCTGTTCAGTCCAAGGCTCCTCCGGTCGCCGCCAAGCAGGTGAAGTAGCTTTATCGTGTGGCAGGTTTTCAATCTGCGCGCCGATTTTCTAATCGGCGCATGGCGCGGGTAATACAAACCCGCGCGCAGGATGAAATCCTGCCCCATCTCGCTCAAGGAACTACGCGCAAGACGCCGCGAAGGCGGGCTTGCGGGAATACCGCTTATCCCGCGCCGCCGATACGCGAGGGGCTCCCGCAAACACCCGTCCGATGGCAGCCGCTACAAACGCCAGACCTTCTTTCGCCGCAGAGGTAGAGGCCGCGGAATTACACACCAGGAAGTCGTGCTCCGCGTCGGGATAGGACGCGGCCGTTACTTCTACGTCCGCCTGCATCAGCTTTTGGCCGTAAGCCGACCCTTGATCCCGTGCAGCGCCCCGCCCGCCGGTGACGATGAAAGCCGAAGGAAGATCCCGCAGCGTGGCTACGGGCGCCAGCAGCGGCGAAACCATTGGATGCCTGCGCTGTTCCGCATCCGGTGCGTAGGCTTCCCAAAATGGCTCGCCAAAATCCTCCTGGCCGTGCGTTGTGGCATCCAAGAACGGCGACACCAGAATTTGCGCGCACAAACGCGGACCCCGGCGAT
>Ga0105241_10003489_pt1 | contig 11695 bp, 15 predicted proteins | sample KBSC64metaG_FD_80422 | JGI IMG/M metagenome (GOLD analysis project Ga0105241, IMG submission 80422) | Corn rhizosphere microbial communities from Kellogg Biological Station, Michigan, USA - KBS C6-4 metaG | ecosystem: Host-associated > Plants > Roots > Rhizosphere > Soil | place: Michigan, USA... | reverse complement strand
GGGAGGCCGGCCGCCAGCAGCAGGCCTAAACTCGCGAGTGTGAGAATTCCTTTTTTCATAATCTCTAGTCTACAATCTTGACGTATGCCGATCCAAGTGGGTGACAAGGCCCCCGAGATTAAAACTTCTGAATTTTCGCTGGCGGATGCGAAGGGCCAGCGGGTGGTGCTGTTCTTCTTTCCGAAGGCCGATACGCCGGGATGCACCATGGAGGCCTGCGAGTTCCGCGACGCGCAGAAGACTTTCACGCGGAAGAACGCGGCCATTGTCGGCATCTCGCCCGATAAGCCCGCGGCTCACGCCAAGTTCGCGGCGAAGTACGGCCTGCCGTACACGCTGGTCCCCGATCCGGACCACGCCATCGCGGAAGCCTATGGCGTGTGGAAGGAAAAGAGCATGTACGGACGCAAATATATGGGCATCGAGCGCACCACATTCGTGATCGACGAAAAGGGCAAGATCGGCAGGATTTTCGCCAAGGTCAAGCCCGCCGGACACGCCGCCGAAGTGCTGGAGGCTTTGGCGAAGTGACTCAATTCACCGGCTGGAAACGCTGCACGCGCCGCCCGGTGTCGGTTTCGGCGACGTAGAGATTGCCTTTGGAATCCACCGCGATCGTATGGCCATGGGTGAAGTCGCCGATCTGATGTCCCGGGCGGCCGAAAGTGGAGAGGATCTTGCCGCTTTCGTTCTCGACGATGGTCACCACCTCGTTGCGGCCGTTCATCACGTACAGGTATTTCTCCTGCGGGTCGCGTGAAAATGCCACCCACCACACCGTGCCGCGCGGATCGGGAAGCTTCGGCGTTCCGGTTCTGATCCAGATGTTGCGCAGGAACTTACCTTCTTTGTCGAAGACTTCGACGCGGTCGCCGGAGCGGTCACAAACGTAGATCAGCCCGCCGCGGCTCATGTTGATGCAATGCACGTAGTGTGAAAACACGCCGGGAGCGCCGTCTTCGGCTTCCTGCGCAGTTCCCTGGCGGCCCCACTGGCGCAGGAACTTGCCCGTTTTGTCGAACACCACAACCCGGCGGTTGCCGTATCCGTCAGACACATAAATATCTCCGTTGCCGGGATCGACAACGATGCCGGCGGGATTATACAGGCGGTCGTGCGCCGCGTTCAGCGGCTTGCCTTTTTGGGTGCCGTCGGTCGAGTCCACCAGCCCTCGCGTGCCGATCTGCATCAGCATCTTTCCTTCGTGGCTGTATTTCTGAATGATGCCGTCCGTGTTTCCGCCCACCCACACGTTGTTGTCGCGGTCAAAGGTGCAGCCGTGGATGGAATTCGGCACCACATTGGGGTCGCCGAAGGAGTTGACCAGCGTGCCGGCGGCGTCGAACATCAGGATGGGCGGAGCCTGCTGGGAAGTTTCTTTCTCTTCTTCGGTAATATTGCGGCGATTAACCACCACGACGTGATCGTGCGAGTCCACGCACACGCCTCCCAGTTGGCCCACGATCCAACCGGCCGGCAGCGGCTGGGGCCAGGAAGGATCCACCGCGAACTTAGGCGCGTCTTGCGCGGCGGCTGCCAGCGCCAAGCCCAGCAGCATTCCAATGACTGACATTTTGCTCATGTTTCTTCTACTCTAACTTTCCGCCGCGACGGCGGCCTGAACTGATGCTTGCGCCGCGCGAAGCCCACGGTCGACCAGATTATCACGCGCCGAACTGCGCCGGATGCTAGCGTTCCGATTCCGCCTCGGCTTCGGCGGCCCCCGTGGGTCCGGCGGAAAGAGCGTCGGCGATCAATTGCCTGGCGCGCTCGGCGTCTTCTTCGGCCACGCGGATTTCCTCCGCGAGATTCGGCAGCGGGCTGTCGCCCACCAGCACGGTGTCGATGCCGTTCGATTCCAGCAGTTGCCGGACAGTGAGCACTTCCATCTCTTCGATGCCGCCGCCCGCCAGGCGGAAGACCGTCACCAGGCCGGGTTCGTTCGAGGGGTTGTTGTCAGATACCATTCCCTGAGGATACTCCGTAGAATGGGAGCATGGCTAGAAATAACGGAGAAAGTTTCGTTTGGTTCCTGATCGGTGCGGCGGCTGGCGCCAGTGTGGCGCTGTTGTATGCCCCGCAGTCGGGCGATAGAACCCGGCGCATGCTGGGGCGCAAGTTGGCCGATGGCCGCGAAGCCCTGGAAGAGCAGGGAAGCGATTTGCTCGAGAAAAGCCGGGAGCTGTTTGAGAAGGGCCGCAAAGTGGCCGACGACGCTGCTGAGCTATTTGAGAAGGGCCGCAGCATGGTGAAGGGCTAACCGGCAAAGCGGCCAGCTTGACACCATTCGTCAACGAAGTCTATGCGGACTTTTCTGCGCCCGAAGTGTGGGCGAAGGCGGAATCGGCGCTGAACCTGGTGCGTTCGCAACTGGGGCGCGATTACGACCTGTGGATCGCGGGCGGCGCGCATCGCACTGGCGATCTGCTGATCAGCGTAAATCCGTCGCGGCCCTCTGAAGTTGTAGGCCGGCATCACAAGGCGACCGCTGAACTGGCGAATCGCGCCATCGAAGACGCTCACGCGTACGCGCCGGTTTGGGGCCGGACAGCAGCGGTTGAGCGCGCGCGCCTGCTTACGGGCGCGGCCGCATTGCTTCGCGAGCGTAAGTTCGAATTCGACGCATGGCTGGTATTGGAAGCCGGCAAGACCTGGCCGGAGGCTGAAGCGGAAGTCTGCGAGGCGATTGACTTCTGCGAATATTACGCGCGCCAGATGGTGCGGTTCGCCGCTCCGGAAGCGGTGGTGCAGATGCCGGGGGAGCGTGACGACCTGGTGTACCTGCCGCTGGGAGCGGGCGTCATCATCCCGCCGTGGAATTTTCCGCTGGCGATTCTGGCGGGCATGACGGTGGCAGCGCTGGTCGCGGGCAATACCGTGGTGATCAAACCGTCGAGCGAAACGCCGACCGTTGCAGCCAAGTTCGTTGAGGTACTGCATCAGGCCGGGTTCCCGCCGCGAAGTCTGGCGCTGTGCACGGGCAGCGGAGCCGTCATCGGCGATCTTCTGGTAGAGCATTCCAAGACCCGCTTCGTCTCCTTCACCGGCTCGCGCGAAGTCGGCCTGCGCATCAATGAATTGGCCGCCAAGCCGCGCAAAGGCCAGATCTGGATCAAGCGGGTGACGGCCGAGATGGGCGGGAAAGACGCCATTATTGTGGATCGCGAGGCCGATTTAGACAGCGCCGTCGCGGGCGTGGTGCAGTCCGCGTTCGGCTATCAGGGGCAGAAGTGCTCCGCCTGCTCGCGCGCGATTGTGGACGATCCGGTGTACGACGAGTTCGTCGAAAAGCTGGAAGCCAAAGTCTCGGCGCTCAGGGTTGGCGCTCCCGAAGACCGGTCGAATTTCATGGGTCCGGTAATCAGCGCGGGCGCGCGCAGGACCATTCTCGATTACATCGAAATCGGCCGCGGAGAGGGACGGCTGATCGCGGGCGGCGGCGTCCTGCCGGGAGAGGGCTATTTCGTGCAGCCGACCGTATTCGCGGGCGTAGAATCCAAGGCGCGCATTTTTCAGGAAGAGATTTTCGGACCGGTGCTGACGGTTTCCCGCGCGCGTGATTTTAGCCATGCGCTGGAACTGGCGAACGACACCGAATACGGCCTCACCGGCGCCGTGTATTCGCGCAACCCCGAGACCATTCATCGCGCACGCCAGGAATTCTTCGTGGGCAACCTTTACATCAATCGCAAATGCACCGGCGCCATGGTGGGCGCGCACCCCTTTGGCGGCTTCAATATGTCGGGCACCGATTCGAAGGCCGGCGGCCCCGACTACCTGTTGCAGTTTCTGCAAGCCAAGTCCATCGCCGAAAAACTCTAGCGTCTGGTGGCCAGCAGCTCCACAAATTCGCGCGGCGACAGGATCTCGATGCTCTGATAGGCGCCGAGTTTCAGCAGGTGACGATCGCCCGTGACCAGGCAAGCGGCTTCCCCTTCGACCGCGCACTCCAGGTAACGATCGTCAGCTGGGTCTTCCTCGATCACCTCCAAACGAAGCTCGCCCGGCGTCAGAATCACAAGGGCCGCCAGGCTCTCCATAAACGCGCGGATCTCAGCTTCGGACCAATGGTGGCGGCGTGCAATTTTGGGGTAACGCAGGACGCGGCTGATCTCATCCAGCGTCGCCGGCGATGCCACCAGGTGGAAATGTCCGGCGCGCCAGGCTTTCAGTATGCTTCGAGGAACGCCTTCGGTGACGATGCCGCTAACCAAGACGTTAGCGTCGAGCACCGCGCGGATCATGCCTTCTTGCGGACGGGTTTGGAGCCGGCCGTTCGGGGAAGACCGGGGCGGACGGCGCGCATCGCTTCGGATACCTCCCGCGCAATGGTCGCGGGTTGGGCAGCGGGCGGAGCTTCCCAGAGCTTGTCCAGCATGCCGAAGACCCGCTCCTGGTGTTTCTTACGAGCCTGCACCTGCCACAACGGCACCACTGCCGCCATCGGCTTGCCGGCGCGCTCAATAATGAACTGATCCCCGTTGTAATACACTTCTTCGAGAACCTCTCCCAGATTCTGCCGGGCTTTAATGGCGGTCAGTGTCTTAATCATGCTGTGTCTCAATCATACTGACTGATATGATCATATCAAGTCTATCGCCCACTGGAGGATGAATGAAGCGCTTCGTTTTCTCGACGATTTTTCTGACCTCGCTGGTGATGGCCCAGACCGCTGCTCCCACCAATCCGGCGGCGCTGGCGGCGCGCCAGTGGCGTCAGCAGCACGAGCGCGCCATCATGAACGAATTCGTGGCGCTGCTGGCGATCCCCAACATCGCCTCCGACCACGCCAACATCCAGCGCAACGCCGAGGCCATTGCCCAAATGATGGAGAAGCGCGGCATTGCAGCTAAGCTGGTATCGGTCCCAGGTGGGAATCCCGTAGTATTTGGCGAAATCAAGACTCTGGCCGCCACCCGGACCATCGTCCTTTACGCCCATTACGACGGGCAGCCGCTCGATCCCAAGGAATGGGCCACGCCACCGTTCACGCCGTCACTGCGCAACAAGCAGATCGAGCGCGACGGGCAGGTGATTCCGTTGCCCACAGCAGGCCAGCGGTTTGATCCCGAGTGGCGCATGTATGCGCGCGGCGCGGCGGATGATAAAGCGCCTATCATCGCCATGATGACCGCGCTGGATGCCATCCGCGCGGCGGGAATCAAAACTAAATCCAACATCAAGTTCGCCTTCGAAGGCGAGGAGGAGGCTGGCTCGGCGAACCTCGAGAAGACGCTGGCAGCTAATAAGGCGCTTTTTTCGGGCGATCTATGGCTGATGTGCGACGGCCCGGTGCATCAAACCCGCCGCCAGTTGATCGCCTTCGGCGCGCGTGGCGCGACGCGGGTCGACGTTACGGTTTATGGCGCGCGCGGCGAACTGCACAGCGGCCACTATGGCAACTGGGCTCCCAATCCCGCGCTGCTGCTGGCGCGGCTGCTGGTTTCGATGAAGGACGAGAACGGACACGTCCTGGTGGAACATTTCTACGATCAGGTAGAACCGTTGAGCGACATTGAGAAGCGCGCCATCGCGGACGCCCCGGATATCGACGCGGACCTCATGCGCGAGTTCTGGCTGGGTTCAACCGAAGGCGGCGGCAAGAAACTCACGGAGCTGATTACTCTGCCGTCCCTCAACATCCGCGGCATGGCTAGTTCGCGCATCGGCGCGCAGGCCTCAAACGTCATTCCCGCCACCGCGAGCGCCACCATGGACGTTCGTCTCGTAAAGGGCATGGACCCTCGCATTACCGCCGAGCGCGTGATCGAGCACATCCGCAAACAGGGATTTTTCGTAGTGGATCAGGAACCCACGCGCGAGATGCGCTTAGCCCACCCGAAAGTCGCGATGGTGGTCGCAGGCCGCTACGAGGCTGCGACGCGAACTTCGATGGATCTGCCCATTTCGCAGGAAGTAATCCGCGTGGTTGAGAGCGCCCGCGGTCCGGCCGTGAAGCTTCCGAATATGGGCGGGGGATTGCCGCTGACCAGCGTCGAACGGCCGCTCGGCACGCGAACCATCGTGATTCCCATTGGCAACCACGACAACAATCAGCACAGCTATAATGAAAACCTGCGCCTGCAAAACCTATGGGACGGCATCGAGTTGATGGCGGCGCTGATTACGATGTAGCGTGGAGGTCGCCGACGGATCGCGGCGCCTCATATGCACAATCGGAGTGCATCCTGGGCGAATTTTTCGTGCGGGCGTGGTATTGTACCGAAGAGAGCAAAACTATCTCAATAAGGAGGTAAGCATGACTCGTATTTCGGCGCTGCGGCGGTTGTCGCTGGTTGCATTGGTTGCGGGGTCGTTCGTATGGCTTGGTGCTGTGAGGGCCGACATCGATCCGACGGTCGCAAGTTTCGTGAACCTGAAGGACATTCAATGGAAGGAAAACGCGAATGGCTCCTCGGCCTCGTTTCTCGTTTCCGGCGATCCCACCAAAGAGGGCAGTCTTTATGTTCAGCTCATGAAGTGGCATCCACATCACAACAGCACGCCGCACTTTCATCCGCACGACCGCTTCATCACGGTTCTTTCAGGAACCTGGTGGGTAGGCACGGGCGTACACTACGACATGAACACTACCACCCCCATGCGGGCGGGTTCCGTAGTCACGCACTTCGCTAATAAGGTCCACTACGATGGCGCCAAGGATGAAGAGGCGGTACTGGAAATCGTGGGGATTGGAACCGCGGCATCAAAACCTGCGCCCGGCTTCAAAAAAGAGTAACAGCTACGGCTGTAGTAGCGGAGCACTTGCTTTTTTTGCGGGCCGGGAGGGTCCGGCCCGTACAAGGGGGCTATTGAAAGAAAGACTTGAGCAATCCTAGGGAGTAGTTTGCACAGCTTCCCGGTAAGTTTGAACGCCGGCGTCCACGGCAGCACTCAAGTTTTCCGCATTCTGCTTAATCGCTTTCTTTCCACGGTTGATGGCTTCCGCTGCGGTGTCGCGGGCGTCCGCTGCACGAGATGCCAGGTAATCGGTGCTCTCCCCGGCCTTTGAACGCAGGAGCTTCCGCGTCTCCGGTCCAGATTTCGGAGCGAGCAATATGGCGGCTGCGACACCCAAGGCGGCGCCTATTCCAAAATATGCGAATTCATTTGAACTCATGTGTGTTATTCCTCCTTGCCGGATGTGCATTTCGGGGGCCAACTTAGATTTTGTGGCGGGTGTGGTGACCGCCGTCAATCTGAACAGAATGGCACTGAATCTGCACTCCCTCTCCGGCGTAAGGAAGCGTAGACGCTTTCCTTTAGTTTGTGAGGAGAAACCAAAATGCTCGGTTACGGAGTGGTTGGAACTATTGTTCTGATTGTGTTAGTGGTTTGGCTGGTGCGCGGCTTCTAAGCGATCCGGTTGCATGCACTCCTCGATTTTGGCGTTCTGTTTGCTGCTGTGGCTGGGGAGCACTGTCGCATTTTTGTTGTATGTCTCGCTGTTGTCGATTCTGTCGGTAGTTCTGATACTTGTGGCAGTGATGCTGATGTTCCTGCTCGGCATGCGAGCTGAGAGGTGGCGGCGTCGGGTCCCGGGAATTCCTTCCGAAGAGACAATGCCTCAGGTGCAGGGTACGCACACAGCGCCTGAAGCCCCGACACGGTCCGTCACGCAAACCGTGGAGACTCGCTCCGGAGCCTGACGAACCTCTGGCGGCGTGTCTGTTTGCGACCATCCCAAGTCATCTGACCGGCAATGGTCAGAAATCGCCAAGGATTTCGGGGCGTCACTGGGCCACGTGGGCCGTGCTGCATAGGCAGGAGTCCGATCAGCCTGAAATTTTTGCGAAAATTGAAGGTTGATCGAATGAGGCGATTCCGCGACACCATGGTGGGGTTAGCTGTCACTACGATGGCGCTCGCCCTTTGCCCGGTTCCAGCCGGGGCGCAGTCGTCTGCATACCGCGGCCCGCGGACGAAAGACGGCAGGCCGGATCTTAGCGGAATCTGGCAGGCCCTCAATACGGCCAACTGGGATCTTCAGGCGCACGCGGCGCAGGCCGGACACGTGGTTGCGCTAGGCGCGCAGGGCGCTGAACCCGCCGGGATCGGGGTAGTTGAAGGCGGCGAGATTCCTTACCTGCCGGCGGCGCTCGCGCAGAAAAAAGCCAACTACGAAAAACGTTTCACCGACGACCCGGAGATAAAGTGCTACATGCCGGGAGTGCCGCGAGCCACGTATCTGCCGTTTCCCTTTCAAATTCTGCAAAGTCAGAAAGTGATCCAGATCTCCTATGAATTCGCGGCTAGCGCGCGGACGATTTTCATGCAGAAGATGCCGCCGGCTCCGGTTGATTCCTGGATGGGACAATCGGTGGGACATTGGGAAGGCGACACACTAGTGGTGGACGTGACTGCGCTTATCGATCAAACCTGGTTCGACCGGGCTGGGAATTTCCACAGCGATGCGCTGCACGTGGTCGAGCGCTACACGCCCGTCAGCCGCGACGTGATCCAATATGAAGCGACCATCGAGGATCCCAAGGTTTTTTCGCGCCCGTGGAAGATCAGCATGCCGCTATACCGCCACGTAGAGAAAGACGCCAGGTTAATGGAATTCCGCTGCGCGCAGTTCGTCGAAGAACTTTTGTACGGCCAGTACCGCAAAACGCCCGCAAGGTCGAAGTAGCGCGTCGCTAAGGAGTGCTATGAGTTTTCGCATTTTGATTTCGCTCGCCGGCCTAATGCTGGCCGCCGCCGGCACAGAGTCCGCGCAAACCGCGGCCAAGACCTCGCCTGCCGCGGCGAAGAAGGCATGGACTCCACCGCGCACTCCGGACGGCCAGCCGGATTTGCAGGGAATCTGGAACAGCGCCACCGGTACACCTGTGGAACGTCCGGATGAGCTCAAAGGGAAGGAATTCTTCACCCCGCAAGAGTCGCTCGACTGGGAAAAGACCATGCAGGCGCGAAACAAAAAAGACGACAAGCCGGGTGATCCTGGCGTCGTCGGGACCTACAATGACGCCTTTTGGGAGATGGGGACCAAGCCGGTCAAGACGCTGCGAACTTCCATCGTGATCGATCCGCCGGATGGGAAAATACCGGCGCTAACACCAGCAGCGACAGCCGCCCGGCAGCAGAAGGTCGACCGGATTCTTCATCCCGATGGACCGGAAGACCTGGGGCTGGGCGATCAGTGCCTCATGTTTTCGACCGGTGCGCCCCCGATGCTTCCTTACAACTACAACAGCAACTACCGCATTGTACAGACCAAGGATTACGTGGCGATCTACGTCGAGATGGTGCATGATACGCGCATTATTCCGCTAGACGGCCGCAAGCATCTCCCTTCCAGCGTGCGCCTGTGGTACGGCGACTCCGTTGGCCATTGGGAAGGAGAAACACTGGTGGTCGACACGACGAACCTCACGGATAAGAGCAGCTTTTATTTTCAGCTGCCCTATCAAGTCACCACCGGACCTTTCGCCGACGAGAACATGCACGTCGTCGAGCGCTTTCGACGGCTGGACGCCGACACGATCCTCTATCAATTCGATGTAGACGATCCCACCGCCTATGTCAGGCCGTGGAAGGGCGAGTATACGATGTCAGCCGCGCCCGGCCCGATTTTTGAATACGCGTGCCATGAGGGCAACTACGGTTTGCCGGATGTGCTGAGGGGCGCGCGGGCTCAGGAGAAAGCTGCAGCGGGCGCAAAAACCCGGCAATAAGATCAGGCAGCGGCGCGCTCAGTTTTTAGGCGGCTTGATGCGGCCTTCCCACAGGCTCTTGTTATTCTCCTCGCAGGAGAACTCCATGATTTCCCAATCCGGCCGCAGTGTGAACGTGCGGGTATTTTTCCACGGCTTGGTATAAGCTTTGGGATCGTCAATCGTGATCTCGACGACCATGTGACCCAGATCCTGGCGCGTCCAGCGCTGCGTGACATGCAACTGGTCGCTTTGGGGATGGCCGATGGAATCGACCTTGGTCCGGCCGTTGAAATTCACGGTATCGATGACCAGCGTGTCGCCTTCCCAGTGCCCCACGGAGTCGCCCGCCCAAGTAGGAATCTGTTTGCGGTGCGGACGTCCGTCAAGGGGAACCACCTGAAACCAGTTGTCGGTTTCAAAATCGAAGGAGATGTACTTGTTGTTCTGGACCAGCTGTATGGGAAACGGTGCGTTGATCGAACGGACGATGCCGTGAGGCAGGCAGGCACCCGTAGCATCGCCGTCTTCGGCGTTGTAGTTTTTCCACTCGGCGAGGCCCCAGGCCGTAAACGGAAGCTCCTCCGCGCCGATTTGGTTGGGACCGCTCTTGGTCATGTCGCCGACAAAGGGATGGTCCCACACGCCGCTCAGGTCGGGTTTGCCGTCGGCCATCCGCGGGACCGGCCCTACCGGGGGCTTAAAGCCGTCGCTCTGCGCGAAAGCGGGAAAGGCGAGCAGCGCCAACGCCAGCAGGGCGGCCGACGACGAGGAAGCCAAGATCGAAGAGCAGCAACGTGGGCTCATGCAAGAATCCTCAGAGACGTCTCTATTTGTAGTCGTTATTGGAAGAGCCCGCAAAGACGCTCTTGCCATCGGGCATCTTCACGGAACGCGTGTTGCACGTCTTCGAGCCATCCTTGGCGAGCCAGCCATCGAGCGAAACTTGGTCGCCGGGCTTGAGCGAGTCCTTGCTCCAGCCGGCCCTGGTGAGGGTATTGGGCGCGCCGCCTTCGCACTGCCACTTCACCACCTTGCCGGAATCGTCCTTCACGTCGAGATACATCCAGATGTGAGGATTGGTCCACTCCACCTTGGTGATGGTGCCTTCGAGTTTAATGGATTTCTTGCCATCGAACTCCGCAGCGAAGGAGTGATGCGCCAGCGCAGGAATGGCCGCCATAGACGCAGCGGCAGCAAGCATAACTATCTTCATTTCTCTGAACCTCCAACGGAACAACGGTATCACCATCACGGTAACAGCATAATGTTAACGACAGGCACGGCGGGAGTCCAGCCCAGCAGCGCGCAGTCCGGCAGCGCGCCCTGTCAGCGCGCCCAACAGTGCGCCGGCCAGAGCCGCCCCCATGTTCCGAAATGACGCCGCCGAATCGTGAGCGCACGGCTGCGCCGCCCGCGCGGGAGGACTTCTCCACCGCTGCTATCCTGAAACTTCCTATGGATCAAGACCAATTGCGCGCGCTACTCGAGGAAGTGCGTGCCGGAGCCGTGGAAATCGACGCCGCGCTCGACCGCCTGCGTCACCTGCCTTTCGAAGATCTAGGCTTCGCGAAAGTCGATCACCATCGCGCGCTGCGGCATGGCATGCCCGAGGTAATCTTCGGTCCCGGCAAGACTCCCGATCAGATTTCGTCGATCGCGGCGGCCCTCCTGGCGAAAGCACGCAATGTCCTTATGACTCGCATACCGGCGGAAGTCGCTGGCCGCCTGCAGCAGGAGTACCCCGAAGCCGAATACTTCGCGGCCTCCGGGTCACTGCGCGTATGGCGCGATCGCACGCTTCACGGCAAGGGCAAGATTGCCGTAGTCTGCGCCGGAACCAGCGATCTGCCGGTGGCGGAAGAAGCGCAAGTCACCGCCGAAGTGATGGGCAATGAAGTCGATGCGGTCCACGACATTGGCGTAGCCGGGATCCATCGCCTGATGCATCACCGCGAACGCTTGGCCGCCGCCCGAGTGGTGATCGTATGCGCCGGCATGGAAGGCGCGCTGCCTAGCGTGGTGGGAGGGCTGGT
>Ga0105241_10003475_pt1 | contig 11724 bp, 12 predicted proteins | sample KBSC64metaG_FD_80422 | JGI IMG/M metagenome (GOLD analysis project Ga0105241, IMG submission 80422) | Corn rhizosphere microbial communities from Kellogg Biological Station, Michigan, USA - KBS C6-4 metaG | ecosystem: Host-associated > Plants > Roots > Rhizosphere > Soil | place: Michigan, USA... | reverse complement strand
GCTCCGCCCGAGCCGGCACTTGCTCCGCCCGAGCCGGCACTCGCTCCACCCGAACCGGCACTTGCTCCACCTGCACCGGCACTTGCTCCACCTGAGCCGGCACTGACTCCGCCCGAACCGGCACTCGCTCCGCCCGAGCCGGCACTTGCTCCGCCCGAGCCGGCACTTGCTCCGCCCGCACCGGCACTGACTCCACCTGCACCGGCACTGACTCCACCTGCACCGGCACTGACTCCACCTGCACCGGCACTGACTCCACCTGCACCGGCACTCACTCCACCTGCACCGGCACTCACTCCACCGAAACCGCCAACGGGTGCGGTGCCCGCGGTGTTCACGCCACCGCTGCCTGAGCTGCTTCCGCCGGCGCCACCACTCGCGCCACCGTGACCCGCGTGCGCCGTCGAGCCGCCGCTCGATGGCTCAGTTCCGTCTTCCGAAGCTGCGCAACCAACCACCGCAGCAAACCCCAAGCACACCAACGCCGTCAGCGAATTCAATCGAAAGCCCATGCTCACCGATTATCATTCGCACGAAACATCGCCAGCGAAAGCGTGGTTAACTTCGATGATTTACTGGGATTTTGTGAGGCGCACGGCACTCACTACCAATCCAACAAACCCACGACTCGCAACGTCACGATGCCTGCAATCCGCGGTGACGAGTACGGCACGCCGAGACCATCTATTGCAAAATCTTCGCGCGCGAGCGAGCCCAACGCCGCCGCGCTGAGCTCCCAACCCACATTGCCGCTCAAGTTGGCGAGCGACAACTCGACCGGCACCGCGAGCCAAGGCCGACTCCGCCGATCATTTCTAGTGAAGCCGCGCGCTTGGGCGCGGATCGTTCCTGCGAACAAGCCACTGCAGCCATCGAAGCGCAGCGGGCCACTGCGAGCGAGCGCGAAGCACGTGCGCGCGGTGCCACTGAGCAGCGACTCGGTGAGTGTGCCTGGGCCGAGACTCAGCTCTTGCGGCGGATTCCAAAGCACTCCGAGCCCCATCCGCCAACGACCGATCTGGACGCCCGTTTCTGCGCTAAACGCCGGTGCGATCGGCCGCAAAACGCCGAACAGGGCGGAGGCGCCGAGCGACAACGTGCTGTCGATGCGCACTGCCGATGCCCGCGGCGGCAATGCCTGCGCAGGTTCGACGAGCGGCTTCGGCTCAGCCTTCGGTTCGGGTTTGGGCTCAGGCTTCGGCTCCGCCTCACGCGGCGTATCGGCGTCCAACAAGAGTGCAAGCGTCACCGCAGTCGCCTGCGCCAGTGCGCGGCAATTGCTCCCATGAGCGCGTAATGAGCGCGAATTCTCCCCATTCGGTCCGCCGCGAATGACGGCGACGAACTCATCGCCATCGCGCTCGAAGGCGACACTGTAGGCGGCTTGCGCCGAGACTGGCTCGCGGCCACGAATGTTCGCGAGGCGAGCCGAGAGCGTGGCAGCGTTGGGGCAGTCGTCTGCGCTCGGGCCGCGCTCGACCGTCAGAAATGAAGCAGTCTCCGCCGCAGCTAACCGGTAATGACCGAGCGTCAGCAGCAGGGCTACGAGAAACCCGGAGAACCCATGACTCCGCACGGCCATCTCACCTTGCCGCGAGACACCGAGGGCTGTCCACCAGCGCCCGAAAAAAATTTCCCCGCGAGTCCGCTGTTTTATTGATCCCGCGTGTCCCCTGGCCTCCACTCACGGGGTAAAGTGGTATCCTTTCACGAGCTCACGCCCAATCTCGAAAGCCAGGCCGCGGGCGTGGTTGCTTCGACTTTCCGGCCCGAGCCTGTGATGACCGGCCAGCCCCCAGAATTTCGCGCCCTTTACGACGCGCACTTCGACTTCGTCTGGCGCTCACTCCGCCGCCTCGGGGTGCGCGAATCGGACGTGTTGGATTTGGCCCAAAAGGTCTTTCTCACCGCCCATTTCAAGCTGGCCGAGTTCGAAGGCCGCTCGTTGATTTCGACCTGGCTGTTCGGCATTTGTCAGCGCGTAGCCAGCGATTACCGCCGCTCGGCGTTGATTCGGCGCGAAGTGTCGACCGATGCCGCGGAGCTCGATGCCGTCGCCACCTGGCACGAGGACGCATCGCTCGAGACGGACGCCCGCCGGCGCGCGCAAGCGGCGGAAGCCATCCTCAACAAGTTACCTGAGCCACAACGGGTCGTATTCGTCCTCTTCGAGCTCGAGGAAATGTCCGGTCAAGACATCGCCACGTTGCTCGATATCTCGGTCGGTACGGTGCGATCGCGCTTGCGCCTCGCGCGGGACGCCTTCCGCCGTGAAGTGAAGCGATTGGCCGCGATCAGCGCGGGCCGCAAGGAGGCCGTCTAATGACTGACCCGCAACGCCTGCTCATGCTCACGAGCAACGGCGAGACGGACGACCTCGAGCGCGAGCTGCTCGCCAGCATTCAACACGTCGATCCCCCTGCCGACGCGAAGAGCGCAGCGTGGGCGAAGCTCTCCGCTCAGATCGCCGCGGTCGCGGTGGTGAGCACGGCACACAGCGCCGCTGCCGCAACGGCCGCCTCGACCGGGGTGAGCACGGCGGCCGGCGCGGCAGCCGAAGCCAGTGCGGGGGCCGCAGCGAAAACCGGGCTTTTACCGCTCATTGTGCAGGCTTTCACGGCCAAAGTCGCGATCGGCGTGGGCGTCGCCAGCGTCGCTGTCGGCGCGGGCGCGTTCTGGGTTCACGAGCATCGCGGCGCGCCCAGCGTCGTTCCCACGCCCGCCGCCGTCGCCACGTTGAATGCGGTACCGAGCGCGCCCGCGATCGCGCCGCCAGTGCCGCTGCCACCGAACGAGCCCGCGGCGCTCCCCACGGATACTCCGCAGACTTCGGCTTTACCCGAGCCGGCGAGTTCGCGGCGCATCACCGATCAAGGCCGACGCGACCAGCTGAGCGCAGAGAGCACGCTGCTCACGCAAGCCCGCGCCCAACTCCGCAACGGGGACGCGCGCGGTGCTCAACAATCCTTCGCGCGCTTGCAGGCGTAATTCCCGCACGGCGTGCTGGGGCAGGAGCGCGAGGTACTCGCGATCGAGGTGCTCGCGGCACAGGGCAACGCGGCCGCCGCCAAGCGTCGCGCCCAAGCCTTCATCGCCGCGTACCCGAAGAGCCCGCACAGCGCGACGCTCGCTCGTTTCGTGGCCGCTCCTGAGCGCGCTCGGAGCGGGCCAAGTTGCACGCTGCGCTTCACTGCTCGTGCTCGGCTCGACGCTACTCGGTTGTGAGCCGCACATCACGTCGCTCGGTGAGTGGTCGACGGACGCAGGCCGTCAGGGGGTCGACGTCGATGCGGGCCCCGACGCGAGTTCCGGCGCTTACCTGGAAGCCGAAACCGGCACGCTTTCCGGGGGTTTCACGATCGGCAGCGACGTCACGGCTTCGGCCGGCGAATTTTTGGCCCCTCCCGCGGGGGTGACGTCGGACGACGTGCCCGGCGAAGCGCGCGCTCGCTATGATTTTTCGGTCAGCACCTCCGGCGCGTATCGCATCTGGGGTCGCATTCGGTCACCCGGCGCAGACGTGAATCGCTTTTGGTTTCAGGTGGACGGCGGCCAGTGGTTCAAGTGGCGCATCGCGGTCGGGGACATCTGGTACTGGAACGCCTTTCACGACGACACCCACTACGACACGCCGCTCGATTTCCAGCTCAGCGCGGGCACGCACGAGCTCGTGCTCGCCAACTGTGTCAGCGGCGCTTCGCTCGATCGACTGTACTTCACGAACGGCACCGAGACCCCACCCGGCAACGACCCGTTGTGCGACCCGCCAAACTCGATTGAAATCGCCGGCGTGTGCCAGCTCAGCTGCGGCTCGCAGGGCGGCAATCAATGCGGCGACATGGCCTGTCAGGGGCAGACACTGCTCACCGCTTACGATTGCCCCGTGTGCTGCCGCGTTGCGCCTTGATTCGTCCGCAAAATCTCACAGACAGTCGAGCACGGCGTCGGCCCAATCGGCGTGATCGAAGTTGTTACCGTCGTCGGCGTTGTTGGCGAGCAGCTTGAGTTCGTGCTTGCCGGTCACGTTCAGCGTGAACTTCTTCGGTGCGTCACCGCTCTTCATCACGCCCGAGTCAGCCAATGGTGCGCCATCTGCCGAAACGATGAAGCGCACGCTGCCGGCGCCCGTGACGTCGTCATCGACGCCCACCTGCACCGAGAAGGACGAGCAGCGTGCACCGAGCGCGTAGCGCACGAGCGATCCGGCGTGCACGCCGAGCCCCTTGGCAAACGGCGTCTTCGCGATACTGAGTGGCTTGCCGTCGTTGGCTGCTTGCTCGCCGTTGCTCTGGTCGCGCTCGATCGGCCCCCAGTAGTTGGAGGCATAGCTGGGCGTCAAATCGCTGAGGTAAGCGTGCCCTGAGGGGAAGGCCGGCGGTTTACCGGTGATTTTCAGCAGCGTCGTGGCCTGTGGTTGGATCTCGGTGCTGAAGTTGGCGAGCGTTCCGAGATCCTTTTGGGCCCACAAATCACGCACCATTGCCGTGCCTGGCGAAAGGCCGAGTTCCGCCCAATCGATCGTGATCGACTCGGCAGCCGTGCCGCGATTAAAGAGCGCCACGGCGCGTTCCCCGCTGCCGCTGAGCGGCTTTACCCATAGCTCCACGTCAGCGGCGTGGCGCACGCGATGCCCTTGGTAGCCGAGCGGATCTTGATCGACGGCAATGACTTCGGGATTCGTCAACACCGCTTTTACGGCGGGCGTCATCTTCCGCAGATCGTTGCCGGCGATCAGCGGCGCGGCCATCATCGCCCACAAGCTGAAGTGCGTCTTGTTCTGCGCGTCGGATTGGATATCCCAGGTGTTGATGCCGTTGCCCACCTCGAGCATGTCCGGGTCGTTCCAAGCGCCGGGTCGCGCGAGCGAGGCGAGCGGCTCGTTCTGATCCAAGATCTGCAAAATCCAGGACCAATTGGGATTGATGTCGTCCGTGGTGCGCCACAAATTCCCGGTCGCGTAGGCCCAATTCCAAGGATCGAAGCGGCCCGCGGTGCAGATGCTGAACACGATCGGCCGCCCCGTGGCCTTCAGCGCATCGCGCCAATCGCGCCAGTTGGTCGCTGGATCGCCTTGCACGCCGCACCAATCGATCTTCGCGTAGTCGACGCCCCAGCTCGCGTAAGTGTTGGCATCTTGGCTGGTGTGACCACGACTGCCGGGCCTGCCCACGCAGGTGCCGTCACCCACCGTCGTGTACAGCCCTGCCTTCAACCCCTTACTGTGGATGTAGTCGACGACCGGTTTGATGCCGTTCGGAAAGTTGGAAGCGGCCACGATGGTGCCGTCCGCTGCGCGGTGATCGGCCCAGCAATCATCGATGTTGAGGTACTCGTAACCCGCCGCTTGCATGCCGCTCGAGACGAGCGCGTCGGCCATGGCTTCGATGTCGGTCGCGGTGTAGTTGCATTTGAAGGCGTTCCAGCTGTTCCAGCCCATCGGCGGCGTGCGCGCGATGGTCACGTCCGAGGGTTGAAACCACACGTCGGGCGGCTCGCCGTCGGTGGCGCCCGCTTGTCCCGCCTCGGCCATGGCCTGACCACCCGTCCCCGCGCCGCTACTCCCTCCCGCAGTGCTCGCGCCTCCACCCCCGAGCGCGGTTTGGCCGGCGGAGCTCGTGGGCTGGCCGCCGCTGCCCGCCGTTGCCACGGAGCCGCCCGTGCCGCCCGCTGTCGATTGCGGCGAGGAAGTCGAGCTGCTGCAGCCCGCGGCCAAGCCCAAGACTCCCGTGGCGACCCATGAAATGGCGTAAAAGCGAGTGATCATCGGCGGGGTCGAGCGCCTTCCGGGAGCAGAGTTGAACCTGGCCACTTGCTCTCAGAAACACCCGCCGAAGCCGTTTCGGCTCAGCTTCTTTGGGGGCTCCTCGCTCAGAGCTTCCGCGGCAACTGAGTCTGCGCCATCGAGCCACCCCGCGCGAGCGGACCGACCAGGAAAAACGTGCTCATCACCCCTTTGCCTTTGACCGTGATTTCGCCGCGCGCAGACAGCTCGTACATGTCTTTCAGCAAGGCATAAGTCGTGTCGGTGACGTGAATCATGCCCGGTTCACCGTGAGATTCCATGCGGCTCGCGGTATTTACGGTGTCGCCCCAAACGTCGTAGATGAATTTGCGCTTGCCGATCACCCCGGCGACCACTGGGCCCGTGTGTATCCCGATGCGAATACTCAAGTCCTCCGAGAATTCGCGACCGAATTCGGCCGCGCGCCGCTGCATGCCGAGCGCCATCTCGGCGATCGTCTGCGCGTGATCGTACTCGTGGCTGTGCAGGCCCGCGGCTACCATGTAGGCATCGCCAATCGTCTTGATCTTCTCGAGCTTCAGTTTGTCCGCCAAATCATCGAAGCTCGAAAAAATCCGATTCAGTCGCTCGACGAGCTGCTGGGGAGTGACGCGCTCGGACATCTTGGTGAAGCCCACGATGTCGGCGAACAGCACGGACACTTTCGGAAAGCCGTCCGCGATCGGCCGTTGCCCCTGTTTCAGCCGTTCGGCGATCGACGCGGGCAGCACGTTCAAGAGCAGCTCTTCCGCGCGCGCCTTTTCCGCCGCAAGCTCGCTGACTTGTCGCTCAATCACCGCGCGCTGCAAGAAGCTTTGACGAGCCTGACGCTCTAGCCGGTACGCGATGAGCGCGCCGATCCCGCCCAGGGCCAGCAGTGTGACGGCCATGGATGCACAAATCTCGACCGGTGCGTGCGCGAGCAAGCGGTCGAGCACGGCGTAGCAGAGGAGCGTGAGCACCGTGTAAGCGAGCTGCGTCGCCACGCTGAGCCGCGCCACGAACGGCCCGAGCGTGACGAACAAAACGGCGTACGAGCTGTACAAGAAGTAACCGCTGCCGCCAGCGATCGCGCCGATATACAGCGCCACGAAGCTCGCCGCGAGCCCGTAGGCGAGCATGATGAGCTCGGCGAAGGCGAGCAGGTGCCCGGAGTTCACGAGCCACAGCGTGACCAGCGCAGTCGGACCGAATACGCCGAAGCGCATCAAGAGCGCGCGACGTAGCACGTGCGGGACGATCAGCGCATCGTGCACGCCGTAGGCGAGAAACGTGGCCGATGCGAGCAAGATGCCGAACCGCAAAAACCGACGCAACGACTCCAAGCCGTCACGACGAAATGCGCCTTCCAGCTCGGCCTCCGCGAAGCGACCGCTCCAGGTGTAGCGCGGCGGGGTCGTCAGCCAGTTCGAGTCGGAGGCCAGCACCGCGGCATCGTACAAGGTTCGCTCGGCGCCCGCAGCCCCGCCGCTCGCCGCGTGGCGAAAGCCGAGCTCAATCGCGGTAGCAAACCGCCAACACTTCGAGTTCTTCCTCGGCTCGCGGTGTGTGCACGACGGCGATGTCCCCGGTTCGCTTGCCGCTGAGCGCGCGCGCGAGCGGAGCCGAGAACGCGATTTTGCCGAGTTCCGCCTGCGCTTCGTCGACACCCACGATTTCGTAGTCGCGCTCCGAGCCAGCCTCGTTGCGCACCCGAACGGTCGCCCCGAAGCGCACTTCGTCTTGTGGTTGGCTCGTTGGATCGACCCAAACCGCGGCGGCGATACGCGACTGAAGCACCGCGAGCCGCTGCGAACAGGCGAGCAAGCGCCCCGCGCGATCGCTTTCGTTCGCGCCTTCGAGGATGGCGCGCTCGCGCTCGAGCTGCGTCAGTTCGGCTTGAAGTGCGTCGAGGCCTCGTCGCGTTACGTAGTTCGGCACGCCAGGTGGCAACGGAGCGCGTGGCACCACCAGCACCTCGCCGGCGCCGTCGTCGTCTTTCGTGAAGGCTTTACTCACCGAGCTTGCCTCCGCGAACCCGAGCGACCAGTTCGGCCCGGGTTCTACTGCCGGTTTTGCGCAGCACGGCTTTGACGTGATCTTTGGCGGTGTGTAGGGTTACGCCGAGATTTTCGGCCAAATTCTGATTGGAACAGCCCTCGAGGAGCAGGCTGCACACGTCGCGCTCGCGCGCGGACAGGCCCGCCGCGGAGAGCGCCAATGCTTGCGCGTCCCGCAGCGTGAGTTCATCGACGACGACGGTGGTGCGTTCGCCGACGGTCAGTGCCGAGACGCGAAATGGCGTCCGGCCGTCGCCGCTCACGATGGCGCGTGCGGGCGCGCCCCGACGAGCGTGGCTCGCTACGACGCGCGCGACGTGCGAGAGGCCGGAGCGGGTCGTATCGAGACTGGCGAGCGCGCGTTCAGCTCCGGGCGATTGCTCGAGCACTTGGTCTTCACGGTCGAGGCGTAGCAACCCCAAACCGGAAGCGGGTGCGGCAGATTCGGAGGCGGAGCGCAGCAAGGCCGCGCGCAGACCGGCCGCGATGGAAGGCGCTGCGGCCGCCACGGCGGCGACGTCGTTGGTATCGAACCCTGGCTCACCGAGGCGGCGAAAAAGATGCGCATAGCCGAAACAAGCACCCCCAAACAAAAGCGCCGATCGCAACTCATCGCCGTAACCGAGTGGCAAAAAAATCTCCCGCATGCGCTGGCTGCGGGCGAGATCGCCCCCGGTCGCGAGCCCGAGCGCGCGCGTGGCTTCCCGCCCCTGCGCCAACTCCGAGAGCCGATTGAAATCCTGCCCCTCGGCCTCGATCGCGAACAACCGGCGCGCGTCTTCCGGGTTCAGGCCGTCCCCGACTGAGCTCGTGATCAGCCCCGAGCTCGGATCGCAGGCATTGATGCAGTACGCCGCGAACGGCAGCAGGCGCCGCAGACGCGGTCGCAATTCACGGCGTAGCGCCTCACTCGTGAGCCCGCCCGTACACAACTTCGCGATGGCCGCCAGTGCAGCCCCTCGATCGAGGGATGTTCGTTGGGCCATGGCTCGGCTCCAATGTAGCGCAGGAAATGCCCATGAACAGAAGCGACATCGAAGAGCTCGTGCTGCGTTGGCTGAGTGCGGTCCAGCACGGACAATATGACGTATTTGCGGAGTTGACCGCCGCCGAGGTGGTGGACCTGAACCAGGGCCGACTCGCCGCACCGGGCAGCTTCGAGCAGCGCGCGCGAGCCGTTCATGCGGCCTTCGAGATCCGAGCGGCACGCATCGACCAGCTCTTGATCGACGGTGATGCGATCGCGTGGCGCTGGTCGCTCGACGTGTGCCACACCGGCCCCTTCCTTGGCGAAGCGGCGACGGGCAAGGCCCTCACGCTTTCCGGAACGAACTTCCAACGCCTGAGCGAGGGTCGAGTGACGGCGCACTTCACGCTCGTCGACGCGTTCGGCGCACTCAGCCAAATCCGCGCCCCGTGAGCCTCAGCGTTTGCGTTCCATCAGCACATAGCCGCTCGATTTCGCGAGCTTCTCGCGGCGCTTACGCGACAAAAGCGGGAACAACAAGGACATCGGAAACATGAAAGGCGGCGGTCGCTTGAGGCGTGTGGCCTCTTCGATGAGCGTGATGTCCTCGAGCGGCTGCCAACCCAGTGGCTCGAAGAACTGAAACCAATCAGTCACCTCGAAGCGCATCGGCGCAGCCTTCAAATTCTTGCGCCAGCTGCGCGGAACGCGGCGTTTGCCGTGATAGTAATCTTGGATCCAATACTTGAAATTGGGTACGGCCAGGAGATCTTCCCCGAGCTCGGCCACATCGCGGCTCTCCAAGTAGATGAGCAGCCCTTCGCTGATCACGAGCACGCACTTGGCCTCGGCGCCAATCTGCCTCAAGAAGGCCTGTCGGAGCGTGCGGTTCGAAAGATCGATGCCCACGCGCTCCAGCTGGCACACCGGTTTTTCAGCGGCGAGCTTCGTGCTTTTGAGCTCGATCATGTCCGGGAAGTCGGCCTCGATCCAGCGCAAGGTCGGAGGCAGCGCCATACGATAGGGCCTCGTATCGAGGCCCGCGCCCAGATTCAGCACCACGTCCGCCCCGCGCTCGATGGCGGACAGCACGAGCCGATCGATGGCGCTCGTGCGGAGCACCATGACCCAAGACATGAGCGACGAATGCGGCATCGAGCGCGCGATGGCGAGCCCGCGTTCGCCCGCCAACACGGCCGCCAGCGGATCGTGAAACACGGCATCGGGCCGCGCACTCTCGAGCGCGCGATGACTCGCCACCCACAGCGCCGTGTCGGTGACGTGTTTGATTTCGCCGCTCACGGGCCGTTCCGCTTCGAAGAACTTTTCCGGCTCGCTGGCTGCTCTTCGACGCGTGCTTTGGCGAGGCCCGGCGCAGCGTCGCTCCCCGCACCGCCCTCGCTTTGCATCGCGACACGCACCGCTTCGAGCTCGTCCCGCGAGAGTTTCGTGCCCGGCAAATGCAGCCGTTCGGATTCCGGCGTCGCCTCGAAATACGCTCGCGCGCAGCTCGCATGAATGTAGCCGAGCGGCGAAAACCGCCCTTCTTCGAACAAGTGCAGCGCGAGGCGCAGCTCATCCTGCGCGATGGCTTCGCGGCACTTTCGGCATTTCGCGCGCCCCGACGGCGAGCGCTCCGCACGCGCCAAGCGACAAAGCCGCGGCTGAGCCACCCCCGCTTTGGCCAGCGCCTCGAGGCCATGCCGATCCGGGATGGACTCCGACGTGGTGGCCAACACCTCGAGGAAGGGCTCCGGACGCGCGCACGCCGCACAAGCCAAATGGAACCAAAACGACGTCTCGCCCTCGCCGTAGGCGTTCGGCAGTGCTTCGCCAAAGCGCAGTTCTCCGCGCGGAATGGCTTGAGTGCAGACCCGGCATTTGGCTCGCCCGCTGGCTGCACGCTCGATCGACGAAGGCATACGCGTGATTTTTGCGGAACCGACCGTAGGCGGTCAAGTTAGCGGCCAAGCCGGGCAGCTGCCGGATGCCGAGCCGGGTGTTAGGCTCCCGAGTCATGACCCCCGACGAATCTGGCCAGTCGTCCCCTGTCACGCTGCCTGCGGGCTTGGAAGCGATCTTGCGGGGACACCCGCGCGACGTCGATGGCTTCACGGTGACGCGCCTGTTGCCTTCGCTGGCGCGCAAACACGTCGGGCCGTTCGTGTTTTGCGACCACCTCGGGCCGAGCGTGCTGCCACCGGGTCGCGGCCTGGATGTTCGGCCACACCCGCACATCGGGCTCGCGACGGTGACCTATGTGCTCGAAGGCGAGATCATGCACCGCGATAGCCTCGGCTCCGAACAGGCCATCCGTGCGGGCGCGGTGAACTGGATGACGTCCGGCCGCGGCATCGTTCATTCCGAACGCACACCGCCCGAGGTGCGTCAGGCCGGCTCGCGCATGCACGTGATGCAATTGTGGGTCGGCTTGCCGAAAGCCTTCGAAGAGGTCGCCCCCGAGTTTCACCATCACCCCGAACACACCCTGCCGGATTTCTCGGAGGCCGGTTGCCGGGTGCGGGTGTTGGCCGGCACCGCTTATGGCCGCACTTCGCCGGTGCGCACCTTTTCAGAGCTATTTTACGCCGAGGCCAGCATTCCCAAGGGCGCGTCGCTGAGCGTGCCCGAAGGTCATGAGGAGCGCGGTGTGTACGTGATCAGCGGCGCGCTCTGCTTCGGCGAGCAGCCAATCGAGGAGCGTTGCCTGGCCGTATTCACGGCCGGCGGCGCGCCGCTCGTCAGCGCAACGGCAGACTCTCGCGTCTTGCTGCTGGGCGGCGCGCCGCTCGATGGCCCGCGCTACATCGATTGGAACTTCGTCTCGAGTTCGACGGCGCGCATCGAAGAGGCCAAAGCGGCCTGGCGCGCGGGACAATTTCCCAAAGTGCCGGGAGATGACATCGAGTTCATCCCGCTGCCCTAAGCTCGCGAGG
>Ga0105241_10003468_pt1 | contig 11735 bp, 10 predicted proteins | sample KBSC64metaG_FD_80422 | JGI IMG/M metagenome (GOLD analysis project Ga0105241, IMG submission 80422) | Corn rhizosphere microbial communities from Kellogg Biological Station, Michigan, USA - KBS C6-4 metaG | ecosystem: Host-associated > Plants > Roots > Rhizosphere > Soil | place: Michigan, USA... | reverse complement strand
GGATTATATATAGCTGGAGTTGACCCGTACAGACAAGGTAAAGCAGAATATAGTTCCTCATTAGGATCTATTTTCATTTATAAAAGAATGCACGATTTAACTGGGGAGAAATATCAAGACATGATAGTAGCCTCATATTGTGCTAGGCCTGATAAAAAGGATAGATGGGAAGAACAAGCTAGATATCTTATAAAGTATTATAATGCTAGGACCCTATGTGAAAATGATGATATTTCATTTATAGAGTACATGAAATCAAAGAATGAAGCTAGTGTTTATTTGGAGAAACAGCCAGATTGGCTTAGAGAAATAGTTCCAAATACCACTGTTAGTAGAGAGTTTGGGGTACATAGATCTTCTGAAAAGATAAGAGATTTTCTACATAATTGTCTAAAGAGATATTTGGAAGAAGAATTAGTAGTAGAGGTGGACGAACAAGGCAATCCCACAAAAAAGATACTAGGCGTTAATAGGATATTAGATCCTATGCTTTTGGAAGAAATAATTCAATATAATGACAAAGAAGGTAACTTTGATAGAGTAATTGCATTCGAATTAGCATTGGCACAAGCTTATAAAATGGACCCTATATTCGGTCCTGTAAAAGATGAGTCTGATGAAAGGATAAAATCTTTAAGTAAAAGAAAAAAATCAAAGTCAATATTTACTGAAAATAGAAGTTTATTTAGAAACAAGAAAAGAAAATTATTCACATAATGAGTATTATTAGATATACAAAGGATGCAACTATTAGATATGCTTATCTAAACATTTTCCCAGATCAATTTAAAACTGAGGAGGAAAAGAAGGATGAGAGTTGGATAAAGAATACAATGGATTATTTCTCCAATAAAGCATATTCAGAATATACAAAAAATAGAGAAACCTTTGTTAAAAATTACGATTTAGTTAAGGGAATTCTTAGAAGAGAGGATTTTTATGAGGAACCTGAAGTTAGAAGTTTTGTAGAGACTTTAACCTATGATTTAGAATTACCTGCTTATGTTAAGCACTATTCTATATTAACAACTCCTATAAATGAACTAGTAGGAGAGATAACTAAACGTTCAGATAACTATAGAATAAAAGCCTTTGATGATGATAGTAAATCTGAAGAACTTGAATTTAAAACAAACCTTCTTCAAGAGTTCGTTATAAATGAAGCTAAAAAGAAGATACAAGAACAAGTTCTAATGAGTGGTGAGGAAGTTGACGATGAACAACTTCAACAAATGACCTTAGATAAAGTTAAAGACGAACTTGATAACTATACTTCAATAGCTGAAAAATGGGGCAACAAGATATTAGAAGCTATAAAAGCTGAGTTTAATATCAAGAAAAAGAGTGAGGAAATGCTAAGAGATTTAGCAATCTCTGCTAGGGAATACATATCTATAGATGAAGATAATTCTAAAACAGGATATAATATACAAGTTGAAAACCCCAAGAATGTATGGTTTTTAACAACTCCAGATAAAGAATATATCTCCGATCCTACAGGTAGAGCACAAGGAGCTTATGCTGCTGGAACAGTATATGTAATGGAGTTATCTGAAATAATAGAAACTTTTCCAGAATTGGATAAAGACGAAATTGATCATCTTAGATCATCTTTACAAGATTACGGTCTTATTAATGTTAGGGAATCAAATTTAGGTAATCCTAATTCTATTCCTGGAATAGATTCAGTTATGTATGACACTTATGATCCTCTAGTTTTACAAACTAGAATGATGATAGAAAGTCAAATGAAAGAGAATAATGATGCTCTAAAGGACTTCTTGGGATTAACTTCAAATGTTTCTGCTTTCGGTTATAAGTATGTAGTCGTGAAAGCCTTTTGGATGAGTAAAAGGAAAATAGGAAAAGTTATATATGAAGATGAATTAGGAGAAGAACAATCTATATTAGTTGATGAAAATTATAAGTCAGGAACTATACCTACTCAAAAATCAATAGAATGGGGATGGGTAAATCAATGGTATAGAGGATTAAAGATAGGTCCAGATATCTATCATATTAAATCTTTTAATTTACTTTCTTATTGTCCTATTTTGGGACTTCATTATGAATTAAAGAATACAGAGGCTAAATCATTAGTAGATATGATGAAACCATTTCAAGTAATATATAACGTTTGTATGAATCAAATGTTTGATTTACTTAAAAAGGAAATAGGTAATGTTGCTTCTGTAAATATTCGTAGAGTTCCCAGGGTTAAAGATGGAGATGGGCAAGATGATATAGATGTATGGGAAATGGAGGCTAGACAAAGGGGTATCATCTTTGATGATGATTCTCCGGAAAATACTAAGGCTCCTGTATCGAATCAAAGTGTTGCTAAGAATATAGATTTAACTAGAACTAGTGAAATACAAACTAGGTATAATCTAGCAGTTCAAATGAAGAATGAGTGTTGGGAACTCATAGGAATGAGTAAACAAAGACTAGGCACTATTTCTGCCTCAGAAACAGCAACAGGAACTAATACTGCTATAACTCAATCTTATTCTCAAACAGAACCTTTATTTGTAGCCCATGAATACGTTTTAGGACAATTATATCAAGCTATAGTAGACGCTTCCCAATATGTACAAAGTCAAAAGCCTCAATCTACAATATCTTATATTACTTCTCAAGGAGATTCAGCTTTTATCCAAGTAAATGGATCAGATATTAAACTAAGGGATTTGAAGGCATTTCCTACTAATAGACCTGAGGATAAGAAAACTTTTGAAAATATACAACAACTAGCACAACCGATGCTCCAAAATGGAGGTTCGTTTGCTGATGTAATAGATCTTTATACTACTAATTCTGTAAGACAATTAAAGAACGTATTTAAGAAATTGAAGGAAAGACAAGAGGAGTTACAAAATACTCAAATGCAGCAGCAACAACAAGAGTTGGAGCAAAACAAGGAATTAGCACAAGAACAGATAGCAGAAGCTAAACAATCAAGAGCAGAACAAATAGCTAATGAAAACTATAATAAAGAATTAGATAGAGTTTCTAAAGAGAAAATAGCCATCATTCAAGCTACTGGATTCGGTAAAGTTAATAGTGAAGATTTGAATTCTAATGAAATTCCTGATGTTTTGGAAACCGCTAAGTTATCTCAAGCCGAAACTAAAGCTGCTAAAGATTATGAATTAAAACTTAGACAATTAGCAAATGACTCTCAAGAGGCTGCAAATAAGCATAATATAGAAAAAGAAAGGATAAAGGCCGAAAGGGAAAAAATGACTAATGATTTGAAAATTGCCAAATTGAATAAGAAAAACAAGCCAAAACCTAAAAAGTAGTTAATGGAAAAACCAATTCTTCTACATAAAATAAGGTTGCCTTTATTTAAATCTAGTTTATGGGTAATTATTAGTAAATCTATTGCGGAATCTATAGATCATGTAGAGGACATAACTTCTTTGAAAATATCAGAAGAAGATACGAAATGTTGGTTATCGGCCTATTCTTATGCGGGTATATTGGATGACGATTCTAAAAAGTTTATGTTATTTCTAAAGTATAATGCCTCACCTGGAGAAATAGCCCATGAAGTTAAACATATAATAAATATTATATTTAGTTGGAACGAATACAAGCTATCATTAACAAATGACGAGATGGAATGCCGTTATTTGGAAGATATAGTTGATAAGGTGTATTATAGTATTAAGAAGTATAAAAAAATTAATAAACTAAAATAATTATATTAATTTTATCTAATGCTATATTATTTCAAAAAATCCTTGTTTTTGTCATTTTTTCCTTTGTAATTTCATAGATTTAAAGTAATTTTACAATACATTCTAGTTAAAAACCAAATAAATAACTACATATATGGCTGATAATACATCAGATCAAGGAGGATTTAATTTCTCCATACAAGACTCGTATCTGGGAGATACTAAGATTTTAGATGTTTTTGGTAGTGATTCTGTCACTTCTAATAGTGATGATCTTGAAAAGATAAACGACACTACTAGCAATCAAACAACTAAAACTCCCCCTAAAACTACTCAGGAAACTACTACTAAAAAGCCTGAAGAAGATAAGAACAAGCAACTAAAGGACTTGTTGGAAGATGAAGGAAATGATGATAAATCTAAAAACCCCACTAAAGAGGAGGATAATAAAGGTGAAGATAAACAAGAGTCTTTCTCACCAGATATCCTAGCTAAGGATCTTGTAGATTTAGGTATTTTAACCCTTAATGATGGAGAAGAAGAAATCTCAGTTAAAACTGCTCAAGATTTACTTGAAAGGTTTCAACAAGAAAAGGTAAAAGGAGCTAATGAAATTATTGATAATTTTATTGGTCAATTTGGAGAAGAATATCAAAATGCTTTCCAAGCCATATATGTAAAAGGAGTTGATCCAAAGGAATATTTTACTACTCACAATAACATTGAAAAAATCTCAGAACTAGATTTAACTAAAGAGGGTAGTCAAGAGTATGTGATTCGTCAAATGTTAATTAAACAAGGATTTGATGAAGAAGATATTCCAAAAGAAATTGAGAGAATTTCTAATCAAGGTGATTTAGAACTAACAGCTAAAAGGTTTCATAAAGTCCTTTTAAAGGAAGAAACTACTAAATTACAACAATTAGAGCAAAATAGAGAAGCTCAAAAACAAAGAGAAATTCAAGTAAAACAAGAATATGCTCGTAATGTAGCTAATGTTTTACAAGATAAAATTAAAGAAAAAAGTTTTGATGGATTACCTATAAATCCTAAATTGGCTACAGAATTACAAGATTTCCTATTAGTAGATAAATGGAAAACTAATTCAGGAGAAACATTAACCGATTTTGATAAGACTATATTAGATCTTAAAAAGCCTGAAAATCATAATAAAAAGGTAAAGTTCGCTTTACTTTTAAAAATCCTAGAAAAAGACCCTACATTATCATCCATTCAAAAAATAGGAGTTTCCAAAAAAACAGAAGAGTTATTTGGAAATAGTAGGAAAATAGATAGTAAAGACAAACAAAAAGAATCTACAGAACAATCTAGTAGATGGTTTCAATAATAAATAAAATAATTTTAAAATAGGACAATAATGGCAATTCAAACAATTCCGGGACTAACTGGCTTTACCTACGCTAGGTTTTCTTCGATGGATAAACGGGCAGTAGGTAAACTTACGGATGCTAACCACTTGGAGAGTTTCCACTCTACGGAACCTGCTGATTATGATAAAAAGATAATCAGTATCTATACTCAAAGTTCATTGTATTCCAATGATTTCTTGGATATGATTAACAAGAGTACTCCCTTCTATATTGAAGGTAATACTGATGCTTGGAAATGGGATGTTAATGTTCCTTATAAATTCCCTAAGATTATAGATATCCCTACCTCTACAGCAGGTTTGTCTAAGCCGGGTATTGATGGTCAAGAATTTAATTTAGTGCTTGATACTAATGAATTCTCCAAGAGTTCGGTTGTTTCTATAGGTTCTCGTCAATACGGTCCTCGTTTGTATGTGGCTTATGATCCAGTTCCTGAAGGTCGCGGATACAGGTATATATTTACCTACATTACTGATAATCCTACAGTGGATTTCGTAAATCCTATATTCTTACAAGTAGGTAATGAATTGGAATTGATCGACATCCTTATTGGGGAATTTGATCAAGACTTAGGAGGTCTTCCTCGTTTGGGCGAAAAGATTACTATGTTTGATTCCTTGAGTGCTGCTTATGGTTACGAACATAAAATTACTGATTGGGCAGATGCTAAAATCATGAAGGATAATAAAGGTAATCCTTTGGACATCCTTGTATATGCTCCTCAACGTAGAGCACAACTTCCTTTGACTCGTCAAGATGTTAAATGGGAACCTTTTATCGAGTTTTGGATGCGTAAGCAAATGCTTGAAACCAAGGTTAAACGTATGATTTGGTCTAAACCTGGTTCTGTAAAGACAGGTGGAACCCGTCAAGAAGTTAAACGTAGTTCAGCAGGTGTTTATCACCGCATGAGAAATAATGGTAACTTGGTTCAATATAACCGTGGTGAATTCTCCGCAAACTTGATTCGTTCTGTATTTGGAGACTTATTCTATCGTAGGGTAGATGTTAAGGATCGTAGAGTTAAGATGTATACTAATGAAGCTGGATTTGATGTATTTCAACAAGCTTTAAAAGCAGATGCTTTAAATAGCGGTCTTACTTTAATGGCTGATAGCGGAAATCGTTACATCCAAGGAGAGGGTCAACATTTGACATATAATTGGGCATTTGATTCAATGGTAACCCGTGAAACTGGTAAAGTTGAATTAATTCACTTAAAAGAACTTGACTTACCCCAATCTAATTTGGAATTCGGTCAAAACAAAAAGTCTACTCCTGTATTCTTTGTGTTTGATGTATCTCCTATGTCAGATGGTTCAATGGTTAATAATATTCGTGAAGTACGTTTAAAAGATCGTCCTTCTATGACTTGGGGTTACATTGATGGTACTATCCATCACCTTGGTTTCGCAAAATCTCAAGGTATGAGTTCTGCTAATAAATTCCCTGGTTACGAACTTTGGATGAAAGATCGTTGTGATATCTTTATTGAAGACTTATCGCGTACTGTGTTAATTGAGGAAGTACCTCAATTCTAATAGAAAAAGGGTATCACTTACCTTAATAGTGAAAATTACATAGAACCTTTCCTTCCTACATTGCTGAGTGTAGGAAGGGTTCTAAAAGCCTCAATAACTCAATTGGTAGAGTAATTGTTTTGTAAACAATATGTTGGGAGTTCAAATCTCTCTTGTGGCTCAATTTTAAAAACCAAAAATAAATAACTACATATTATGAGCAATGTTGGTATAATTGCATCTATTAAGCGTTACGCTAATAGTAATGATCAAACTCTAGAAGCATCTTTCGGTAAACGAGGATGGAATAGACTTCCTGGTACAGGAACAACCTTATTTCCTTATAAGGAACTTACAGGTAGATATCGTACAGGGTTAGATCCTGAAGCATCTTATATAAAGAGAATATCCGATCCTACTGAAAAAGAGATTGAAATAAAAAGAGTTACTGATTTAAAAAAAGAACTAGAAGAAATTCTAAAAATAGATTTAGGACCAACTGCTGAATTTTGGGACTTCTCAAGATCTCAAGGAGATTCAGACGGTAAACACGTACAACCTGTTAAATTGGTAGATGGAGAAAACATCTTTAATTTTAGCAATATAAGGAAAAAGTTAGAATTTGCATGGTTAAGGGTTTATCCAACTATAGCTTCTTCTTATAACGCTTGGGAGAGAGGAGATTTTCCAGATGCTACTTTTTATGTGGTAGATAGTGATATAGAAAATACAGTTCTAAACAAGAAGAAAACATTGGTTAACAAAGCTATTGTCTCTTTGGAAAAAATGTCCATAGAACGTAGAAAGAAGGTAGCTAGATGTATGGGCCTCCCAGTAACAGATAATACCAATGAAGAAACTGTATACAATCTTATAGATTCAGCTATTAAGGACACAGAGATTAAATCGGGTTCCATGAAAGGATTTAATTCACTAGATGTATTTACTAGTTTTGTAACAATGTCGGATAAGATTTTGGATATAAAGGATTTAGTTTCTCAAGCAATATCTCATAATATATATAGAAAGCGCAAAGATTTAATCTATGAAGGAGAAAATCTAGTAGCTAAAAATCAAGAAGAATTAGTTAAACTTCTAGCTGATGATGAAAATCAAATAGATTTAATTAGTTTAGGTGAAAAATTAAAAAGCAAGAAACTAGCTAAGTAATGATATTTGTAGATAGTTTATTATATAAAATAGATCAAAAATTAAATAAACTATCAAGTAACGAACATCAAGAAATTCCTTTAGAGGATAAAATTCTTGCCCTTAATGAAGCTCAAATAAAGCTAATTAAGCAAAAACTTGATGGAGATAATACTGTTTCTGGTTTAGGTTTAGATGCTTTTAAAAAGAGATACGAAGACTTGCAAAAACTAGTAGAGTCTTATGAGGATCATGTACTAGATTTGAAAGAGACTAATGTTGATTTAAATAAATGGACAGCTTCTCTAACTAATATTTCTCCTGCATACATGTTCTATATTGATAGTTATGTATTGGCAGATAAAGGCAAATGTTTAAATAGGAGAATTAAAGTAAATCAAGATTTAGCTAGGCATGCAGATATTCAAGTTATACTAGCTAATGAACATTACTCTCCTTCATTTGAATACCAGGACACATTCAATATAATTTCATCTGATGAAATATCAATTTTTACAGATGGTACATTCACACCTAAGAAATTATACCTATCCTATTTAAGATATCCTAAATATATAGATAAAGAGGGTTATGTTAAGTTGGATGGACAAGAATCTTCTAATCAAGATTGTGAACTAAAGAATTACTTAGAGGACGAATTAGTAGACTTAACAGTAAGTAATTTGGCTCAATATACAGAAAATAATGCTGCCATACAAAATGCAGCATATAGAATAAAAACAGACGAATAAATAATTTAAATTAACAAATAATGGCAGATTTTTCACTAACCTCCGTGTTTGTAGTTCCAGTAGGAAACACTCTTCCTAGCTCTGGTTCTACACAGGATTTGACAGCAGGTCAAGTAGGTTTCTTTAGAAGCGATTATTCAGTAGCTACCTCAGGTAACATTACTGGTAAACCGTATTTCTATGTAACTCAAGGACGTACAAACAACTACCTTCAAGGCAGTAAACGTTCTGATAAGATTAGTTCTACAGGAACTAATGTAGTTAGGTATGAACAATTTACAGGATGCTCTACTCCAGTTAACCAAGTAATGGATATATCTGGATTTAATGCAAAATGTGGAGATATTCTTACTTTAACAATTCGTGCATTCTCTTCTTACATTCAAACATTGTATTTTAATGGTCTTACTAGAAGTGTAACAGTTCAAGCTCCTTGTTGCTCTTGTGGTGCAGATCCTTGTGCAGCAGCAGATGTTCCTACTCTTATTGATAAGTTTATAGCTAAACTTTCTCAAGGAGGCCCTGGTATCAATCCTGATAACCTTATCCTTAGCAACTTCTTCCAATTTCAACGTTTAGGTAATGATGCTAATGCTATCTTACGTATTACAGGTAAACCTTTAACTAAATATGGTCAACCTTGTGATGTAGCTGCTTTCCCTTTTGAATTCGATAGATTGTGGTTCCGTACATTTGTGTATTCTGGACCTGCTACTACTGCTGACTTTATTGTTGCCGATGCATGTAATATTGTAGCAACATCCACTGTTAGTCAACGTGCTGATTTTGCAAAAGGTAGTTCAGATGAAGTAGCTCAATTGGAAAAAGATTACTACTCGTATCAAGCTGCTTATCTTAAGCATTTGAATCGTATGGTAGGATATAATGAAAACTTTGAATCGTGGGTAACTTCTGGTACAACTTATGACTTATTGTTTATCCAATTCCGTGATTACGATTCTGCTATAAACTATAAGTGGGGTGATTATATTGAACTGGATAGTACTGTAATTATAGCTAGTCCTCAATCTTTAACTTCAGGTATTACTACTGTTCTTAATGCAGCTTTAGGTACACCTATTAATGATGGTTCTTGTATAACTATTACTTCGACTACCACGACTGTATGGCCTACAACTACTATGACTTCAACACTCGCTCCGTAGTAATTAGTTGATTATTAATAACTTACACAAAGGAAGGGATATAATTCCTTCCTTTTTTTCTTTAAACTAATTAATAAAAATGGCAACATTAAATCTAGATATATTAGTTATCAATACCTATAATAAGCTTACTTTAGGTATAGCTGATATTTCTACGTATCCAGATAGTCCTCCTACTACAAATCCTATTATTGCAATAACTATTCCTAACGGATTTGGTCAAGTTTCTTTACCTTTTACTCAAAATAATTTTAATGTATTCAACTCTCAATCCTTAGGATTAAGTGATCCTTCTTTACCTTTAACTCCTATTCCTGATGGAGTTTATACTTTGACTTATTCGGTAGATCCTTCATATCAAAATTTTGTAACTAAAAACTTCAATAGAACTGATATTTTACAAGAAAGATTCGATGAAGCTTTTATGAAATTAGATATGATGGAATGCGATAAAGCTGTTAAAACACAATCTAAAGAAGATTTGGATACTATATATTATCTTATACAAGGATGTATTGCAGCAGCAAATGAATGTGCTATTAAGGAAAGCAACACCTTATATAGAGAAGCTTGGAGACAATTAGATTATTTTATAAATAACAATTGTGGATGTACTGGAAATAATTATATAAATAACTTTAAAACCACCTTTTAATATGAATTGTTCAAAATGTGGAGCAAGTGCTTCTTGTTCTTGTCAATTGACAAATGGTATGTGTGCAGGATGTTATTCTGCATCATTGCAAGCAAATAATCCAAATATCCAAAATGCTCCAACCCAGACTAAATAATTGTATAGATTGTGCTTCTATTTCTTCATTGTTGTCAGAAATAGATTGTAAAATAAAGGAATTAGCACAAAATCAATACAATAATATAAAATTTGTTTTAAATAGAAAGGTTCCTCATAGTGTGTTTAAAGACCTTTTGAACTATAAGAGAATTTTAACTTATAAGAATATAAATCCCGAATATGCTAGTTTATACACAATTGATAGTATTGCTAGTAAAGTTAAACTATTAATCTATAAATAAAAATCATGTGCAGTAATTGTTACGATGGATGTACTCAAATAACATCTGATCAATGTGTTAGGTATACAGGAATTGATGTTCCTGTTTTAGGAATAAAGAATGGGGATACGTTATCCTATGTAGAACAAGCATTAGTAACATTCTTAGGATCTACATTAGACGGAATAGGTATTAAACCTACTATTCCTGATAATATCATATGTGATTTAGTTAGAGGGTATTTACCTACATGTACTGATCTTACAGTAGTGAACCTTATAGGAGCTTTAATACAATCCGCTTGTGATTTACAAACACAAATAGATACTCAAAAAGCTAGAATAGATACTATAGAGGCTAATTATACAATAGGATGTTTAACTGGAGTATCGACCAATAGTGGAACTCATGCTATTTTACAAGCTGTCATAACCAATTTATGTACTACTAATGATACTTTGGCTGCGCTAAGTCTTAATGTATCAACTAATTACGTTCAATTATCTCAATTAAATACTTTAATTGCCGCATATTTGGCTTCTGTAGCTCCATCTACGATGCAATATTTAAAGATGGTTCCTTATACAGTAGTTGAATACTATGGGACTTTAAGTAATTTTGATGCTACTGGAGCAGGATTAGGAGATTGGCAAAAAATTTATCTATGCAATGGTCTAAATGGAACCCCTGATAAGAGGGGTAGAGTTCCTGTAGGAGCCATACAAACTGTACCAGGAGGAGCGTTATCCGCAGCAGTAAATCCTGCATCTTCCCCATTTAACCCTAACTATGCCTTGGGGGATACTTCCTACGGAACAAATAGTGTAGTACTATCTACTACTCAATTACCTGCTCATAATCACCCCATAACAGATGTTTCTCATACTCACTTCACACTATACTATCCCGTAGATGGAGCTACTGGTAATACTGCTATTTCCTCATCTTATCCTTTTTCAGGTAATAAGGTAGGAGCAGGAGATTCCGATTACGGTGGAGTTAGTAATGTTACTGGACCCGCAGACAAAGGATTATCATCGTCCTCTTTAACAGGAAT
>Ga0105241_10003464_pt1 | contig 11744 bp, 12 predicted proteins | sample KBSC64metaG_FD_80422 | JGI IMG/M metagenome (GOLD analysis project Ga0105241, IMG submission 80422) | Corn rhizosphere microbial communities from Kellogg Biological Station, Michigan, USA - KBS C6-4 metaG | ecosystem: Host-associated > Plants > Roots > Rhizosphere > Soil | place: Michigan, USA... | reverse complement strand
GATTTTACGTGGCCGCCCTTTCTAGCGTCAAGGCAATATCCGGCCGCTGCCGGCGCTATCCTGGCTGCAAAATATTGCACCGCGATGACATGTGTGGAAGGGGCGGGGCGAACGCGTGCACGCGCGCGCGAAACGACACCGTGCGGCGGTCGTGGCCAACGAAAATGATAGTCGTTGGCGCGCTTCCCGGTGTATTACCGTTTGGTAATGTGGAGCAGGGGGACGACAAAAGCGTGTGTTCGTATGGACATTACCTGATCGTAATTTTTGCGTAACCGCCGCTCGCCTATACTGCAGCGCAGCGCACCCCCAAGCCAATCCGGCAGCGCATCCATTCCCAGCACCACCGACACACCCCGCCCATGCACGACCTTGCCGACATTGCAGACTGGCTGCAGACCCACGCCATCCATCACGAGACTCCCGTCCACGACACGTTGCCGGACCCGGTGTTCCGCGTGAACGGCCAGGACGCCGTCTCGTTCAGCACCAACAACTACCTGGCGCTGGCGAACCATCCGCGCCTCGTGAGTGCGGCCAAGGCCGGCCTGGAGCGCTACGGCGTCGGCAACTGCGAATCGCGGCTGCTGGGCGGCGATCTGCCCGTGTACCGCGAACTGGAGCGCCGCCTGGGCGCCCTGAAGCACAAGACCGACGCCGTGCTGTTCGTCACGGGCTACATGACGAACATCGGCGTGCTGTCCACGCTCGTCAAGGTCGGCCTGCTGGCGCGCATCCACGGCTACCGGCCCAGGAAGCGCCGCAAGTACGTCTATTTCACGGACGAGTACAACCACATCAGCATCCGCGAAGGCATCCTGATGTCCGGCGCGGACCGGCACACGTACCGCCATGCCGACATGGACCACCTGGAATCGCTCTTGAGGTCCGCGGACGGCGTCAGCCCGATCATCGTCAGCGACGGCGTGTTCAGCATGGAAGGCACCATTGCGCCGCTGCCCGAGCTGACCGCCCTCGCCGAAAAATACGGCGCGATCCTGTACGTCGACGACGCGCACGCGACCGGCATCCTGGGCGCCAACGGCGGCGGCACGTCGGAGCACTATGGCTGCTACAGCCCCACGATCATGCAGATGGGGACGCTGTCCAAGGCACTGGGCGCCATCGGCGGCTTCGTGGCGCTGGAGCGCGAGATGGCCGACGTGCTGCGCCTGACGAGTTCCGCCTACGGCTTCACCTGCCCACCGCCGCCGGACCAGGCCAGCGCGCTGCTGGCCGCGCTGGACATCCTGGAGGAAGAGCCGGAGCGCCGCGCGCGCCTGTGGGACAACCAGCGCTACTTCGTCGAGCGCATGCGCCCGCTGGGCTATACGCTGACGTCGACCGAGACCCCGATCGTGCCGGTGCTGATCGGGGATGCCGAGCGTTGCCAGCAGTTCCAGCGCGCGCTGCGCGCCGAAGGCGTCCACGTCGACGCGATCCAGTTCCCGGCCGTGCCCGTGGGCCAGGCGCGCCTGCGCTTCATGCTCAACGCCGCGCACACGCACGCCCAGATCGACCATGTCGTGTCCGTGATGGCACGCTTGTCCTCCATGCTATAGTTCACCAAAGAAGAGCCGAATCATGCCGAACTGCCTCGTGATCGAAGACGACACCGAAACCCGTGACTACCTCTGCAGCGGTTTGCGCGCGGCCGGCTATGCCGTGCAGGCGGAAATCGATGGCGAGGCGGGCAACCGCCGCCTGCAGGAAACGCGCTGGGACGTCGTCGTGCTCGATCGCATGCTGCCCGGCCAGGTCGACGGCCTCGGCATCCTCGAACAGATGCGCTCCCGCGGCGACGGCACGCCGGTGCTGATCCTGTCCGCCCTGAACAGCGTCGACGAGCGCGTGCGCGGCCTGCGCGCCGGCAGCGACGACTATCTCACCAAGCCGTTCGTCATGTCGGAACTGCTGGCGCGGGTGGAAAACCTCAGTCGCCGCAACACGTGGTCGCGCGATGCCGCCGTGCTGCAGGTAGCCGACCTGCAGCTCGACGTGCGCACGATGCGCGTCACGCGCCAGGGCACGGCCATCACGCTGCAGCCGCGCGAATTCCGCCTGCTCGAATACCTGATGCGCCACGAAGGCCAGATCGTCACCCGCACGATGCTGCTGGAAGGCGTGTGGGAATACCACTTCGATCCGCAGACGAACGTCATCGACGTCCAGATCAGCCGCCTGCGCAGCAAGATCGACAAGGATTTCACGCCGGCCCTGATCCACACGGTGCGTGGTGCCGGCTATGTGCTGAGCGCTTCCCCGACGTATGGCCCGACCGCGCGCTGACCGAGGCACCGCTCAGGGCCTGGGCTTGCGTGGTTCGATCGCGTTCCGGCTTGCGGTCGGCTACGGCGTGCTCGTGGCCGCGTCGATGGCCGCGCTGTCCGTCATCGTCTATGTCGGCACCGTGGGCGTGTTCGAGCACTCGATCGACAACAAGATCATGACGGTGGAGGCGCACCTGGCTGACGCCTGGTCCGCCGGTGGTCGCGCCGGCCTCGTGCGCGAGATCGACGCCCAGTTGCATGACCTGATCGACACCGACACGGAAGTGGTGGGCCTGGTCGACGCGCGCGGCCACGTCCTGTCCGGCAACGTGGGGCGCTGGAACGGCAAACTGCCGCAGTCCGGCGAACTGGCGTTCGGCCAGATGGAGCGCAACGGCACGCCGGTGTCCGTGCGCTTCGTGGCGGCGCGCCTCGACGACGGCAACCGCCTGATCGTCGGGCGCGACCTGATCGAGCTCGACGCCATCCGCACCGTCGTCGAGCGCGCGCTGCTGGTCAGCGGCGCCGTCTCGATCCTGCTCGCGTTCTTCGGTGCCCAGCTGTTCCGCTCGCGCCTGGAAGCGCGCATCGGCCGCATCCGCCGCACGACGGCGCGCATCGCGGCCGGTGAACTGTCCAGCCGTATCGTGGTGATGGGCAGCGACGAATTCGCGCGCCTCGGCGACGACATCAATCGCATGCTCGACCGCATCGAGGCCCTGATGGAGGGCGTGCGCCACGTGTCGAACTCGATCGCGCACGACCTGCGCACGCCCCTGTCGCGCGTGCGCTCGCGCCTCGACCGCGCGCTGCAGGCCTCGGCCGATCCGCATGCGCTCGTGGCGGACGCGCGCCTGGCCATCGAGGACATCGACAGCGTCATCTCGCTGTTCGACAAGCTGCTGCAGATCGCCGCACTGGAATCCGGCGTGCGCGCCGGCACGTTCGAAAAGCTCGACCTGGCCGCCATCGCGCACGACATGACGGAGCTGTACGAGGCCGCCGCCGAAGAGCAGGGCATCGCGCTGACGTTCAGCGGCGCGCCGACGCCGATCCGCGGCGACCGCGACCTGCTGGCCAGCGCCCTGGCGAGCCTGATCGACAATGCCATCAAGTACGGCCGCAGCGGCGCCCGGGTCGAGGTGCGCGTCGAGACGGCGGACGGGGCGCCGGCGCTGGCGGTGCGCGACTACGGACCGGGCGTGCCGCCCGCGGACATGGACAAGATCACGCGCCGCTTCTACCGCGTGGACCAGAGCCGCAACCTGCCGGGCAATGGCCTCGGCCTGTCCATCGTCACCGCCATCACCCAGCTGCACGGCGGCACCCTGGTGCTGCGCCCGGCCGATCCCGGCTTCGAGGCGAGCATGGTGTTTCCTCAGGCCTGACGTCCGGCACGGGTCGCCCGCGGACGCCGCGCGGCGCCCTGCATGACCCACGCGGCGAGGCCCAGTTCCACGACCTTGGTGGCGCGCTGCACGAGCAGGTTGACCTCCGGTCCGGCCACGAATTCGACGTTCGAATAGATGCTGGCGAGGTTCAGCACCATGTGCAGCAGCACCAGCAGCCACAGGCTGCCCGTGCGGTACCGTGCGGCCGTGAACATCATGCCGGCGCAGGCGCTCATCAGGGCCCACACGGCGGCATGCGCCCAGTCGCCGTCCATGACGCCGTGGATCAGGTGCATGCCACCGAACAGCAGGCCGTTGGCGACGATCGCCTGCCACACGGGAAGGCGCAGCAGCAGGGCGAAGATCACGCCGCGGAACAGCAGTTCCTCGCCAAAGGCGTTCACCAGTTGCATCAATACCTCGCCGCCGACGTCCGGCCGCGCCTCCGGGCGCACGCCCAGCGCCGCGAACATCAGCACGGGCAGGAAGCAGGCGTAGAAGAACGGCGGCGGGCGCAGGCGTTCCAGCCCGAGGCCGACGGCGCGCCACAGGCCCAGTGCCTGCACCAGCAGCAGCGGCAGGATGACGGTCGAGGCGAAGGCGGCCAGCTTGACCTGGCCCCAGGCGGCCGGCGGCGCGTAGGCCTTGCCGGCAGCGAGGATGAAGATCGTCAGCGCGAATTGCAGGCCGGCGCACAGGGTCGCGGCCAGGAGGGGGTGGCGGTCGGCGGCCTGGCGCAGTTTCACGGTTGTCATGGTTGTCTCCTGTTTATCGTTATGGTTGCGATGATAAGAAGCGGGCAGCGCGGCCGCCACTGGCGCGCGACGGGCTGCGCATATCGCGGGATGAGCGGTAAAATAGCCAGCTTCCTCCAGACCGAGACAGCAATGACCCAACGCCTCATCCTTGCCTCCAACAACGCGGGCAAGCTCAAGGAATTCGCCGGACTGCTTGGCCCGATCGGCTTCGAACTGCACCCGCAGGGCGAGTTCGGCGTGCCCGAAGCGGAAGAACCGTTCGGCACCTTCGTCGAGAACGCACTGCAGAAAGCCCGCCACGCGGCGCGCCTCACCAGCCTGCCGGCGCTCGCGGACGATTCCGGCGTGTGCGTGAACGCCCTGGGCGGCGCGCCCGGCGTGTATTCGGCGCGTTTTGCGGGCGAACCGAAGTCGGATGCGCGCAACAACGAAAAACTGGTTGCCGACCTGGCGCCCCACGCCGACAAGTCGGCCTATTACTACTGCGTGCTCGTGTACGTGCGCCATGCGGACGATCCGCAGCCCGTGATCGCGGACGGTATCTGGCGCGGCCGGATCATCGATACGCCGCGTGGCGGGGGCGGCTTCGGCTACGACCCGTACTTCCTGGTGCCGGAGTTCGACCGCACGGCGGCCGAGCTGGCGCCGCAGGAAAAGAACGCCGTCTCGCACCGCGGCCAGGCGCTGCGCGCGCTCGTCGACAAGCTCGGGACACTGAAATGATTCCGATCAAGCCCGTCGGCCCGGCCACCGAGCCGAGATCGCCCGCCGCCGCGGCCCTGCAATACCTGCAACCGGGCGCGCTGAACCTGGCGGCGCTGCCGCCGCTGGCGCTGTACGTCCACTGGCCATGGTGCGTGCGCAAATGCCCGTACTGCGACTTCAATTCGCACGAATCGAAGGAGCCGATTCCGGAAAGCGCCTACCTGGACGCGTTGCGCGCCGACCTGGAGCAATCGCTGCCGCTGATCTGGGGCCGCAAGATCCACACGGTGTTCATCGGCGGCGGCACGCCGAGCCTGATGTCGGCGGCGGCGCTGGACCGGCTGATGTCGGACATCCGCACCCTGTTGCCGCTCGACCTCGACGCCGAGATCACGATGGAAGCGAATCCCGGCACGTTCGAAGCGGACAAGTTCAAGTCCTTCCGCGCCAGCGGCATCAACCGCCTGTCGATCGGCATCCAGAGCTTCAACAGCAAGCACCTGCAGGCGCTGGGCCGCATCCACGACGCGGACGAGGCCATCAAGGCCGTGGAGATCGCCCAGGCGAACTTCGACAACTTCAACCTCGACCTGATGTATGCGCTGCCGGCGCAGACACTGGCCGAGGCCACGGCGGACATCGACACGGCGCTGGGCTTCGCGCCGCCGCATTTGTCGCTGTACCACCTGACGATGGAACCGAACACGGTGTTCGCGAAATACCCGCCCGCGCTGCCGGACGACGACGAGAGCGCGGACATCCAGGACATGATCCTCGAACGGACGGCCGCCGCCGGCTACGACCACTACGAGGTATCGGCCTACGCGCGGTCCGGCCACCGCGCGCGCCATAACCTGAACTACTGGCAGTTCGGCGACTACCTCGGCATCGGCGCCGGCGCGCATTCGAAGCTGTCGTTCCCACACCGCGTGCTGCGCCAGGCGCGCTACAAGCAGCCGGCGTCGTTCATGGAGGCGGCAGGGAAGGGCAATGCCGTCGCCGAGGAGCACGAGATCGCGCGCGCCGACTTGGGCTTCGAATTCATGCTCAATGCGCTGCGTTTGACGCAGGGTTTCGATCCGAACCTGTTCGGCGAGCGAACGGGCATGTCGATCAATGCGATCGAGAAGGCGCTGAACGCGGCGGAAGCGAAAGGCCTCATCTACCGCGACTTCCGCGTGATCCGCCCGACGGAGCTGGGACAGCGCTTCCTCAACGATCTGCAGGAGATGTTTCTGGCAGAATGATGCGCGGCGCTGTCATTCGGTCAAGATTGCGCCAACACTCACTTTTGCCGGAGACCCCATGCAGCGCTTCCTTGCCGCCAGCACGTACATCGATATCGACACGCCCGAGGTCCGCGCCACCGCGCGCCGGTTGGCCGAAAACGCGGTGTCCGAACTGGACGTCGTGCGCGCCTGTTTCGAATTCGTGCGCGACGAGATCCGCCACAGCTCGGACTTCCAGCTGAATCCCGTCACGTGCAAGGCATCCGACGCGCTGCGCCACGGGACGGGCTACTGCTATGCGAAGAGCCACCTGCTGGCCGCGCTGCTGCGCGCGAACGGCATCCCGGCCGGGCTGTGCTACCAGCGCCTGTCCGTCGGCACGGGCGGCGCGCCCTACTGCCTGCATGGCCTCAATGCGGTCTACCTGAAGGACTTCGGCTGGTACCGCATCGATGCGCGGGGCAACAAGCCGGGTATCGACGCGCGCTTCGATCCGCCCGTCGAGCATCTGGCATTCGCGATCCGCGAGCGGGAAGAGCGCATGCTGCCCGAGATCTGGGCCGAGCCGCTCAACGTCGTCGTCGACGCGCTGGAACGCTACGCCACCTGGGACCAGGTGCTGGCCAACCTGCCGGACGTCGAATTATTCATCCACCAATGAAAGGATATCCATGTTCAGTCACATCATGATCGGTACGAACGACCTCGAGCGTTCCCGGCGTTTCTACGACGCCGTGCTGGGCGTCCTCGGCGCGGGTGCGCCGTTTGCCAACCAGGCGCCGACCGGTCAGCAGCGCATTTTTTACCGCCACGACGGCGGCGTGTTCGGCGTCACCGAGCCGATCGACGGCGCATCCGCGACGTGTGCCAACGGTGCCACGATCGGCTTCAGGTGCGATTCGCCCGAACAGGTCCATGCCTTCCATGACGCGGCCGTCGCCAACGGCGGCACGTCGATCGAGCGGCCGCCGGGGCCGCGCGACACCAGCATGGGACCGCTTTACCTGGCGTATGTGCGCGATCCTGACGGCCACAAGCTGTGCGCCGGGTACCGCCAGAAATAATCGGCCGGGCGGCGCCGCACCGCGCGGAAACGTGCCGTGCGAATCCGGAACGTTGTGCTACAGTAGCTGTCTTGCATGATTCTTAATGAAAGGCAGGCTGGCCGATGCCTCTTCCCGCGGCGCCGCGCATCCTGGTCGTCGATGACGAGGAAGCCATCACCTACGTGTTCGAGCGCTACCTGAGCGTGGCGGGCTACGACGTGTCCGTCGCCGTCAACGGGCCCGACGCCGTGCGTGCCGGCGGGGAAGGCACGTTCGACCTGCTCATCACGGATTTCCGCATGCCCGGCATGAACGGCGTCGAAGTGATTCACGCGCTGCGCCGCCTGCAGCCGGGCCTGCCGGCGCTCGTCATCTCGGGCAATCCGATCGAGGCGGGCACGATGCCGGAGGGCGTGCGCTTCCTGTCCAAGCCGGTGTCGATGGCCGACCTGCTCGCCATCATTCCGTCCCTCATCGCACGCACATAGCGCCGGCGGACCGGTACCTTCCGTCCGGTATCGTCAGACCGTATCGAAACGGTGGTTCAGCTGGCCGGGGTGGATCGCGGAGAATATCCGCCATGAAACACCCGGTTCCCTCTTTCCCGGTCCATGCCGGGGCATCCCTGTCGCGCCGCCTCGTCGCCGAAGGTCTCGGCACGGCCTTGTTGCTCGCCATGGTCGTCGGTTCCGCCATCATGGGCGACCGTCTGGCGGGCGGCAATGCCGCCATCGCGCTGCTCGTAAATGCGATCGCGTCCGGCTGCGGCCTCGTCGTGCTGATCCTGGCGTTCGGCGGCGTCTCGGGCGCGCACCTGAACCCCGTCGTCACCTTGGCCACGGCGTGGCAGCGCAAGCTGCCGGCCGCGTACGCACTGCCGTACGTGGCGGCGCAGGCGGGGGGCGCGTTCGCCGGCGTGGCCGTGGCGCACCTGATGTTCGGCGAGCCGGCATTCGCGGCCGCGACCCAGGCGCGCACGGGCGCGGCGCTGTGGTGGAGCGAGGGCATCGCCACGTTCGGCCTCATGGCCACGATCATCGGCTGTTCGCGCACCCGCCCGGCCGCTACCCCGTATGCCGCGGCGCTGTTCATCGTTGCGGGCTACTGGTTCACGGCCTCGTCGTCGTTCGCCAATCCCGCCCTCACGCTGGCGCGCGCCGCCACCGATACGTGCGCCGGCATCCGCCTGGCGGACGTGCACGGGTATGTGCTGGCCCAGCTGGCCGGCGGGGCGGCCGCGACGGTCGTGTTCGGGTGGCTTTATCCGCGTGCACCGGCCGTTGCGCATGCCGCCGTCGCCAATCGCGATTTCGCGCCGGTCGACTGACGCGCCATCACCCCCGCTGGCCGGCCGCGAGCACCGCCAGGGTGCGCGCCAGGCCGCTCACCACGCGCGCCATGCCGGCAAAGGCGGCCGTCTCGGGCGGATCGTCGGCTGCCGCGCCTCTCGCGTCGGCGTCGGCCTGGCGGTAGGGAAAGCGGGTGAACGACGTGTCGGTGAGCACCAGGGCGGGCAGGCCGCCGCCGGGATGGTGCCACGCGGCGTGGTCGGACAAGGTTACGCCCTGCATGTAGGCCGGCGTCGCCAGGCCGCGCGCCGGCACATCGGCCAGGCTCTGGAAAGCCGACAGCGCATCGCGCACCTGGCGCGACGACGCCAGGCTGCCGACATAGGCGATGAAGCTGCCGGGCCGCTCGTCCGGTCCGTTCGCCAGCAGGCGCGTGAGCTCGTCGAGGCTGGCCCCCGCCGGCACGACCGCGCCGGGTTTCGGCGCCAGGAAGAAGACGAACCGGATTTCCGTGCCGCGGCTGGGACGCACGTCCGCCAGCAGCCGCGCCAGTTCCAGCACGGCAGCCGTGCTTCCGGTCGCACCGGGATCGCCTGCGACAGCGTCGGGCGTGCCATCGTAGCGGGCACCCACGATGAAGGTGCGCGCCGCCTTCGCGCCCGGCGCCACGTTGGCCAGCACGGCTTCGATGTTGCGACGGTCGCCGCCGCCGCGGTCCTGCACGGCATAGCCGGCCATCTGCAGCACGTTGTCGATGTAGGCGGCGGCGTCGGCGCGGCGCGTGGTCGCGGATGCGGGCAGGTCAGGGGTTGCCCCGGCCGCGAGCGCGGTCACGTGGGCGCGCAGGCGCATGGACAAGGGCGGTTCCGGCATGGCGGCGCCGGGATTCACCGTCACCATGGCCAGCAGCACAAGCAGGACGATGGCGACGATGGATTTCCAATGAGAACGAAGAAAATGTCGCATGGCAAAGGGCGCGGCGCAAGGGGCGACCGTGCCGGACAGGCCGGGCTCGGCGCGCGTTGCGGACCTGGCGGACGCCGTCCGGCGACGGCTGCCAGGGCCGCCCGTGCAATGCATGAAAAACCGGGGCCGGCCTGCGATTTCATGATACCGAAATCGCGGCCGGCCCCGGTCGGGGTCGTTCTCAATGGCGCGCGGAAATCTTTCCGACGTCGAATAACCTACTGCGCGTTGCTATCTTGTCCTGCCATGCTCGCTGTACTAGCGTCTGCGCTTCTCGGACAATCTGGCTGCCGCTCGCTACGGTTCTTCGAGGTCGGAACGCGCTGGAAGAATCAGCGTGCCGCCGTCGCGGACCCCGGCTCAGACCAGCCCCCGCCGAGCACGCGGTACAGCGTGACCTGGTTCTGCAGGCGCAGCAGGTTGGCCTGGATGGCCTGCTGCTGGGCGGTGAACAGCGAGCGCTGGGCGTCCAGCAGGTCGAGATAGCTCGCCGTGCCGCTGCGGTAGCGCAGGTCGGACAGGTTGAAGCGATCCGTCTCCGCCGCCGCCACGGCCTGCTGGGCGCGCAGCTGTTCGCTGTACGTGGCCTGGCCGGCCAGTGCGTCCGCCACTTCGCGGAACGCGGTCTGGATCGAGCGTTCGTACTGCGCCACGGCGATGTCGCGGCCGGCCGTCGCGCTCTCGACGCCGGCGCGGCGCGCGCCATAGTCGAACAGCGGCAGGACGGCCTGCGGCGCGAACGTCCAGCCGAAGCTGCCGCTCTTGAACAGGCCAGAGAGCGCATTGCTGGCGCTGCCCGCCGTGGCCGTCAGCGAGATGCGCGGGAAGTAGTTCGCGCGCGCGGCGCCGATGTTCGCATTGGCCGCGATCAGCTGCTGCTCTGCGGCACGGATGTCCGGACGCGACGCCAGCAGGTCGGACGGCAGCCCGGCCGGCAGGTCGGGCAGGTTCGTCGTCGCGAGCGTGGCACCGGCCGGCAGGTTGTCCGGAATCGGCTGGCCGACCAGCAGGGTGAGCAGGTTCAGGTCCTGCGCGCGCTGGCGCTGGGCCTGGGCCAGCGTCGTGCGCGCCTGCTCGACGAGCGACACGGCCTGCTGCAGGTCGAGCTTCGAGGAGACGCCGTTATCGAAGCGCAGCCGGGTCAGGCGCAGCGATTCCTCGCGCGTCCTGAGGGTCTGCTGCGTCAGCGACAGCAGTTCCTCGTCCGCGAGGAACGTCAGGTACGTGTTGGCGACCTGCGCGATGAGGCTGATCTGGACGGTCTTGCGCGCTTCCTCGGTGGCGAGGAATTGCGACAGCGCCGCCTGGCTCAGGTTGCGCACGCGGCCGAACAGGTCGATCTCGAACGCCGACATCGCAAAGCCGGCCTGGTACGTGGTGGTGACGGCATTGTCTTTGCCGCCCGTCGTCACGCGGTTTTCGTTGGCGACCGCGCTGACCGCCGGCAGCTGCGCCGATCGCTGGATCTGGTACGCGGCGCGCGCCTGCTCGATGTTCAGGACGGACACGCGCAGGTCGCGGTTGTTGGCCAGCGCCAGCGAGATCAGCTGCTGCAGGCGCGGGTCGGTGAAGAAGTGCTGCCACGCGATGTTGGCGGGCGCTTCGTTCGCGACTGCGTTGCCGCTGCTGACCGTGCCTTCCACGGTCGGGAAGGCGCCCGCCACCGGCGCGGCCGGACGCTCATACTTCGGCGCCAGGTTCACGCAGCCGGTCAGTACGAGGGCCAGCACGAGGGGAGTAAGTCGTTTCATGTCGTTCATCAGATTGTCGAGTCGATGACAGTGTTTTCGTCTTCGTGCGCGTACTTCTTGCGCTGGCGTTCGCTGCCCTTGAAGAAGCTTCGTATGACGACGAAGAACACGGGCACGAAGAACACGCCCAGTGCCGTCGCCGTGATCATGCCGCCCATCACGCCGGTACCGATCGCGCGCTGCGACGCGGCGCCGGCGCCGCTGGCGACCACCAGCGGCAGCACGCCGAGGATGAACGCGAGCGAGGTCATGATGATCGGCCGGAAGCGCAGGTGTGCCGCCTGCAGCGCCGCTTCCATCGGCGACTTGCCCTGCGCCTGCAGGTCCTTCGCGAATTCG
>Ga0105241_10003461_pt1 | contig 11746 bp, 12 predicted proteins | sample KBSC64metaG_FD_80422 | JGI IMG/M metagenome (GOLD analysis project Ga0105241, IMG submission 80422) | Corn rhizosphere microbial communities from Kellogg Biological Station, Michigan, USA - KBS C6-4 metaG | ecosystem: Host-associated > Plants > Roots > Rhizosphere > Soil | place: Michigan, USA... | reverse complement strand
TGGAAATAGATCGTTTCCTCGTCGGAAATCTCATTAGCTTCACGCATGAGTTGGCGAAGCGATTCGCGGGCCTCAATCATCTTCAGGTACTCCCATTCCATGTAGTCCCACGAGTGTGTGTAGTCCTCGCTCTGCTTAAACTCGGCCTCGTACAGCTCGTTCAGATACTCCCTCAACTCAGGAGGCAAGCTGTTAGCCCTCTCAGTGGTCAACGGCAACGGTGGCGGGTTAGCTGGCAGTAGGTTTACCGCACGGATTATCTCTTCCAACTCAGGCCGGGGACGCTTGAACCCTCTCATTACTTTTGCAGGCGTCTCCCGAACCTCTCGTTGCTCTGAGTCTGTAGACGCTTGCAACTCGCTCCTGCCTTTATCCGGTTTGGCCTTTTCGATTGATTTCATTAGGATTATCGTTATTATTGAGCAGCTATGGCATCGAATGGGCTATAAGTTATCATGGAGTAATAGGAGACGCAATGGAAATTCTAGTAGACAACCCAAAGGGAAAGATTGCGATGGGCTTTGCGGAGGCAGCGGAGGCCACCGGACTGAGTAAGAGCTTTCTGCGAAACGCGGTCAAAGATCCCGATCCGTCGCGGCGATTGCGAACAGTCAGAGTCAATCGCCGTCGGCTGATTCGTGAGGAGGATCTGCGCGCGTGGTTTGAGACTGTTGCACGTAATGATGAGTCACAAATGGCCTAGTCGGATCGCAGCCCATCCCCAAGAGAATGGCCGCCAACGAAAATCCCCCACGTGCGGGTGTAAGCCACCCCCTCATTCATGCTAGTGAGTTAGAACAACTACCGCCAGCTCAGTGGCTAATCCACAATAAGCTACCACGACGAGGTATGGGAGTCGTCTACGGTCAGTCCGGCAGCGGGAAAAGCTTCTATCTCCTAGACCAGCTACTAACAGTCGCCCAAGAGCATCCAGTGGTCTATGCCCCTACTGAAGGACTCTACGGCCTCAACAAACGGCTTACGGCGCTCTGCGACTATCGAGGGTTGGATCTAGGTCAGCTTTACATCTACAAGAATCCGGTTGAGTTGATGAAGCCAACCAGCGTTAGCACTTTCATCAAACACGTTCGTCAGCTCGGGCCTGTCCTTGTTACTTTCGACACTCTGAGTGGCTGCATGGTTGGCGGTGATGAAAATGCGCCAAAGGATATGGGTTTTTTAATACATGGTTGTCAGACAGTTAGCCGCGCTCTTGATTGCTTCGTGAACGTCGCACACCACACGTCGCGAAAAGGCAAGGATGAACGCGGCCACTCAAGCTTGCGGGGCGCAGCGGAGATGATGGTCGCGATGGAGTGCAAGAGCTATGTTGTGACCGTCACCTGTACAAAGAATAAAGATGGTCCGAAATTTCCAACCGAGCGTTACACTCTTACTCCGCACCTGGATAGCATGGTCCTGAAGCCCTTCGGCGCTCTCAATAATGATCAAGTGTCTATACTCAGGACTGTGGCCGCGCAGCCGGGCATCAAGCCTTCTGCTCTGATTGTCAAAACGAACGTAAGTCAGGCAACCGTCTACCGCATTCTCAGCGAATTCAAAACCAAGGATCTACTGGCGGCAGAAAAGGGCGGCTGCTACTTCATTACAGCCAAGGGAAAGACAAAACTCTCGACGCCGCTATCAGAACCCTTTGATAGTGAAAACGGCTTTGATCTGGACCTTCAGGCGGACTGACTATCACGCACACGAAGGCCCGCTATTGGTGACAGGTTCTTGAATGGTAAAGAGTTTAGCTGGATGTGACTATCAACTATCACACATTGAATTCCGATCTCGTGATAGCGAGACTTCCCTGACTATCACACTTCTCTGTCTCTTAAAGACAGAGAGTGATAGTAGTCGAGGCGTCTGTGTCACCGATCATGGTAAGATTGCGTGTACCATTCATCGTGGGCCGCAGGGATCTGCACCGCCAGGCGACTTCGGGTTTTCAGGACACATCCATCCAGGAACGTTACAGACGGTGAGCGTGCGCGCCACACGCCACAGGCTCTAAAAGGGGTTCGAGGTAAACGGCTCACCTATTATCGCGCTGACGAAGAAAACTAAGAAATGAGCGAGATGATCTCGCCTTTGCCTTTATTCCCAAAGGTTTCCCTCGTTCATGGCTTGACATTCATACCTGTGGAGGCGGTAAAATGAGTGCGCTCATTTTTATGGCCCTTGATTTACTTACAACTGAACAAGAAGCACTGCAAAGCCTGATTGATTTGATTGCGCAGGCAAAGAAGTGTCAGCAACTGCACGAGAGGGCAAATCTAACACTTCCAGAGCCGCTAAAACGTTTCTTAGGTATAAGCACTAACGGACACAAGGATGCGACGGCCATCCCGCCAATAGAGCGAGCTACTAATCCACCAGAAGCAAGAACGGATTGGATTTCCATTGAGGCTAAGGACGCGTACCCGACCAGCGTTGCATTAGCATTACTACGAAATAGTAGTAGCCCGGTAGTAGCCAAAGAACTGGTTAACAAGGTGTCGGCTATTCTTCCAGATGTTCGCCGGGGGAGTGTCAACAATATCGGAACGAGGTTAGATGGAAGCCTGATCGTGAGGTCGAAAGCGGGTTGGAGCTTGCTGAGTCCAGAGTCTGCCCCAATCTTGCACGATGGTTACATTTGGGGGCCACCTGAGATATTCACAACACAAGAACTTGCAGTGCATAGGCGAGAAGCAATTCTGCACCTTTTACGGTTCTACCGCGCAGGACTACAAACCAGTCAGATTATCGAACTACTCCAAAAGTGCGCATGGGTCCACGCCCCTGTCAATAAGGAACTAGTACAAGATGATGTTCAACTTCTGAGTAAGGCGGAAAAGATTAGAAGGCGGGGAAATTCTCGAAAGTGGGAACTTGCCCGACGCAAAAGTGAAGACAGTCACGATGTTTGAAATCGCTCCGAGCGAGAGCCGCCTGACCAAAGGATTAGCTCTCAATCGGGGTGCTGGGGCGGCTTGATGCGGAGGTCGCAGTGTTCGAGTCCTGCCGTGGTAAAGCCCTTTAACGGGTTCCCTGTCGCGTAGCTCAGACCTGGGATAGAGCACCGCATAACAACCGTCCCCTATGTGCGGGCGCAATTCCTTTTGACGCGGGTTGCGCTCGCGCATAGAAACTCCACCGGAATCATTGAAAAGATCGCCTTTGTGTGTATAATTCGCGTCGGTAGGTAGTTAGAATCAAATCAAGTCCGCCTAGTTGGCCGCTAGGCTCTTGTTGGGTGTACCGTCGCATGATGGTACACCCTTTAAGCTATCGAGGCAAGATTCACAGATGCAACGTAGCCCCAACCCCGCCGGACGCCACGGCAAACCGATCATCCTGCCTCCCACCACGTTCGAGGACACGGTCGAAGGTAAAGCTTAGCAATCACGCACCGCCCACGGCAGATACATTCCTTTAAGAATTTATCATCTGTCTCTTGCTGGTCTATATCACTCAGTGTCTGTCTGTGCCACTATGTTATTGAGTTGTGTACTTGGACTCTGCGATCCTCCATCCCTGCCGAAAGTAGAGATTGCCGCGTGTCTGACCGCGACCGTTCAGAGAGCGTTACCCGATTGTGGCCCAAGCTCTTGAGGCGACCTCAGTGCGCACTGAACCTGCCATTCTTTAAAAGATTGTTGTTGCTGACTGTTCGCCGCCATGAAATAAAATTGCCAGTTTAGGTGCGAGGGTTGACGATTGTTCACTTACGTGAAATATTACGACCCTCAATAAACGCGTGTGGCTCTTCAAAGCAATTTGCTAGTCCCTTTGAACTCAATTCAACCCTAAATGCAGACGAGTAACCCAAACCTTTTGGCAATCCGGCGAATCTTTGTTGATGATCTGTTTGGACAGTTCACTTATGATTTGAGACAAGAGCACTTGTCCCACTCAAATCACCTTTTCATAATCTACGGAGACAACGGATCAGGCAAAACCACCCTACTCAAGCTAATCTTTCACATGCTCACGTCGGAGGAAGGTCACGGTCATAAGTCGTTCTTGGCTCACACCCAATTCAAAACGCTAATAGTCGAATTAGAGGACGGAAGATCAATTGTTGCACACCGCAATGACTCTGCGCTGACTGGCTCCTACAATTTATCCGTTAAATCGAGAACTGGCTCTTCAACAGAAATATTTTTTAACGTAGACAAGGATAACACCATCCATTTGACTCCTAATGATGAAGAATACCCTCAGTACCTAGCTGTTATGGAATCTCTGCTGGAGTTGGGTCTTTCCTTATACTTTCTTCAGGACGATCGCAAAGTTTGGAGTGATTTGGTTCGGCAAGATCAAGGGGAAACGACAGTCGTTTATTACGATGAGAGCGTTGCTGCACGGCCTCATCGACGAAGGATCGCAAAACAACCCCCACCAATACTCGAACGAGCAATCGATAGGTTTGTGTGGACCGTAAAGAATCAGGCTTTCCAAGCTTCCACCGTTGGAGATTTCAATGTCAGCACAATTTATAATGACATCGCGAGAAGCATCGCCAATAGCCCACTTGAGCCTAATGAGATGCATATAGAGTCACCCGTTTACTCCTTAATCAAAACATTGGAGGAGCAATCCGATCGCAGCGAAGCTTTCGCTAAGTTCGGATTGTCATCCCAGCTTTCAATAGGGGAACTGTTGTCGATTTTGCACAGTGCGAGGATGGAAACCTTACCATTGCTAACCGGTGTGTTGACACCATACGTGAATGCAATTAAAGCACGATTGGACGCGGTAGAAGCTACCTACGACTCAGTCAGATCACTTGTGGAAGGCATTAATAGCTTTTATACCAACAAAGAAGTGTCGTTTGATTTTGAGAATGGCGTAAGAATCCACACATCTCGCGGCGAGGCGTTAAATCCAAATTCTCTTTCTTCCGGGGAGCAACAGTTGCTCCTCTTGTTCTGCAACGCCTTGACCGTACAGCATCGACCCACTCTCTTTCTCATTGATGAACCTGAACTCTCACTCAATGTTAAGTGGCAACGACAATTAATCCAAGCCTTGTTGCGCACCACTTCGGGGCGACCTATTCAATTTGTATTAGCTACTCACTCGTTGGAGTTGCTAGCCCTCCACGGCGAACACGTCGTCAAGCTCACTAGCGTTAATTAGACCTTTGCTCGCACACACGGCCTGATGAATAACATTGAACCGAGAAGGATAGAGGAACTAGTTGCTCGATATAAGCTTGAGCCGACCATTAAAGACATTTTCGTTGAAGGAAGTACTGATAAGAGCCTAGTACAATGGTTCTTGGAGGAGGAAACTAAACGCGATGTTTTCGTTTACGAAATTTCGACAGTTTTAATACCGAATGACTTAGTATTGGAGCTAAAGCAAGAGACAAATAGGCGAGGTCAGGTTTATGCGCTTGCCTATACGCTACAGAGGTGCGTCGGAGCAAATTCGCAGCAAGCGACATGTGTTATCGATAGAGATTTCGCTAATTTACTCGGTGAAGATAACGTTGATGGCATATTGTTTTTAACTGATTATGCTTGCATGGAAATGTACGCGTTCAACGTACCAACAATCGATAAGTTTTTGAAGATTATAGTCAGAGGATTTCCTAAATCGGCCACGGTAGTGCTTCAGGAGCTAGCGGAAGTACTTCAAGAATTGTTCTTGATCAGACTAGCCAACAAGCTAATGGAGTTCAGTTTGAAGCACATTTCTTGGGAAAGGTGTTGCTCTCTTGTAGGATTACAGCTCAGCTTTGATGTTAGCGAGTACATCGGTCGATACCTGAATACGCGAGGAAGGCGGACGCAAATCGAGGAGTTTACATTTGTGATAAACGAGTGGCGAGTCAAATTGTCAGAAGATCCAAGACACCAAATCCAAGGCCACGATTTCATCGAGTTTCTAACTTGGTATATTTATAAGCATCGTGGCGTGAAGGAAGTCAACGACGAGGCCGTAATTCAACGGTCGCTTCTTGGTTGCATTGAACGGACGCAGTTAATGCAAGAACCGCTCTTTCAGACCTTGCTCACTCGCATCTAACTCAACAGCGGATTCGAACAAGATAAAGGGCACGACAATTCTGCCCCGGTAGCGCCGCTTGTCGCCTTATGACGCGGGGTTTTCCGTCAAATGTTGATCCGATCAGCGCGAGATCTGCGGATTCAATCCTCAACCAGCTAACCAATAAGACAGTGACACCTATTACACCTTTCGTTTGTGATTGCGCAGATTCAAAAGTCCGCTTTCCTGATTGGCACTTCGATGAAATCAGGAAAGATGTATGTCAAGGCTTGCCCTTCTACAAACAAGCCGATGGAAAACAGTATTGCGTGTTGCATTACCCGAGCAAAGATAAAGCGGAGCATTTCGAAAAGGTATTTCAACAAAGAATCGCTCAAGGCAAATGGGATTTTCGGATGGTTTGGTTTCCATCAAAGTTAGACTTCGAAAATCAAACGTTGACACATCATATTCAGTTTAGCTCAGCTACGTTTGCTGGGAGGGTCAACTTCAAGGAATGTGTTTTTGACGCTCGACTTGATTGTTTTGATTCAAAGTTCCTTGACGAGGCTGAATTCCTTTACTCAACATTTGTAAAATCCACAAATTTTAATAGTGCCGAGTTTCATGAGTATGGTGATTTTGCGTTCGCACGGTTCAAAGAAGGTGCGAGAGCCAGTTTTGATAAAGCAAGTTTCAGAAGAGCTTCTTTTCAAGGTACGCACTTTTATAGTGAAGTCAATTTCAGCGGAACCAAGGTCAGCGAGTATGCAAATTTCCTGCAAGTACAATGTTTTGCTGCAGCCAAATTCAACAAGGTGATATTTCCGCAATCGGGAGAAACTAGCTTTTGCGATGCCGAATTTCATCGCGGGATCAGTTTTGATAATTCAGAGTTTGGGCCATCAGATTTCAAGCGGGCGAAATTCTCCTTCGTCGAGGCATCTCTCTTTGATAAACCGAGCTTTAAGGAGGCCCGCTTCAAAGCGATAACACAGTTCGCGGATGCGATCTTTCGTGCTGAAGCTGACTTCACACAAGCCTCGTTTCAAAGCGTTGCCTTTGAACGGGCGACCTTTGCTAGAGGAGTCAGATTTACGGGGTGCGACTTTTTTTCGAACGTATACTTTCACGAGACAAAATTCGGTGGACGAGAAAACAATAGGATTACATCGGGTCATGCACATTTTGAGTATGCGCTCTTCGAAGAAAAATCGAAGGTGTATTTCCAAAATTCGTGGTTCTCTTGGTTCGTTAACTTCGACTATGCGAATCTTCGTGGATACATTTTTTTCAAAGGGAGCGAAGACTTTCCCTTATTCGATTCCGTGTTAGAGCCACAAACCGCCGAGTTTGGGCCACTGCTTAGTTTTGTTAATACTGTAATTGAGCAGCCAGATCGCGTGTACTTTCATACTGTCAGATTGCGGCCCTACTGGTTTGTGAGTGTTGACTCCCGAAAATTCAATCTGACTAACATCGACTGGTTCGACGAGCGTGGACACCTTATAACTGCAGAAGGGGAGTTAGAGAGCCTTAGAAAACGAAATTATAAACGCGCTGAACAACTTTTAGCCACCGCCTTTCGTCAACTCGCTGCTAACGCTGACGATAACACTCGCCTTGAAGAAGCTTCATTCTTTCGGCGCCTGGCGATGGAAACTGAATGGATTGAGCGGCGAAAAAAGTTTTCTCAGTTGTACGCACACGTGCGCGAGCAAATCAAAAAACAGAAGGTGCTGTCCGGCACAGCACAAGGTTACACCCCTACGCCGCCTGCCTCACTTTTCGCAGTTCTTCGCAAGAGTGGGGACTTCATTCTTCATCTCTTATATCGCTTGAGTAGTTTCTACGGAGAAAATTGGGGTCGTGCCACAGGCGTGTTAGTTCTAATACTCATACTTTTTGCTGGTTTGTTTCGGAGCGTCCAATTCTATGTTTGCCCAGCTGACAAACCGATCACGCAAAGCAGTCAGCAGAATCTTTGTCAAACACGAAGACTGAATAATTATGAAGCTGTTCGTCATAGCTTGACGACAGCAACGTTCCAAACCGTGGATTATCGCAAACCGATTACAGGCACAGGTGAAACTCTGACTGTATTTGAGAAAATCTTCGCGCCACTTCAAGCTGCACTATTGGCACTAGCTATCCGTCGCCGATTCATGCGCTGATGCGGCGCTTCTGTCTGCGATTTAACAGAAGATGAAACTGTAAGTAGCTGCACACGGGAAACGCGAGCGGCAATCCCCCTCTCAACAGTCTGACTGCCGCTCCCGGCGAAGCGCGTTAGAGGCTAACACCCGCCCTGCCACTGGGCGACGCGCTCTGCTATTAACTCTCTGGCCGCTTAGCCAGGTACTGATCGCCGTCTATCGCAGCTTCCACGATGCGGAGTATCAAGACTGCTACAGTTACTCCTAACGCTTCTGCCCACCGTTCCAGAAACTCGCGATCATCATCGTCAAGCTCTGAATCATCGACTGCGATCATGAGAGATTCGCGGGCGTCACTCACCCCCTTCGACATTGGCCCAAGTGACGCCCGGCCCACGCTTCTGGGCTGCGCGAGCTAGGCGGCTTTATAAGTGACCGTCAACGCCAGTCGCAACACCTTCCGACCAGAGCCGTGATCCAAGTCGTAGTAAATATCCTCACATGAAATTACACACACGCTTGCCGTACCGCCACGCGACGGTTGGCGTGAGGCAATCGTTAGGGATGGTCTATCTCAACGTGATCAGGGTCACTACGACGCTTAGTAACGTGCTCGCTGTTGATGCTGATGTCGATGTTGGTGATGGCGTTGGTGCTGGCGCTGGCTCGGACTTGCCGGTCGTCGGCATCTCGCCCGCGAATGTTGAGGCTGAGAGAGCGCAGACAAGCGCGACTGTCATAGCGAATCGTTTCATGGGTTTCAAGACTCCTTCAGGTGTTTGAGAAAAACGATGTCAAGGTTTTTACATAAAACCGTCGGGAATAACAACGCACACGGAAGGCTAGAAGCGACTTGCGGGATGATGTTAGGGAGATTTAATATCGCCGCGTTTTCTTCGCCCCAATCTCTCAAAAAACTGAAAGTCTCAAACTATGCGAACCTCTCCGAAGTTAGATACCTCGCACCTTACTGCGAATGAAAAAGCCGAACTCAAATGTCGCGTGGCGCTGGAATTAAAAGACCGAGGCGAATACGAAGCCGCGCGCGATTTAATGTTCCCGCTCTGGAAAGGGATCGGGACGCGACCGGACACTAAGGGACTTGATGCGGATGTTGTTCCGCGCGTGCTCCTGTGCGTTGGCATTCTTACCGGCTGGCTTGGCGGTGTAAGCGGCATTAAAAACGCGGACGACTATGCGCGAGATTTGATAACCGAGAGCATCACGCTCTACGAAGCACTCGGAGATTCACGCAAAGTCGCGGAGGCACGAGCCGAGCTAGCACAGTGCTATTGGCGAGCGGGCGCGAACGATGAGGCTCGCGTTTGGCTTAACACCGCGCTAGAGCGATTGACTACCGGCGGCAACGCGCGAGCGAACGCTTTGCTGATCTTGTCGTCCGTTGAGTGGGTAGACTCGCGCTACAAAGACGTTCTTAAAATTCTCACCGAGAACGCGCATCTGTTCGAAGGAATTAACAATGAAACAATCAAAGGCACTTATCACAATCAGCTTGGCATCACGCTCAGAGCGATAGGATCGACTTCAAAAAAGCGGAGCGAGTATTTTCAACGCGCGATCAATGAGTATCGCGTCGCAGATGAACATTTCAAACGTGCCCGCCATGTCATTTTCCGTGCTCATGTAAAGAACAACATTGCATTCGTGCTCCGCGAGCTTCGTCGCTTTAGAGAAGCGCATCAGCATCTTGAGCAAGCCCGCCGGTTGTTCATGCGGGCGCGTGACAGAGTAAGAACTTCGCAGGTTGACGAGAGCCGCGCTCAACTCTTTATCGCCGAAGGCAAGTATAGAGAGGCTGAACAGATAGCGCGCAATGCTACGCACAGTTTCGAGAGAGCCGGACGACAATGCTTGTTGGCCGAGGCGCTGACCACTCAGGGTATCGCGCTTGCCCGACTCCGTGAAACAGAACACGCGCAATACATTTTTCAGAAAGCGATTGAAATAGCGCACGAAGCCGGATCACTAACCAGCGCGGGAATGGCCGCGCTCACGATGATCGAGGAAATAGATACGCTGTCGCCCGAAGTGCAATCAGTCGCTTACACGCAAGCGCGAGAGTGGTTAGCAGATCGTCAGAGTCCCGACACGAAGCCGAGACTAAGGGCTGTAAGAAAAAAGATCGGCGGCGAACTACTGCGCAAGCCAAAGGATGTCGATGCGCGCGAAGTTTTGTTTAATCAAACCTGCGATCTGGAAGATGAGGTTTTGCAGTATGAGCGCGACCTAATTCGTCGGACACTGGCGAAGGTCAACGGGCAAGTAACAGACGCCGCGAAGATGCTTAACGTGGGCCGTCAACGACTCGCGCAGAGAATCGAGACTAAACATCCCGACTTGCTCAAGGAACGGACGCCGGTGCGCCGACGAACACGGAAACGTTAAAGAACGGAAGTGCTTCCTCCGATCTAGTGGCAAACGAACTTGTAACCACTTTCGACGGATCGGCGTGTTTCCCGATGGTAAGCCGTCAGAGTCCAATTACTGCACCGAGGTTTGCGCTCCCTCTTTCGTTGGACTACCGCCTTTTTGTATTCCTCCTGAAGCTGCGCCTCGTTAAGAACCCCCGCAATTTGATCATCGGCCTCGGCGAGCTGTCGTTGAGTCTCGCTAACTTTATTCTTGGCATAGATCAACTGACGTTCGTTATCTTCAACGAGGGACGGTCCAGTCAAACCTTCGGCTAACAGTTTCCGACTGAGCGCCAGCTTTTCTTCCGTTTTGACAACGTCGGCCTGATAGAAAGTCAACAATCTTGTGAGGCTCTGCTTGTATTCCTTCGTGGCTTCCACGTACTCATTTCGAAGCCTGACCAATTCAGGGGTAAGGCGTGGCTGCGCCTTTGGCCTGCTTCTTTGTTGTGCGACAGCAGAAACGGTGAATAGCAGCAAGGGTGCGAGGAGGAGAGTTTTCATAGTGCGCGGGAGTCTATGTGCTTTTGAACTGTAGGGCAAGTTCGATGCCGCTGCTGTCGATTGGCAAATCAAAAACGTGCTCGTGATAGCGGCCTGAGGCGCGTCAAAGCTCTGATCAACTCCCGCGTGCTCATTTGAGAGATGAACGTCGTGTGATGCCATGATGAGTGTTTGAAGCCACAATAAGACTCTTCCGTCTCCTGACGACGCGTGTCAAATGGAAACTCGCCTACAGGCTTCGGGTATCCCTCGGCTTTACTCTCCGGCGTGATAAACCCGTAGCTGGCCCAATTCCACGACCACACGACGCGATCTCTTTTAGGATCGAAGTTACGGCCAAACATTCGCAGGAACTGACGATGTATTCCACGCACTAAAGCAAAGTCACGACTCGCGGTCGGCTTGCTCACTTCCATTGCTTGAGACGCAGGGGTGAGCGAGCCGTACCTAGCCTTGCACAACGCCGGAGGAGCGGCTGAATCCATCGCCGCAAGTACGCGCAGGATGCGGTTTGCTCGCGCCTCGCGCTTGCGCATGTGGAGCTTCCGCCGACCCGCGTTGCGCTTACACACTTCGTCAGAGTTTTGTGGAATCCACGCTGCCACGCGTTGCTCTCCTGCTGGTGTGAAGAGTAGCACTTGTGATGCGGTTGCCGGGCGGCAGAAT
>Ga0105241_10003459_pt1 | contig 11747 bp, 10 predicted proteins | sample KBSC64metaG_FD_80422 | JGI IMG/M metagenome (GOLD analysis project Ga0105241, IMG submission 80422) | Corn rhizosphere microbial communities from Kellogg Biological Station, Michigan, USA - KBS C6-4 metaG | ecosystem: Host-associated > Plants > Roots > Rhizosphere > Soil | place: Michigan, USA... | reverse complement strand
GCTCGAGATGGTGGGCCGGCCCGAGACTTTGGGATTTCAAGCGGACATGGCGCATACACTGCTATATACGCTCGGCTACAACGCGCCAGAAGACCGGATTCTGCCGCAAGGCTATGACTGGACTGACCAAGAAGTGCTGTACGATGCCCTTCGGCAGATGACGAATGCGCTGCGCCCTTGGACGACCGATTTCCATGTTGCGCAGAATGACGCGACGGTAAAGGGCGCGGGTTCGCACGATAAGACCGGGCGGCACTGCCTGCCGGATGACCCGAACGGCAAGCTCGACGTGCCGCGCGCGGCTGGGATGTGGCTGCGCGATGACCACGGTAATCTGACCCGCGCCATCCCGCACATATGCTGGGATGGCTGCATGTTCTCCAACGAAACCATGATGAAGCCCGAAACCTGGCGCACTATTCTGGCCACAATGATCGCGGTTCGCAACGCCCACGGCTGGAATTAGGGTCCGCGAATGGCGAAAAAGGTTCTAAACATCGGGATGGTGGGTTACGGCTTCATGGGCCGCACTCATTCCAACGCGTTCCTGCAAGCGGGACGGTTTTTCGACTTGGCATACCAGCCGGTGCTTAAAGCCGTGTGCGCCCGCAACGCCGCGCGTGCGGAGACGTTCGCCGCGAATTGGGGTTACCAATCGATAGAGACGGACTGGCGCAAACTGGTGGAGCGCAGCGACATCGATCTGATCGACATCGCCAGCCCCAACGACACGCATGCCGAGATCGCCATCGCGGCCGCGAAGGCCGGCAAGATCGTCATGTGCGAAAAGCCGCTGGGTCGGACAGCGGCGGAAGCCGCGGCAATGGTCGAAGCGGTGGAATCGGCGAAGGCGCCGAACATGGTTTGGTACAACTACCGGCGCGTGCCGGCGGTGATGCTGCTGAAACAGTTGCTCGACGAAAACCGCCTGGGACGCATCTTTCACTATCGCGCGAAGTTTCTTCAGGACTGGACCATCTCCCAGGACTTGCCACAGGGCGGCGAAGGCCTGTGGCGGTTGGATGCGGCGGTGGCGGGAAGCGGCGTGACGGGTGATCTGCTAGCTCACAATATCGACACCGCATTGTGGCTGAACGGTCCGATGCGCGAGCTGACGGCGATGACCGAGACGTTCATCAAACAGCGCAAACACAATCTAACCGGGAAGGTGGAAGCTGTGGGAATTGACGACGCCAGTGCGTTTCTGTGCCGCTTCCAGAACGGCTCGCTGGCGACGTTCGAAGCGACCCGCTACGCGCGCGGCCACAAGGCGCTCAACACTCTCGAAATCAATGGAGAGCAGGGGTCGGCAATATGGGATCTCCACGATCTGCACCGCATTCAATGGTTCGATCATCGCGATGAAGGCCGCCTGCGCGGCTGGAGAAACATCCACGTGAGCGACGGCGATCATCCGTATATGAAGCATTGGTGGGTGCCCGGTCTGCAGATCGGCTACGAGCACACGTTCATTCATCAGGCCGCCGATTTCCTGGAAGCGCTGGCGTCAGGAAAGGCAGCCGCGCCGACGTTCCGTGACGGCCTGGCGACGGATTACGTGACGGACGCGGTATTGAAATCGGCCAAGACCCGCCAATGGGAGAAAGTTCCGGAGGTTACATGATCACGAAGACCAAGACAGCGTTGGTGGTCGTACTCGCGGTCGCTGCGGCGTGGAGCTATAGGCTCGCCGCGCAGCAGGCTGCGGCTCCAGCCCCCCAAAGCGGTGGCAGCCGTTTCACGCAACCCGACCCTATCAACTTTGACGACCATGCGGGATGGACTTCCATGTTCGACGGCTCGACGATGAAGGGCTGGGACGGAAGCAGCGAAGTATGGCGCGCGGAAAATGGCGCGATCACCGGTGAATCGACGCCTGACAAGCCGTCCGGCACCACCTACGTCATTTGGCAAGGCGGTGAGCCCAAGAACTTCGAATTAAAAGCGGAAGTCAAGCTCGAAGGCAGCGGGGCCAACAGCGGGATTCAGTATCGCAGTTCACGCGCGACGCAGCCGCAGGGCGGCCCGGTCCCAAATCCACGGTTTGCAAAATGGAATCTCAAGGGCTACCAGGCGGATTTCGACTTCGCCAACCGTTACAGCGGCCAGCTTTATGAACAAGGAACGCCGCGCGGGATTATCGCGTGGCGAGGACAGATGGTACGCACGGAACAGGGCAAGAAGCCGCGGCTTCTGGGAATGCTCGGCGATCCCGACGCGCTCAAGAGCTTCATCAAAGTTGGCGACTGGAACCAAATGCACGTCATTGCGCGCGGCAACAGCATGATCCATGTGGTCAATGGACGCGTAATGTCGATCTTCATCGACGACGATCCGACGATGGCGGTGGCGCAAGGGCTGATCGGCCTGCAGATAGAAGGTGGCGGGAACGTCAAAGTATCTTTCCGCAACCTGTGGCTGAAGAACCTGCCCTGAGTTGGGGCTGCTCCGGGGACGAGCCAGGGCGTGGCCCTGGCCTACTTCTTTACCAAGACGTCATCGGGGATGACAACGCGCACGGGAACCTGGCGCAAGTTAGCGGTGAACGTGTTGTCGTCTCCGGTGGTCCGCACCCAAATGGTTTGAGGGGGGCTCTTGGCGAACTGTACCTCCACCGGCGCGTCCATGGAGAAATCGTCCCCGGCGCCGGATTGATCGATAGAACCGGAGAGCTTCACGGCCGGCGCAATCCCTTTGACCGTGTAGTGCAGCCTCAGCGCTGGAATCCCCGTAGCATAGACCCAGTTGTCGAAAAAAGTATCGATCGCTTCCGGCTTCAGGTCACGCGGCCGCAACTCGCGTGCGAGAGCCTGGAAATCGGTGGTTGTTATCAATCTAAACTCATAGCGGCGGCGCATTTCGGCTAGCAGCTTGAAGAAGGCATCGTCACCCATGCGGCGACGGAGCATGTGCATAATCCAAGTGCCCTTCCCGTACGTAATCACGCGCCAGGTGCGCCTGTCCGGCTGGCCGTTCAGGCGGTCGCCCCACACGATGGGACCAGCCGATTCGTAGGTCCTGCCTTCAGCGTCTTTTTGCAGCAACTCCGCGCGGTAGCCGTTAAGCACATTCCCCATTTCCTTCACGCCCTTTTTTTTCTCCAACCAAAGGAGTGAAGAATAATTTGCCAGAGCTTCCAGCAGCCATTCGTCTTCGGTGTGCGCGGTCGAAATCACGCTACCCCACCATTGATGCGCCACTTCGTGCGGGACCATCAGATCGGAAAAGAATACTTGTTCCCGAGCGTCGCGCAGAGCGGCGGGCCGCGCCACCGGATCTATATAAGCGAAGGTGGACAGATACACCAGACCCGGGAACCCCTGCCCAAATCCTCCCGGGATGGGCGCCACGGTCAGAGTCTTCATCGCGGGAGGCCCGAACATTCCGCTGAAAAATTCGAGGGACGCCGCGACATCGCCGGCCACGGCGCGTAATCTCGCCAGGGGGTCCGGGGCGATTGGGATCACCATCGCCGGTGGGGGTACACGAGCGCCGCGTGTCCGGAACGGGGGCTGGGGTGCGGGGGGAGCGGGCGATGGGATCGTCAAAGGACGCAGCGATTCCTCCAGGTTGCGGTTGCCGTATACTTCGAAATTCACGCCCGCTGCTGTGCCGGCCACCTTTTCGTAGATCCCAAGATTAAAACCCGCGGCGCCCACGGCCACGTTCGTGCGACGGTGGGTAATGCGCCAGTCGCCGTCGGTGCGATCCTCCACCGGGTCGCCGGCTGCCACTAGCGTGAGCCGCCTGGGATAACGGAAAGTGAGGTCGTAGGTCGCAAACTCTCCCGGCATGTGGGGATACCACGAACCGCGGGCACTGACAAAATAGACCCCATTGCCGCGGGTGGCGATCACATTGCCACGATGTTCGAACTCGAACTCATGCGTGCTGCCGGGCACCAGGGCCGTGGCCGCTACCGCGAGGAACTCGGCTTCTTCCTGGCCATCGCCGATGCGGCCGCGCGGCGATTCGCCGCGCATGAGTTCGACCGGAGCCCCGTCGATGCGCACGGCAGTTACCTGCATGTTGCGGGCGATGTCGAAGGGAAAGGTGCGAACCGGATCCGCACCAATGAGCACGCTGACACGAGTAACTGCGTGCACGCCCAGATCATTCGCGATTTCGGCGTCGATGCGATACCGCGATAGCGTGAATTCCCGATCCGGCTGCACAGCCGGATCTCGAGCGATTGGATGCGGTGCGCTGGAAGGCTTGCCGGAAGAATTGGAGGATACCCGACGAGGTAAAAAATCCGTCCAGATATCCAACTCGTCATGCCCGTCACGAACCACGTTCTGCCGCATGATCATGCGATGATTGACGCGTGCATCGGCGATGATATCGAAGTTTCCCAGCGTGGCGCCGCTAACCGCGAAAAAGGCTAACCCGGTCTTTCCAGGCCGCGCCGACCACAAATCTGCCACCAGGCGCATCTGCATAGGTGTGGATATATTGGCCAGGACTGGATCCCAGCGCTCAGCCAGCAGCGCACCCACGGACGGAACCTTTTTGGCCGCGTCTTGCTGCTGCTCAAGTGCAGTACGCAGCAACACCATGGAGTCGTCCGTAAGGATCATCAGTATGGTCCTGACGTGTTCATCCAGATTGGGCGATTGCGTGAATGAGGCGAGCGATTGCCTCTCGCTTCGAGTCGGAGGTATCACAATCACTTCCCCGTCGCCGGCCTCGATATCAGTGGTGAAGAGCGCTGACAACCGCTGCCCCAGAACGGGCTTTGAGAAGATCAGGTAGCCTTCGTTGAGGTACAGCTTGATGTCGTCTTTGACGAAACTCAGGTCGCGGACATGGTAGCATTCCGCCGGGTCCATGCCCGATTCGCGAATGATGCGAGCCAAATCCGCAGCTGTAGATGGCGAGGAGGAAGACGGGCCTTGGAAAGCATTGGCCGCGCCGGTGAGCAACAGGAGTAACGCAAATCGAGACACGTGACTCCCAGTTTAATACCGCGCCCAATTAAGAAAGGTGACTCCAGAGATCCAGACGGAGCGATGTCCGGCTGTAGCCGCGGTCCTAACGGAACTTGAGCACGATTGCAGCAACGGCGGCAAGCAAAATGGCTCCCCCGCCGATTCGCAGGCAGATCGCAGTCAAGCTCGGCCAACGCGACCCCTTGTAAAACTGCAAACCGCAGTGTTCGCAAGTCGGAGCAGAAAAACTACTGAGAGTCCTGCAATTGGGACATTGTCTCATACTAACCCCCCTCCAAAAGGGCGGCCGCCAGCCCCACATATCGGCCTAGATTCACTCCGATCAACCAGATTGTCAGATCAGGTCAACCGGAATCCTCTTACGTGCAATAGCTTACATCGGGATCAGGCGAATTGCAAGACAATTTGAGATTATTACCTATCTTTCGATAGGGTCTTTGTCCTAGGACTAACTGACGCAGACTTCCCTCGTTATTACAATGACTTACATAAACGCTGAAAAGCGGGGTTGTCACTATGGTCTGAAGCGTTGGTACTTAATGTGCATGATAAGGCGACGCATGTGATCGGGCATGCATGGCGATTGGGCATGGCTGAAACGGCGGGGTTGAGATTCTCAGGTCCTGATGCAAGGATTATTTTCGGCCAAGGTTCAAAAGGATTATACTAATCAGAGTGTGAACGTTGAGCGTGGCGAGGCACGCGTCTCAAGCTCTCGGCCTTCCAGCAATAAGTCTTTTGTTTTGTTTCCTTATGGGCCCGTAGCTCAGTTGGTTAGAGCGCCTGCTTGACACGCAGGAGGTCACAGATTCGAGTTCTGTCGGGCCCACCATTCGCCCCAGCAGCGAGCAATTCCCGAAAGAGTCCATGTCAAACCGAGGCTGCGCCCGGTGATGCTCGTATTCAAAGTTGGCGAGGTAGAGGAAGAAACCGGATGCTGCTGCGTTCAGTTCGGTGATAGACTTCGGGGCATGGCCCCGAAGATTCGCAAACGCGATTACGCTCTATGCCAATGGCCGCATGGCCGAAATCCTAGGGACGACAGTCGACGACTTGATAGGAAAGCCATCCTTCGACTTTGTGTTCCCGGAAGATCTGGGAGCGGCTCAGGAGTTATTCGATCGCAAAAAAGCGGGCGATAACGAACCGTTCGACTTTACCCTGCGGCGCAGAGGTGGATCGTCGCTTCGTGTTACCGTTTGGGGCCGTCCGATGTTCGCCCCCGCAGGAGAGTTCATCGGCATCCATGGCACGTTTCATGTCTCCGGTTCCGCTGATCCAATAGGGCGCCAATGAAAAATACGGCCAGCCTCTAGGTTGGTCCGCCGCGCTCGAGTTCCTAGTGTCAGGCTCTGGTCTGCACTGCGTCCGGGTCGATCGTCAGCATGCCGCCGCGCACTTCCACCGGAAACGTACGCACCTGTGGGGTTCCCTCGATGCATGGTTTGACTACCAGGCCGGTCTCCAGGCAAATGCGCCAATGATGCAACCCGCAGGTGACGGTGGTGTCGACTACCATCCCCCCGGCTAGGGGATCGCCCGAATGAGGACAGCGATTCTCGATCGCCAAAAAGCGGTCACCAATATTGAATACCGCGATCGACAAATCTCCAATACGCACTTCACGGGCCTGGCCAGCCGGAATAGTCTCGGCGGGCGCCACTGGAATCCACTGCATAGTGCTCCATCTCTTCCTGCCTGCATCGGCTGTTTTCCCTAAACTGCAAGACGCGCTTGCGCCGCGCCTGAATCGCGCACTGCGCGCGTCACCACCGGCGGTATCGCCCCGCGGAATCACAGGAGAGCCGATTCCGTAATCTGTCGAACACACTTCTGCCAGATGGCTCACTAACGGCCTTGGTCTAACAACGTGGTTTACGACGTTGGTTAACGGCTCGGGTTAACGACGCGGTTTAAAACCAGCTCTACGAAAGCGAAGCAGGATCGCCGTTGGGGTCTCATTCGAACAGGGAATCGGCTCGTTTTTCGACCAACGACACAAGAAGAATAGCAGGATTCATGTGGTCTTCTAACAATGACTTTGAAATAGGACCGATAAATCTTTTTTTGGACTAGGCAAGATATTGACCTTCCATATACGGCTTCGAACTGGCCCATACAGTCTGGCTCATCATCCAACCGCGCAGGTTCACGCATCAGCGAGGCCGCGTTAAGGCCACGGCATGCCTATGCGCCAGCCCGGCCTCGAGCCGCCCGTTCTAGCGAGAATAAATGACGCGCGTTTCGCAAATTCGATCGTGCAAGGCACGTTTCTCAGGGTCGAATCCAGCCATGATGTAGCCGATCATCAGAATAAATGCGCTGACCCACATCGCAAAATGCCGCCCCAGAGCCAGCATCGGCGATATCGGTCCTCCGTCTGCGCGGATCACGCGCAGTCCCAGCGCCATCTTCCCAGGGGTCGCGCCATTGGTCGAAAGAAAATAGACTTCATAGGCCGCCCCGAGCGCGACCCCGATCAGCGCCGACAGGCCCAGCACGCCCATCATCGCCGGCGCAAAAATCAAGCCGGCGCCCGAACCTCGCCCCAGGCCTCGCATGCCCATCGTCCCAATGCCGAACATCAGCATGAGTGGAATTCGTACGACCGCATTGATCACGCCCAATAGGATGCCGTCGATCACCCGCGCCAGAAAGCGGATCCAGAATCCACCGTAGTGGCGGCCCGCGATAACGGCCGCTGCGGGATGCATACCGCGCACCACGCCAAGTGGCTGCCAGGAGGGCAGTCCCTCATGCCATACCAGCGTATCGGAGCGGACCGCGCCGAGAGTCACCAGCCGGTTGAGTTCGGTTTCTTCAATCGGTCCTACTTGCTTTGCGCCATCGGAGTAATACCAATTCATGCGTATCCCTCGGCTTTCGTTGGCCGGAGGCGGTTTTCTCGTGGCCGCCGGCCATTGAGCCTCAGTGTAGCAATGCACAGGTAAGCGCGGAGAAGTGCGAGGTTGAAAACGGGTCCGTTAGCGCCTGGCCCAAAAAATTCTCCCCGAAACAGAACCCATTCTGTCCGGGGAGAGAGATGACCTGGAGACTCTATGAAGCCTCTAGTTTTGCGCGACGATGTGGGCTCGCCGGTTCTTCTGCCAGCAATCCTCGGTCTGATCCGTGCAGACGGGCCTGTCCTTGCCGTAGCTGATGACGGTCAACTGAGCCGGCGAAATTCCCATGGTCTCGAAAAACTCCGTCACCGTGCGGGCGCGCTTGTCGCCCAGCGCCACGTTATATTCGTCCGAGCCGCGCTCGTCGCGATGGCATTCAATACGCAGCTTCTCAGCGGAGTGATTCGCCAAGATGGCGCGATCACTCCCACATCGTCCTGCAAGGCGTTAGCGGCGTCCGTACGAATCGAGCTCTTGTCGTAGTCGAATAGCGCGTCTGCAAGATGGGCCAGCCGGTCATTTAGAACCTTTCGCTCCTGTGAACTCATGCCGGAGCGTAGATTCTGGTTGACCGGCCGGCTCGCCGGCGCTGCCGCGCCTGAGGACGGGGACGCGACAGACGTTTTCGGAGCGGCCGCCACCTGAACTGGTTCAGGCGTCCGGGCCGCAACCGGAGCGGTTTTGTGGCACGCTCCCGTAAAACTTACGCCGATCAAGCTAAAGACTCCAAAAAGTCTCAGTTTCATGTTCTGCTTTCCGCTGCATGGAAGCAATGAGATCATTTTCAGTAGGCGTCAGCGCAGGGTCGGCTGGCAATCCTGTCGCGACAGTATTCCTCCAATCCGTGTGTCGGGTAGACTGAGAAGGGAATGTTGCGCAACTCACTGCAGCGTGGCCGCCGCCTGCTACTGGCAGGCTTCGGGGGCCTGTTGGCGCTGATGCTGGCAGGCGGTCTGGATTCCTTGATCAGGCTGCGTGAGGTAAAGAGGATCGAAGCCGATTTGCGCGAGAACTATCTGCATCGCGCTCAGTCGCTCGAACAGATTCGCTCCGGAATTTATCAATCCTCCATCATTCTTCGCGATTACCTGTTATCCAGCGATCCGGCTTCGGCCAGCGATCAGGTGCAAAAGTGGGACACCGTCCGCGTCACGACCGACCAGGCAATCGCGCAAGGCGTCGCCGCCGCGGAGGGGGAAGAGACTCCCCTGTTTCAAAATCTGCGTAACGAAGTGCAGGACTATTGGAAGCTGCGGCAGTCGGTAGTTCTCACGGCGGGCGGCGGAAAAAACAATCCTTACTCCTCAGGTGACTTGGTGCGGCGGCGCACCGCGCTACTGGTGTTGATCGACCGCATCGACCAAATCAATCAAGTTCAGCTAACCTCGGCCAATACCAAAGCGAACGCGGCATTTGAAGCCCTTCGCTGGCGGACTCTGTGGCTGCTCGCGATCACCATGGGCGTGGGCATCGGCCTGGCAGCTTTCACCGCGCGCCGCACGCTGCTGATGGAAGGCGAACTCCAGCAGCGCTATGAGGAAGGGGTACGCGCCCGGCAGGAATTGCAGGAGCTTTCGGCCCGTCTGGTTTCGGCTCAGGAGGAAGAACGCCGCAGCATTTCGCGCGAACTGCACGATGAGGTGGGACAATCCCTCTCTGCTCTTCTGATGGAAGCCGGCAACGCGGCGGCGCGGGTATCGCCCGATTCCACCGACATTCGCCGCCATGTGGAATCGATCAAGCGCCTGGCCGAGGCCAGCGTGCAGGTGATCCGCAATATGAGCCTGCTGCTACGTCCTTCCATGCTGGACGATCTCGGTCTGGTGCCGGCCCTCGAATGGCAGGCACGCGAAGTTTCCAAGCGCACCGGACTGCGGGTCCAGGTGACGGCCGATGAAAATGCGAGCGAGCTGCCGGATGAGCACAAGACTTGTATTTACCGCGTAGTGCAGGAAGCCCTTCACAACTGCGCCCGCCACGCGCAGGCCCGCAACGTGAAAGTGGAAGTGCAGCAGCAGGCGGCCCAGATTGTGCTTTCCGTCGAGGACGACGGGCGCGGCTTCGACGCACGGCGGGTGCGCGGCCTGGGCTTGGTAGGCATGGAGGAACGGGTCCATCATCTGGGCGGCGCGCTGCGCGTGAACTCCAAGCCAGGTTCCGGAACGACGATCGCGGTGGTGCTGCCGCTGGCCAGTTAAATGACAAATACGACCAAATCCACGACCGGGGTGGTTCGGATTCTACTCGCCGACGACCATACAGTCATGCGCGCCGGTTTGCGTTTGCTGCTGGAGCGCCACGAAACTTTTGAAGTGATCGGCGAAGCTGCCGACGGACGCGAAGCGGTGCAGATCGCCGCCGAGCAGAAGCCCGCCGTGGTGGTAATGGACGTGGCCATGCCGCATCTCAACGGCGTGGAAGCAGCACGCCAGATTCTGAGCCGCGCTCCGGATACCGCCATTGTGATGCTCAGCATGCACAGCGATGAGAGTTATGTGCTGCGCTCCCTCAAAGCCGGGGCTCGCGCCTACCTGCTGAAGGATTCGGCCGAAGCAGACCTCATTGCCGCCATACAGGCCATCATCGAAGGCAGATCCTTCTTCAGCCCCGGCGTGCGGGCGTTGCTCAAAGAAGACTACATCTATCGCCTGCAGAAATTCGGCTCCGACGACACCTACGAATTGCTGACCGCCCGCGAGCGCGAAGTGCTGCAACTGGTCGCGGAAGGCCGTAGTAACAAGGAAGTCGCCAGCCTGCTGGGCCTGAGCCTTTACACGGTGGAAACTCACCGCACCCACATTCTGCAAAAACTGAACCTGCACAGTGTCCCGGAACTGATTTTGTACGCCGTGCGCAAGGGCATCATCAGTTAGGTCCCGCACAATTGCTCATTTCAGCGCTCTCATTGCGTCGTTTCTGATTGCGCCTGCGCCCGGTTTCGAGTACATTTGATTGACGGAGGACGAACCGAATGGCGTTTTGTTCGAATTGTGGTGCTGAGGTTCAAGGAAGATTCTGCGCAAAATGTGGTACCCCGATGGCAGCCGCGGCGGCTCCAGGGCCGTCCGCGCCGCCGCCTGATGCTGCTGGTGCTTACGCCGCTCCACCACCCCCGCCGCCGGCTTCGGCTCCTTTGCCGCCCCCGGGCACTGCGGTACAGGCTGCGGGCCTCGAGGAAAATATGGCTTGTGCGCTGTGTTACCTGGTGGGACTGCTCACCGGGGTCCTGTTCCTGGTGCTGGCGCCCTATAACCAGAACCGGCTCATCCGCTTTCACGCATTCCAATCGATATTTGTCCATATCGCATCGTTTTTTGTATTCATCGGGCTCATGATTGTCGTGAGCTTCCTGCATTTCATCCCCTTCCTGGGAACCATCCTTGCACTCATGTTGTATCCCATCGTGGGATTGGGTTTTTTCATCCTCTGGCTGATGCTGATGTATAAGGCATATAACCGTGAGCGCTGGGTACTGCCTATCGTCGGGCCGCTGGCTGAAAAGCAGGCGTAGCCGGAATGGGCGGCCGCACGTCTAAAGTCTGCATGCGGCTGCTGCTAACGGCGTCATTATCACTTATGGCACTGATCCGCCTTGGGGCGGCACAAGTCCCGGCAGCCGTCCACGTGGGAACCGCGCAAACGCCGGCGGCGGTGCGAGTCTCCTCCTCCCCGACGCCCACCGTCGGCGTCATCGATTTTTACGGGCTAAACAAGGTTACGCGGGAGCGCATTCAGAAAACTCTCGGCTTCAAGGAAGGTGATCCCTTCCCGCCCTCAAAAGCCAATATCGAGGAGCGCCTGGACGAAATCCCCGGCGTGGTCGAGTCGCACCTCGAAGCGGTGTGCTGCGACGAAGGCACAATCGTGCTGTATGTAGGAATTGAAGAACGAG
>Ga0105241_10003454_pt1 | contig 11757 bp, 9 predicted proteins | sample KBSC64metaG_FD_80422 | JGI IMG/M metagenome (GOLD analysis project Ga0105241, IMG submission 80422) | Corn rhizosphere microbial communities from Kellogg Biological Station, Michigan, USA - KBS C6-4 metaG | ecosystem: Host-associated > Plants > Roots > Rhizosphere > Soil | place: Michigan, USA... | reverse complement strand
TCGCGGACATTCCGAGGAGCACGCTCGCGAAAGTGATGGGACGGCACTATCGAGTGCGAACCGTGCTGCCCGTCGAACTCGTCATGCAAAATGCCCGTCTGCGCACCGCCGCGGAGGCCGAAGCCTTTGCGCGAGCCCGCTCGGGCGCGGAGATCGCGGTCGAAGGTGAGCACCTCGTGTTCACTTCGAGTTGTCCCGCGGTCGTCGTCCATCCGCAGACGGGCGAGCGTCTGTGGGTGAATCGCCTGAGAACTCGCAAGCTGACCGGTCACTTCTTCGACCAGTTTCTGGGCAGCCTGAACGCGCGCGGGGTGCTTCGGCTGCGTGCGCTCGCTCGCACCGCCGCCGCACTCCTCAAGCCACGCACCGCTTGGTTGGTGTTGAAGGGCCTGCTCGGGTTGGAACCACATCCGGAGGGGCTCTCGGCGAGCGATGAGTGGCACATCGCCCGCGCTTACTGGAAAAACTCCGTGCTCATTCGCTGGCAAAACGGGGATTTTCTGGTCGTGGACAATCTGCTCATGGCTCACGGCCGCATGCCGTTTCAGGGCGATCGCGATATCGTCGGCGCGTTGGTGAGCTAATGTTGCCGGGGTTCGACGCACTGCAGGAGATCTTTGCCACGCTACAACGCAACAAGCTGCGCGGCGCGCTCACTGCGCTCAGCGTGGCTTGGGGCATGTTGATGCTCGTGGTCCTGCTGGGCGCCGGACGCGGCCTGCAAAAAGGCGCTGCCTATGAGTTTCGCGACGTCGCCCTGAACTCGCTCTGGTTGTACCCGGGAAAGACGTCACGCGCGTTCGGTGGGCGTGGCCCGGGCCGAATCGTGAAGCTGATGAACGATGACTACGCCGCGCTCGCGCGAAACTTTCCGAGCATCGATCATATCGCGGCCCGCTTTTACATGTTTGGCGAATTCACTGTCAGCTACGGCGCAAAGCACGCCGCGTTCGATATCCGCGGCGCAAACCCAGGGCATCAATTCCTGGAGCAGACGATCGTCACCCACGGCCGATACTTGAACGATGCGGACCTCGCCGAGCATCGAAAGGTGTGCGTGATCGGCAGCAAGGTGGTGGCTTTCCTGTTCGGTCAAAGGAACCCGCTCGGGGAATACCTCAATATCCGTGGGCTTTCCTACCGTGTGGTCGGCGTATTCGAAGACGTGGGCGGCGAGGCGGAACTGAAGAAGATCTACGTGCCCGTCACCACCGCTCAATTGCTCTACGGGCAACCCGGTCGCGTGCACCAGATCATGTTCACGGTCGGTTCCACGAACCTTTCGGACAGCAAGATCTTGGCCGCGCAAGTGCTGCGATTCATGGCTGAACGCAAAGGGGTCTCGCCGGACGACCGCCAGGCCCTGCGCGTTCAAAACAATATCGAGCAGTTCGAGCTCATCAACGGCGTGTTCGTGTGGATCGCGGCGTTCGTGTGGGTGGTCGGTGTCGGCACCTTGCTCGCGGGCATCGTTGGAGTCAGCAACATCATGCTGGTTTCGGTCAAGGAGCGAACGCGCGAGATTGGCATTCGCAAAGCGCTCGGTGCGACGCGCTTTTCGATGGTCGCGCTCATCGTGGGTGAAGCCGTGATCGTGACTTCGGTCGCGGGCTACGCCGGGCTCTTGGCGGGCATCGGCGTGGTCGAGCTTGCCGCGCGTTACGTGACGGACGTGCCGTACATGAGGCAGCCGGACGTCGACTTACCCGTCGTGCTCACCGCGGCAGCAGTGCTCGTCGCGAGCGGCGCACTGGCTGGCTTTTTTCCGGCGCTGCACGCGGCGCGCATCAGTCCGATGGAGGCGCTGCGTGTTTGATCTCGACACCTGGCAGGAGGTTTGGGCGACACTGCGGCAGAACCGGTTGCGTGCATTTTTGACGGCGCTGGGCGTGTTTTGGGGGGTGTTCATGTTGATTTTGATGCTCGGCATCGGTAACGGCTTGGAGCGGGGCGTGGTGCGGAACTTGAGCGGGCTCACCAACTACAGCGTGTACGTCTGGCCGCAACGCACCTCCATGCCCTACAAGGGCTTGTCACCAGGGCGTTATGTGCGTTTCAACGATGCGGACATCGGCGCGGTCCGCCGCACGCCGGGAGTCGAGCATGTGGCGCCGCGTTTGCAGCTCGGTAACTGGCGTGACCCGCAGCAGATGAACTACGGCGCGAAGAAGGCCGCCTTCACCGTGATGGGCGATAGCCCGGAGTTCGCCTACGTCGAACCGCTGATCGTGGATACGGGGCGCTTCATCAACCCGCGCGACATGAGCGAAGAGCGCAAAGTGGTGGTGCTCGGACAAGAAGTGAAGAAGACGCTCTTTGCTGACACCGATCCGATCGGCAAATACATTTCGATCAAACGGGTCCACTTTCAGGTAGTCGGCGTGATTCACACCCTAAAAACCGGTGACGACGCAGACCACCTGCTCGCCTCGGTGTTCGTGCCCTTTTCGACGTTCCAAACCGTCTTCAATCAGAAGGACAAGGTCGGTTGGTTCGGCCTCACCGCGCAGCGCAATGAATCCGCGGCGCTCGTGGAAGATCGCGTGCGGCGCTCGGTAATGCGAGGGCATCGCATCGATCCCGCCGATGCCGAAGCGCTCGGCTCGTTCAATGCAGCCAAGAAATTCGAGCAAATTCATGGGCTATTCGCCGGTATTCGCAAGTTCGTGTGGTTCGTCGGTACGCTCACGCTGCTGGCCGGGATGCTGGGGGTGAGCAACATCCTGCTCATCATCGTGAAAGAGCGCACGAAGGAGATCGGCGTGCGCAAGGCCCTGGGCGCGACGCCGATTTCGATCATCTCTTTGGTCGTGGCCGAGGGGCTGGTCCTCACGAGCCTTGCCGGGTATTCGGGGGTGGTGGCGGGCGTGTTCGGGCTCGAAGCGGCGGGGCGCGCCCTCAGCCGGCTACCCAAAGCGCCCGTCAGTCAGCCGGAGGTGAGCTTACAAGTCGCGTTGGTCGCGGTGTTGGTCTTGATCGTGGCGGGGGTCGTGGCGGCAGTCGTCCCGGCGCGCCACGCAGCCCGGGTGCACCCGGTCGAAGCGCTGAGGGCCGAATGATTCGCCGCGCCGTCCCCGTATTGCTGAGCTTTTCGGTGCTGGTCGCGTTCGTGGCCACGCTGGTGTTCTTGTATCGCAAATCCGAGGCTCGCCCGATCGTGTACGAGACGGTGCTCCCCGTCACGATGGACATCGTGAAGAAGACGGTCGCGCCCGGGGCACTCGTGCCGCGCCGCGAAGTCACGATCAAGCCGCGCGTCTCCGGTGTGATCGAGAAGATCTTGATTCACCCGGGGCAGAACCTGAAACAGGGCGCGCTCGTGGCCAAGATCCGCATCATGCCCAACATGGTGCAAGTCGATGCGGCCGAAGCCAAGGTGTACAGCGCCGAAATCAGCGCTAAGAGCGCGCAGGCGGAAGCGGAGCGCTTTCATCAACTTTACGCGCAGAATCTGGTGACGCAGACGGAGTTCAATCAATATCAATTGTCCGCGCAACTCCGCAAAGCCGAGCTAGATGCCGCGGAGAGCAATCGCGATTTGCTGATTCAGGGGACGTCCACGAAGTCGACCCACGTCTCCAACGTGGTCATCTCGACAGTGGAGGGGACGGTGTTGGATGTGCCGGTCAAGGTGGGCACTTCCGTCACCGAGGCCAACACCTTCAGTGAAGGCACGACCATCGCCTCCGTGGCCGACATGAGCGACATGATTTTTCAGGGCCGCGTGGACGAGTCCGAGGTACGGAAGGTGCGTGAGGGCATGCCGGTCGCCATCGCGGTTGGCGCCCTCGGCAGCGAGCGCTTCACGGGCAAGCTCGAATACGTCTCGCCCAAAGGCGTAGAAAAAGACGGCACGATCGAGTTCGAAGTGAAAGCCGCCCTCGAGCTCAAGGACGACGTGATGATCCGCGCCAACTACAGCGCAAACGCCGATATCATTCTCGGGCGTCGTGACCACGTCCTCGCGGTCAGCGAGAGCGTGGTCACCTTCGATAACGGCCGCACGTTCGTGGACGTGGAGACCAAGCCGCAACGCTTCGAGCGTCGCGAGCTCAAGCTGGGCTTGTCCGACGGCATCTACGTAGAGGTGCTCTCGGGCATCGACGCGCAATCACGCCTCAAAAAGCCGCCCGGCGATCCAAGCCTGCGTTGACGTTCGCCCATCACGTCGGCTGCGCGCGGGGCACGAAGAGCGCACGGTACGAGTCGCGATAGGCCCACCCCAAATACGCCTCCAGCGCCAGGACGACGATGGCTACCGGCAGACCCGAAGGGATGAGCAAGACGTGCACCGCAAAGATGTTCACCACGATGGGCGCGAGCAAGATCAGCGCCAGCGGCGTGAAACGGTTGGCGAGCAGCAGCGCGCCGCTCACGATTTCGGTGGCTTTGATCAGTTTGAACAAATAGCGAGATTTGAAGAGCCCTGCCATGAAGGCTGCGGCGGCGTCTGAGAGCGGCTCCTTCTGTGGCGGCATGGGCACGACGCCCAATGCCATGAGCATCCCGAAGATGCCGGAGCCCAGGAAAATGATGCCCAAGAGGATGCGGGCAGCCATGGGCAGGTAACGAGCGAGGGTAGATTTCGAGGTCGTGTTCATCTGGTTCTCCGTGCCAGGGCGGCGTCGCTGCTGGCGTCAACGGGACGTCGATTGAGCGGCCTTCCGATCGACACGCGGGGCGTGAAAATTTCTCGAGGCTGAGTCGATTTTTGTGAAGCGGGGTGGGCGCCCTGGCGCGGGCGGCCGATATCAGCTGGCTTTGGCCTTCGCCTCCATGGCGAGCCTGCAGCATCGTTCTGGCCTCGTAAATGTGGCGAATTGGCTGATCTGCGCGAAGCCGTGTTCGGAGGGCGAATGCTCGGCAAGAACGGGTGCCATCAGCTGGTGCAACGGCCGTTGTGTCGAAATCGACCGGCCGCCGTGCCGCGGGCCGCGGCGTCGCGGTTCTAACGAGAGTGAGCCCAGTGCGGCGCACACCGTCGCCTCCGTCACCCATCAAACTGAAAAATAACCGGTAGAAGGATTTTCCAATGCGCTTCTCATTTCTCACGGCCTTTCTGGCGGTCTCCTGGGCACTCGTCGCTTGCGGAGGGAGTCCGGCCAACGATGGGACGTCCGCGTCCGCATCGACGCTGAATAAGAACTGCATCACGAGCACTGATTGTCGTGCGGGCGAAGTCTGCATCGCGTCCCCGTGCGTACCGGGCACTAAGAGCTGTCCTTCTTCCTGCCAGGTCAGCCACGGCAATGACCCCGGCAAAGGGCCGGTTTCGCCGGGCAAAGGCGGCCCGCCGAGTAGCGGCACGTGCACCAACGACGCCGATTGTCCCGCGGGTGAAGCGTGCATCGTGCCGCCCTGTGTCCCGGGGGCAACCAATTGTTCGCCCTCGTGTCAGGCGAAGAGCACGGCGGGTACCGGTGGCGGGCCCGTTTCGCCCAGCAAGAGCAACCCGCCCGGCGACAACACGTGCACGACCAACGCCGATTGTCCCGCAAACGAAGCCTGCATCGCATCCCCGTGCGTGCCCGGAACCAAGAGCTGCCCGAGCTTTTGCGAAGCCGTGCCGGTCAACCCGCCCCGGAACGCTGACTGAGTCAAGCGTTCAACGCGAGCTGCGAGGCAATCGCCCTTCGAGCCGCCACGCAAGAGAGTTCCCGGCACTCGGAGTGCTGGGGACTTTCATTGGCAACGTTCAACCGACGCGAGTCAAAAAAAGATTGGCGCGTGAAATTGTTGTCTGATGAGCAGACACACCGACGACCTCGTGGTCATGAACATCGCTCCCGTGCGACCCGTGTGCCTGTGGCTGGTCGCGGGCCTGGTGCCGATGATCGTCGTCGATGCCTGTGGGACGAGTTCGGAGCCAGCGCTTTCCGCTGCTGGAACCACTGGAAATGCGGCTGGCGCGGCAGGCACCGCCGGCGCCGGTGGAATCGCGGGTTCGGGCGGCGCGCCATGGGTCGACGCGTCGGTGCCTGACGCAGAACCTTCGGGTGGCAGCGGCGGACAAGCGGGGGATCCGGCGCTGCCCGTGCATGCTACGCGAGCTTGCACTGCCGGCCGCGTCGCGCAGGTGGATGTGCTCGAGGATGCGCTCGTGCGCATCCACTTCGTGATCAATGGCACTCCGCAGCCCGACCGCGGCTGGTTATTCGATGTCACGAGCTTCGCTGGCCCCCACGGCGCCCGTGTCGACGACACGGCCGACAAACTCCAAATCGAGACGAGCGCGCTCCGGATCGAGCTGGCCGGTACCGACTGCGCGCTTTCCATTACGGCGACCGACGGTACGGCTCTTTGGAAAGAGGGCGCGCCATTTCAGCGCGACGACAACGGCAAATTGAACCTCACGCGGACACTCGCGGCGGGTGAGCGCATCTATGGATTGGGCGAGAAAACCGGCAATTCCATGCGGCGCGGGCGCGCCTATGATCTCTGGAACACCGATCCGTTCAGCAAGGACGGGCATGGCTACAGCCCGAACACCGATCCCATCTATCAGTCACACCCCTACGTCTTGGCCTTGAGCAGCGCCGGACACGCGAGCGCCGCGTTCCTCGCCAACACCTGGCGCAGCCGTTTCGATGTGGGCTCGAGCAACGCTGATCTGCTCAAGATCGGCACCGACGGCGGTGACGCCGATCTGTTCGTGCTCGATGGTCCAACGCCGGCTCAGGTGCTGGAGCGTTACACGCGGCTCGTGGGGCGCCCGATGTTGCCGCCGCGTTGGGCGATCGGCTATCACCAATCGCGCTGGTCTTATACGCCCTCTGCCCGTCTCGAGGCCGTTGGTGCGGAGTTTCGCAAGCGTAAGCTGCCGGCCGACGGCTTGTGGCTCGACGTCGACTACATGAATGGCTATCGAGACTTCACCTGGAGTCCGAGTGCGTTCGGTGATGCGAAGAACATGCTCGCTCGCCTCGCAGCGACCGGCTTCAAGGTCACGACCATTTTCGACCCTGGGGTGAAGAGCGATCCCGGTGGCAGTTATGCTGCGTACAACGACGGTATCAAAGCCAAGGCCTTCATTCTCGGTACGAATGGTGCTCCGCTGACCGCCGACCAAATCTCAGGGCAAGCGGTATTCCCAGATTTCACGCAGCCGGGCGCGCGCAGTTTTTGGGCAGACCACTTGGCCGCGTTCCTGCAAATCGGCCTGCACGGCGCGTGGATCGACGTCAATGAGCCCGCCGCGCTGCTTCCGCTCGACGTGAAGGTCGCCGGCGACGGCGTGCCCGCAACGTTCGCGGAAGTGAAGAACGTGTACGCCAAGCTCGAAGCGCAGGCCACGTTTGCCGGCGAGTTGCAGGCGTTCCCCAACCGTCGTCCGTTCATTCTGTCGCGTTCGGGGTGTCCGGGCATCCAGCGCTATGCCGCGGTTTGGACGGGAGACATGTTCAGCGCCTGGGATCACCTCGGTATGGCGCCTTCGATGTTGCAAGGCATGTCCGTGAGCGGCGTGCCTTTCGTGGGCACGGATGTGGGAGGGTTTCTCAGCGGCGCAACGGCGGAGTTGTACGGTCGTTGGTTCGAACTCGGGTCTTTCTCGCCCTTCTTTCGCTCGCACGTGACGACCGGCGCGCCCGACCAAGATCCGTGGTCCTTCGGCACGGCGGTCGAAGACGCCGCGCGCAAGGTGTTGAACTTGCGCTATCAGCTGCTGCCCTATTGGTACGAGGCATTCGCAGAGGCGCACCGCTCGGGGATGCCCATCATGCGCCCGCTTTGGTTCGAGTTTCCGGCGGACGCCGAAGCCGGCAAGCATGAGGATGAGTTCTTCGTTGGACCGTCGTTGCTCGTTGCGCCGGTGGTGGTCGCTAAGGTGACCGCGCGCCAAGTGTATTTGCCCGTGGGCATCTTTCAGGACTTCTACACGGGCGCTTCGTATACCGGTCCGACCACGATCACCGTGCAAGCACCGCTCGGCCAAGTGCCGTTGTTCGTGCGCGGCGGCAGCGTGATTCACGCACAGGACGCGCAGAACTACGTGGACGAGGTACCCTCCGCGCGCCACTACTTGGACGTGTACGCCGGCAAACCGGGCGCCGCATCCACCACCACCATCACCGAAGACGACGGCGAAACTCTGGGTTACGAGAAGGGTGAAGTCTCGTCGACCACGCTCTCACTCAACGTAACCGCGACCGGCATCACGCTCACCACGACCGCACGCACTGGCGGCTTCACGCCGCCCGCGTATCCCCTCACGCTGCGTGTTCATGGCGTCGCGGCGAAACCCAGCGCGGCGACCATCGATGGCGCAGCTGGCGCCGTCACTTACGATCAATCCGCAAAGCTCGCGCAGCTGGAAATTTCGAGCTTTGCCGCGCCGCACACGTTGACGATGGACTACGTGATCGGAAACTAGAGCTTGCTTCGTCGAGGCGCATGCCATCGCCCAGTGGACGGAGGTTAGTTTCGATGCTTGACGAACTCGGACTCAAATCGTTCAGGGGGACATGTGTCGACTGCCTGCGTACAATGGCACCATGAAATGGGTAAATCATTTTTGGTTGGCCGCGGTGCTGGTTCTCGGTTGCAGCGGGTCGAGCGACAGCAACTCGACTTGCAGCTCGGGGTCGACTTGTGGTGGTGACATCACCGGTCATTGGACGATCGCGTCCAGCTGTGTTTCGGCCACACTGAGCGCTTCCGACGCTGCCTCTTGTCCCGGCGCAACCGTGAGTTCAACTGGGCTGAGCGTTACCGGAACTGGCACCTACAATGCCGATAAGACTTATACGGAGGTGTCCACGCTCTCCGGCTCGCTGACGGTCACCACGCCACTGTCATGCCTGACCAAAAATGGTGTCACGCCGACGTGCGCCCAAGCAAATGACTCGCTGACCCAGAAGACGGCCGACCCCAGTTACCCTTACAGTGCAGTGACGTGCCAGGCGGCGGGCAATGGCTGTTCATGCCAATTCACGTTGAGGTCCACCGCCATGACAGAAACCGGAACCTACACGACGAGCGCGGGCGTGATCACTCAACAATCCTCGACCGGCGAAGCCTCGACCACCAACTACTGTGTGAGCGGGAACACGCTGACGCAATCGCCCGATCCGAGCTCGGGCCTCAGTGGAACCATCACCTTGACCAAGTAGTGGCCGCTCGGCCACTTGGGCGAAGCGACGACTGGCGACGGCTACGCCGTGTGCGCGATCTCGGGTGCGGACTGATAGAACTTGTTGCGTAGCGGGTCGTTGAAGCTTTCGTAGTCGATCAGAAACGGCGTGACTTCGCCCTTGCCGTCTTTGAAGCGCAAGGTGGCGGCCATTGGTTCTACGGAGCGGTAGCTGCTGTCCGGGGGGAGATCGTCGTTGGTGGAGCCGCCGGAGGAGAACACCGTAAAAAGCGAGATGGCGTTTTCGGCGTACGTTTGACGAAAGCCTTCGTCCACCTTTTCGTGGCCGCGGAAGATCGTATGGCAGCCGATGCGCTGGAGAAACGCTTGGCACTGCAGCTTGCCGAAGGGGAAGCGCGCCGATTGGTCTTGCAAGCTCGCAGGGATGACGTCGGCGGCGCTCGGATCGCTCCACATCATTTGGAAGCGAATGTCCCATTCGTTCAAGCTCGAGAGATCTTTGTACAGCTTCTTGAGGGTGCTGTCCTTGGGGATGCCGCCGTGCACGAACAGAAATTTCTCGAACAGTAAACTCGTGGGCATGGCTTCGAACAAGCGGATGTAGTGCTGGAACACCTCCTCGGAGAAGTGTGGCTTCAACGTGCTCATCGCCTCCGAGGGGCGGACCGCGCCGTAAACCTTGCCGCCGTGCTCCAGGTAGTACTCGTGATTACCGCGCAAGACGTAAACGTGCTCCGGATACTTGGCGAAGAGCTGGAGTACGGAGCGCAGTACGCCCTGGTAGCTGAACATGCCGCGGTCGATGTGATCACCGAGAAACACCAGCTTGGGGCACACGGTGCCTTCGGGGTTCTTCTGATAGTCCGCGATCTTTCGCAGCAGGTCCGTCTGCGTGAGAACTGCCTTGAGGCAACTGTAGCAGCCGTGCAAATCGCCGATGATCGTCAGCTCGTACTCTTTGCCGGCTTCCGGCGAGAGGACGTGCACGTGCTCATCGAGGAACTCACTGCCGGGCGGAAATTGGCTGACGTTGGTCTTGCCCTTCAGCTTGTTACGGCCAAAAACGCGCTGTTGATCCCAGATCGCCATCACCCGATCCATCAAGCTGCGATCGCTGTCCACTTGGCGCACCAAGGCGTCGCGGTTGGCCGAGTAATGTTGTTCGAACTGGTTGAAGAACGGATGGTCCTCCGACGTCGTCGCCATCGTCCGCTGTTTCGCGACGGCGAAGGGCCGCTCGGCCTCCTCATCGATGATTTCAACGCCGAGGTCTTCGTTCAAGAGATCGGCTAGCTCGGCGCGAAATTGGGCTTCAGCCGGGTGCACTTGGCCGTCGGCGTGGATGAGCTCATCGACGGTCGCCATCAGTTGATTCTGGCTCGCTTCATCGAAGCTCTTGAAGATCTCGAAACAGCGCAGCTTGAGCTTGGCGTGGACGAACGTATCTTGCGCTTCGCCTTCGGCGACGGCCTCGGTGAACAGATCCATGACTTGGCGGTCGATGGTCTCGAATACTTCCAAAAAGTGCGTGGTGAATTTGGTGGTGAGCTCTGCTGAAAGGGCTGCGTCCAAGTCTGCCGATTTCACACGGTGAGCCACCAAGCGCTGGATGTAGCCGCGCACGAAGTCCTTTTCGGATGCATCGAAGTCGCCGTCGATATAACCGAAGGTCGTGAGATAGAAGATCACGGCCCGCATCTGCTTCTCCGCCTCGGGACCATTCGAGCTGAAAGTGAGCATCCGGCCAGGATAACGCGCCTTCTCGGCGCGGCGCTAGCCCTCCTTCAGCTTCACTCGCCGGTCGCCAAAGACCGCAGTGATCTCGAGCTTGCCGCCCAGCGCTTCGACGTACCGGCGCAAGGTGGAAGTCAGGTGGTCGGTGCGACTCTCCAGGCGCGATAACTCGGACTGCGTCATTTCCGCGGAGCGACCGACCTCGGCCTGCGTCAACTCGAGCTCTTGGCGCATCGCTTTCAACGTCAGCTCTTCGACGTTGGCATCGACTCGGGCGCGCACGCGCGCTTGCGCTTCCGGGGATAGCCGCGACTGCTTGAGGGTCTTCCAAGTTTTGGTCATCGCTCGTTTGCCTGCTCCGACGGCTGTGCAGGGCTCGAGCAATACTGGAGCCAGCGTTGCTCGGCGAGCTGCACCGAATCACCGTAGTAGCTCCGCGTGAGTGGCTCGCCGACGAGCGCCACGATGCGTTGCCCCGGAGCGTCGAGCCCAAACAACACGCGGAGCGGCGGCTCCGTGCTCGCGATGGTCAGCTCACACAAGCCGCTCGGCGAGTTCATCATCTGGGTGGGCTCGAGCCCCACCAGCCGCAATACCTCGAAGAACGGCTCCTTCAGCTCATTTTCTGGCGCAAAGCGCTCAGCGAGGACGCGCGCTTCACGTGGCGTGAGTGTCGCCAGTGTCGCGATCACGGAGCGCGGAAACGCGTTCGCCGACGACCGCAAGTTGATGCGCGCCCGGGCACCCTTGAGGCGCACCTTCAAGTTTTCGACCGCTGCCAAAGCCGCGCCCGCCGCTTGGGGCTCGAGCCGCGCCAAGCGCTCGCGGAACACCGCGGACTCCAGGCAACGCACCACCTCGCGCTGCCAAAGCAGCACTTCTCGTGCGTCGTCGAAAATGCGCGCGGCATGACCCCCGCTGTGCAGGCCAAC
>Ga0105241_10003453_pt1 | contig 11758 bp, 7 predicted proteins | sample KBSC64metaG_FD_80422 | JGI IMG/M metagenome (GOLD analysis project Ga0105241, IMG submission 80422) | Corn rhizosphere microbial communities from Kellogg Biological Station, Michigan, USA - KBS C6-4 metaG | ecosystem: Host-associated > Plants > Roots > Rhizosphere > Soil | place: Michigan, USA... | reverse complement strand
TTAAAGCGTACCGATATACTTTCTGATCCAGTTAAAAGCTCGTATAGCATCTTAAGCCTGTCTATAATCCTGTCAATTATCATCATACTTTTAGGCATATTTCCAAATGCGATTATGCAATATCTTGGCCATGTTTAATTTTCTGAAATATTTTTCTAATTGAATCCCACTTATTATCTTTACCAATAAACTTTATCTCAAAAAATGAAAAAATTATTTATTGTGATAGCTGCATCAGCTATCGTGTCTTGTAATTCAACAGGAAAATCAGGGTCGGGCGATTCATCCAAAACTGATACGTCATCCAAATCAACCACCGCCACAGCAGGTAGCGAAAAAAAATCTGATGCAGATCCATCCCTTATGTGGAAATATGGAACTGATACAGATAAAATGACATCGAAACTGAAATTTTTTGCAGCAATTAATGCAACTAATAAGTTAAACTTTGCATCACCTTATGAAGGTGGCTCTATCGCTACGATAACATTGCGCAACGAGGATAAAAAAAACGAGGTTATATTAACAATTGATAAAGGCCAGTTTATTTGCCATGAAAGCGATGGCTGCCCTATTAAGGTGAGGTTTGATAGCGACCCTGCCATATCATTTAAAGGGGGCGAACCATCAGATGGTAGCAGCACCGTGTTGTTTATTGATCCTGCATCAAAATTCATCACTCATGCTAAAAAAGCTAAAAAGATGATTGTGCAAGCTGAATTTTACGAAGAAGGTGTACAGGATATGATGTTTAATATAGATGGCCTGAAATGGGACCACTGATATTAAAAAAATAATTTAAGAAAGCGGTTAATATGTATTAACCGCTTTTTTTGTGCCATAATAAATGTAATTACTGTAAACTTATCTTGTAAATATCCTGTTGTGAGTTAAATTCAGTTCATTTTTCTATTTATAAATTGCATTTATTGTAAAATTTCATTGATTTTTAACGTATTTATTGTTAAATTATTTATATCGCATGTTCATTTAATGTTTTTTTGAGAAAAAGCTCATTTTATTTCATTTTTATATTAAATAAATCCTATTTTGAAGCCGTTTTTAAACTGTTTTTATAAAATTTAATGAAACGCTATTTCCCATTCCTCCTAATCGTAATAATTTTAGTTTTAACCTTTATTTTTCCTTCAGTACAATTAGATAATAAAGGCAATCCCAATTTTAATACCGGCGATATTGCCTGGATGTTGATGTCGACCGCCCTGGTTTTGATCATGACGCCGGGTTTGGCCTTTTTTTATGGCGGTATGGTGAGCAAAAAGAATGTTATATCAACTATGCTGCAAAGTATTATTTGTATGGTGATCATTACGGTAATGTGGGGTATATTCGGATTTAGCTTAGCCTTCGGCGATAGCATAGGTGGTGTAATCGGCGACCCCCGCACTTATTTTATGATGAAAGGTATGCTGGGTAACTCTACCTGGAAACTGGCACCAACAATACCACTGCTGCTGTTTGCCATGTACCAGCTGAAGTTTGCCATTATAACCCCGGCTTTAATTACCGGCGCGTTTGCCGGGCGCATACGCTTCAATTCATACATTATATTCCTGTGCCTGTTCTCCATATTCATCTTCTCGCCATTAGCGCATTGCACCTGGCACCCCGACGGATTACTGAGCAAATTAGGCGTATTGGACTTTGCCGGTGGTACAGTTGTACACATGTCGGCAGGATGGGCTGCATTAGCATCGGCGCTATACCTAAAACGCCGTAACGAGGCCGATCATACCCCTGCCCGTATTACTTATGTAATGATAGGTACAGGTTTATTATGGTTCGGTTGGTTTGGCTTTAATGCAGGTTCAGCATTTGGCGCCAATCATTTAGCAGTTACTGCTTTGGCTACAAGCACAACAGCATCGGCAGCGGCGGGCATTACCTGGATATTTTTTGATATGCTGCGCGGGCGTAAGCCATCGGCAATGGGTACCTGTATTGGCGCTGTAGTTGGCCTGGTTGCCATAACACCTGCCGCGGGTTATGTTTCGGTACCGCATTCGCTGGCTATCGGTATTATCTCGGCTATTGTAAGTAACCTGGTAGTTGAATGGCGCACCCGCACCACTATTGACGATACGCTTGATGTATTCCCCTGCCACGGCGTTGGGGGTATGGTAGGTATGTTACTTACCGGTGTATTCGCCAATCAAAATGTAAACCCTAATAACACTACCGGCAATGGCTTGTTCTTTGGCCACACGCACCTGTTTTTTGTACAGTGTATAGCCCTGGTCATCGTATCTGCATTCTCGTTCTTCGGCTCATTGTTATTGTTAAAAATCACTGATATGATCTCGCCATTAAGGGTTTCTCACGAGGAAGAACTCATCGGTTTGGATATTAGCCAGCATGGGGAGAAGCTTTGATGGATATGCAGATGTGTGGATGTGCAAATGATTTGAAGATTGGGTGATTTGGAAATTTGAAAATTGAAAAAATCAATAATTCAATAAACCGGTAATTCAATAATTAAAATAAATTCGAAATTGAACATCCGAAACGGCGAAGGCCACTTGAATACTATTTGAAAATAAATGACAGTGAAAAATCCGAATTAATACACTGTTAATAATTCCTCAATAATAAATACCAATTTATGACAATCGGTTTAGCAGAAATTTAACTTTAAATTTTACCTTTGCGGCTCATTCTCAATCATGAGCGATCAGATTAAACATGAATGCGGTGTGGCATTTATCCGCCTTTTAAAGCCACTCTCTTATTATCAAAAAAAGTACGGCACTGCGTTGTACGGCCTTAACAAGCTATATCTCTTGATGGAAAAACAACATAACCGTGGCCAGGATGGCGCGGGTGTTGCTACCATTAAGCTTGATATTGAGCCCGGTAAGCGGTATATCAGCCGCCACCGTTCAATGGCTTCGAATGCTGTTGCCGATATTTTTGAGTATATCCAGAAGAAGTTTGCCGACATACAAAAGGAAACCCCCGAGCGTATGGCCGATACCGAATGGCTAAAGGAAAACGTAAGCTTTACCGGCGAAGTTTTACTGGGCCACCTGCGTTATGGCACACACGGTAAAAATAGTATTGAGAATTGTCACCCGTTTTTAAGGCAAAATAACTGGATGACCCGTAACCTGGTTATTGCAGGTAACTTTAACATGACCAATGTTGATGAACTGTTGCAGCAACTCTACGACCTGGGCCAGCATCCGAAAGAAAAAGCCGATACGGTTACCGTGTTGGAAAAAATAGGGCATTTTATCGATACCGAAAACCAGGGTTTGTTCGATCAGTATAAACGCGAGGGCTATAACGATAATATGGAGATCAGTAAAATGATTGCCAATGATATGGATGTAGCCAAAATATTGCGTAAATCGGCCAAGAACTGGGATGGTGGTTATACTATTGCCGGCATACTGGGCCACGGCGATGCCTTTGTAATGCGCGACCCGGTTGGCATACGCCCGGCTTATTATTATTATAATGATGAGATAGTAGTTGCCGCATCGGAGCGCCCTGCTTTGCAAACCGCTTTTAATATCCCTATTGAAGAAATAAAGGAAATAAAGCCCGGCCATGCCCTTATTGTAAAAAAGAACGGCAAAATAACCGAGGACATGTTCAGCGAGCCTCAGGAAAAAAAGTCCTGTTCGTTTGAACGTATCTATTTTTCGCGCGGCAGCGATGCTTCAATTTACCGTGAGCGTAAACAATTGGGCCGACTGCTTTGCCCGCAAATACTGGATGCCGTTGGGTATGATGTAAAAAATACAGTATTATCATATATTCCAAATACTGCCGAGGTTGCTTTTTACGGTATGGTTGAAGGGATACATAAATACATTAAAAAATACCAGCGCGACCGCCTGCTGAACCGCGAAGATAAAATAAGCGAGGAAGAATTAACGGAGGTGCTTTGCATGGCGCCAAGGGTAGAGAAAATAGCCATTAAGGACGTAAAGCTCCGCACCTTTATTACCCAGGATGCCGACCGTAGTGAAATGGTTGCCCACGTTTATGATACCACTTATGGCCTTATAAAAAAAGGGGAAGATACACTGGTTGTGCTGGATGACTCCATTGTTAGGGGGACTACCTTAAAACAAAGCATCCTTAAAATACTCGACCGTTTAGGGCCGAAGAAGATAGTGGTGGTTTCATCCGCGCCGCAAATACGTTACCCTGATTGTTATGGTATAGATATGTCGCGCATGGGCGAATTTGTGGCTTTCGAGGCTGCTATCAGCCTGTTAAAAGATGCCGGGAAAGATGATGTGATATTGAAGGTTTACCAGCAGTGTAAAGACAGCGAAAAGCTGCCTAAGGAAGAGGTGAAAAACTACGTAAAAGCAATATACGAACCGTTTACCGACCAGGAAGTATCTGATCGTATCGCTGCCATCATCACCCCTAAAGAAATTAAAGCTGAGGTTAAAGTAATATATCAAACCCTTGATAACCTGCATAAAGCCTGTCCCGATCATACCGGAGACTGGTACTTTAGCGGCGATTTCCCAACCCCGGGCGGCAACAAGGTAGTTAACCGCGCCTTTGTTAACTGGATGGAAGGGAAAAATCAAAGAGGATATATGTAGACCCCACCCAAACCCTCCCCGGTAGGGAGGGCTTTAAAAAACTAATCATAAAAGTCTCCCCTACCGGGGGAGATTTAGAGGGGGCCTATGCAACCATCAACCACCACCCAACTCGCAAAGAAAACATTATTCCCGGTATTGTTCACCATTAGCTTTACGCATTTGCTGAATGATATGATACAGGCGGTGCTGCCATCCGTCTATCCCTTAATAAAAACAAATTTTAACCTAACATTTTCGCAAATAGGCATCATTACGCTTACAGTGCAAACTACTGCATCATTATTACAGCCTTTTGTGGGTATATATGCCGACAAAAACCCGAAGCCGTATTTCCTGGCGATGGCTATGATTTTTGTGCTGGCGGGATTAATATTTGTGGCTTTTGCGCCGAGTTATTTTACCATTTTAATTGCCGTTTGTTTAATGGGTATTGGCTCGGCGATATTTCATCCGGAGGCATCGCGTGTGGCATATATGGCTGCGGGGGACAGGCGTGGGCTGGCGCAATCTATTTTCCAATTGGGTGGTAATACCGGCTCGGCAATTGGTCCCCTGCTGGCTGCACTTATTGTAATGCCTTACGGGCAGTATAATATTATATGGTTCGGCATAGCCGCTGTAGCGGGCTTTTTGATATTGATACAGATAGGGAATTGGTACAAGGGGCATCTTAACTTAAAAGCCGCGCGACCAACCTTAGATGCAGAAGCTGAGAAACCAAACCTATCATCGCGCAAAATTGGGTTTTCGGTTTTTATATTGTTGATGCTCATCTTTTCGAAGTATGTGTATTTAGCGAGCATGACCAGTTACTTTACTTTTTATTTGATCGATAAATTTCATGTTTCGGTAGAGTCATCGCAGATACATTTGTTCATATTTTTGGCAGCTGTGGCCGTTGGCACTGTGCTTGGCGGCAGTTTGGGAGATAAGTATGGGCGGAAGTATATCATTTGGATATCGATACTTGGGGCTGCGCCGTTTACATTTTTGCTGCCTTATGCCAACCTGTTTTGGACAGGGGCATTGTCGGTAATTATCGGTGTGATCATATCGTCGGCTTTCTCTGCTATATTGGGTTACGCGCAGGAGTTGATGCCGGGCAAAATTGGGATGATCTCGGGTTTATTCTTTGGATTTGCCTTTGGGATGGGTGGTTTGGGTTCGGCGGTGTTGGGGGTAATAGCTGACCATACCAGTATTAGTTATGTGTTTTGGATATGTTCATTCCTGCCGCTACTTGGTATTATTACGGGTTTTCTGCCGAATATTGAGGGGAAGAAAAGGAAGTTTAAACAAGGCTAACTCGCCGTTTTGTTTATATCTTAGCCATTAATAATACTGTGTAATGAAAAAACTGGCTACCTTCTTTCTTCTGATAATAATTGGCATCACCTCAAAGGCTCAACAACCTTTACAACAACTACAACAACAATTTGTGGACCTGAGATTTGGGATGTTTATCCACTTTAACATTCCAACTTATATGAACCAGGACTGGCCCGATCCGGAGGCATCGCCTGCTATATTCAATCCTACAAAGTTAGACTGCGACCAGTGGGCCAAAGCGGCTAAATCAGCTCATATGAGTTATGGCTGTTTGACTACCAAACACCACAGTGGTTTTTGTATCTGGGATACTAAAACCACAGATTACAACGTGATGAACAGTCCGCTGAAAAAGGATGTGGTAAAGGAGTTTACTGATGCGTTTCGCGCGAATGGGTTGAAGGTGATGCTGTATTATTCTATTTTAGATACACATCACCGTATCCGCCCCAATGCCATCACCCATAAGGATGTGGAGATGATAAAAGCGCAGTTGACCGAACTGCTTACGCATTATGGCAAAATATATGCGCTGATCATTGACGGGTGGGATGCGCCATGGTCGCGGATTTCGTATGATGATGTGCCTTTTGAGGAGATCTATCACCTGGTTAAATCATTGCAGCCTGATTGCGTGATGATGGACCTGAACGGGGCTAAATACCCCGCTGAAGGAATGTATTATACAGATATAAAAACCTATGAAATGGGGGCGGGGCAGCGCATATCTAAAGAACATAATACCATGCCTTCACTGGCTTGTTTGCCTATCAATGGCAGCTGGTTTTGGAAAACGGATGATCCCACTACCCCGGTTAAAGATCCTGCTAAGCTGGTTAATGATTACCTTATCCCGCTGAATAAAGTTGATTGCAATTTTATTCTGAACGTATCGCCTAACCGTGATGGGTTGATAGATGATAATGCTTTAGCAGCCTTAAAACAAATTGGCAGTATGTGGAAGAACGATGGCCCGGCGCCAAAGCTTGGGCCTATTGAAGCTCCTATTATATCACATAATTTGGCTAAACACCAGCCGGCCAACTCAAGCTGGAGCGATGATATGAATATTATGGACTTTGCCAATGACGATGATTTTACTACCTCGTGGATATCGAACCCAACCGTAAAAGAGCCGTGGTACGAAATAGATTTTGATGAAGTGCAGGGTTTTAATACCATAGCGATAGCCGAGGAAAAACCAAACATCAGCAATTATAAACTGGAGTATTGCAAAAATGGGGTTTGGAAAACTTTGTTCGATGGCGAGAATGGCAACAGGATAAAAGTACACCGCTTTAATCGTGTTTGGGGGGATAAGGTAAGGATACAAATTGCCAAAGCTGATCACCAGGTTTCAATAGCGGAGTTTGGGGTTTATAATGAGCAGCGATAGCTTTCTTTTCCGCAGGACATTGATTTGGCGGGGACATCATTCAATAGGAACAAACTTACGAAGTTTGATAAACTTCGTAAGTTACTGTCTGGAGGGTTGGGGTGCCAACTTCATAAATTAATGTCCGATTGAACTTCGGCTTTTAACTAAAAATACTAAAATAGTGTTAAATCATTAGCAATAATACGGGAATATAATACCTTTATGGCCGCTGATGTTACTATTGAATAAACCGCTTAAACAAATTTCTTTTTTACGATCTGCCCTGGTAAAAGGGTTAATTTGCCTTTTCTTTATTTTGGCCGCCATCCCGGCATCGGCACAAAAAAAATATACTATAAGCGGTACTATTAAAGATGCTGCCACAGGCGAGGTTTTAATTGGCGCTACAGTAAAATTGAAAGAAGCTACGCAAAACGGAACCGCCAGCAATAGTTATGGTTTTTATTCATTAAGCGCCCCGGAAGGTGACTATGCCTTATTGGTAAGTTACGTGGGTTATGCACCAGCCGCCTATTCCGTAAAATTGAATACTGATAAAAATATCGACATCAACCTAAGTGCAAAAAGTGAACTTACCGAGGTAGTGATAAATGGCCGCGCGCGGAATAATGATAATGTGGCCTCGCCACAAATGGGGGTGGAGAAGCTGGATATGAGCCAGGTGAACAATGTGCCTGTGTTATTAGGAGAGCGCGATATTTTAAAAACCCTATCGCTGCTGCCGGGTGTAAAGGCCGCCAGCGAAGGCAATACCGGCTTTTATGTTCGCGGCGGTGCAAGCGACCAAAACCTGATATTGCTGGATGAGGCCATTGTTTACAACGCCTCGCACCTTTTCGGCTTTTTTTCCACTTTTAATTCTGATGCTATAAAGGATGTAAGCCTGTTTAAAGGCGGTATGCCGGCACAATACGGCGGGCGGCTATCATCAGTGCTCGATATTAAAATGGATGAAGGCAACAACCAGGATTACGTGGTACAGGGCGGTATAGGCCTTATTGCATCCCGGTTAAAAATTGAAGGGCCCATAGTAAAAAACAAAGGCTCGTTTATGATAAGCGCCCGGCGCACTTATATCGATGCTTTTCTTAAAGCATCGTCAGATACCACTGTAAAAGGCAGCAGCCTTTATTTTTATGATCTGAATGCCAAAGCCAATTATCATTTTGATGATAAAAATGTGCTTTACCTGTCGGGCTACTTTGGCAAGGATGTGTTGGGATTGAAAAACACATTTGGCACCAACTGGGGCAATTCAACTGCAACCCTGCGTTTTAACCATTTGTTCAGCAGCAAGCTATTCTCCAATACATCGCTTATTTACAGCAACTATAATTATACTATAAAAAGCTATCTGCCGGGTAATGACTTTGTGGCGGTATCAAAAATAAACGACATTAACCTGAAGGAAGATTTTCAGTATTTTGCAAGCAGCAGCCATACCTTAAAATTCGGCATCGATGCGCTGCACCATTCCCTCGCGCCGGGAAGCATTACCTCAACCGATAGTTCGAGCAGTTTCAATACAAAAATAATCGAGCGCCGTTACGGACTGGAAACGGCTGCTTACATGAGCGATGAATGGCATGTGAACAATAAACTAAGCCTGCTTTATGGGCTACGCCTAAGCGGGATATCGCTGTTCGGCCCCGGTACTTTTAGTACTTATAATGATGCCGGGAATACGGTTACATCCGCAGTTTATAAGCCGGGCCAAATGGTTAAAGATTATTTTAACCTGGAACCGAGGTTATCGGCAAGTTATAGCTTGAACGATCAAACATCAATCAAGGCGTCATACAACCGCAATACACAAAATATACATATCATCAGCAACTCAAACAGCAGCACCCCAACCGACCTGTATGTGATGAGCAGCAACAACATTAAGCCCGAAATAGCCGACCAGGTTTCAACCGGCTATTTCAGGAACTTTGCCGATAATGTATTCGAGTTTTCGACCGAAGTATATTACAAGTGGCTGCAAAACCAGATAGATTATAAAAACGGTGCTGAACTGATACTTAACCAGGATGTAGAATCGCAGTTGGTATATGGCACAGGCCGGGCTTATGGCATTGAATTATTCCTGAAAAAGAAATACGGCCGTTTTAACGGCTGGCTGGGATATACGTTATCTAAAACCGAAAGGAAGTTTGATGCCATAAACAATGGCAACTATTTCCCTGCAACGCAGGACCGCACGCACGATATATCAGCCGTAGGCATATACCAGTTTAGCAAGCGGTGGTCGTTTTCGGGCACGTTTGTATATGGCACAGGTAACGCTGTAACCTATCCTAATGGCAAATATGAATTAGGCGGGCTAACCACCTTTTATTATTCGCAGCGCAATGCTAACCGCGAACCATCAAATAACCGGCTCGATCTTGGCGCGACCCTTGAAGGCAAACCGCATAAAAAATACCATTCAAGCTGGACATTTGGCATTTATAATATTTATAACCACCGTAACCCGTATGCTATCACTTTTCGCGACAGCAAAACAAACCCCGGCACTACTGAAGCGGTTGAAACCAGCCTTTTTGGAAGAATACCTTCAGTAACCTGGAACTTTAAATTTTAAAATGATGAAGCCGGACAGGAAATTTGAATACAGAATACTTTTAATGGCGATGATATTGCTAGTAGCCTCTTCGTGCCAAAAAGTTATCGACCTTAAACTGGATAACGCAACGCCGCAATTGGTTATTGAAGGAAATTTAACCGATGAAGAAGGAACACAGATCGTTACTATAAGTAAATCGCTAGCATTTTCAGCTGCCAATAATTTCCCGCCGGTAAGCGGCGCGGTGGTAAGCATCAGCGACAGTACCGGCTTTCCAAATATATTAACGGAAAAATCCCCGGGAGTTTATGTTATTTTTCCATACCAGGGGTTTTACGGGCGCACATATACATTAACTGTAAAGGTAAATGGTGTAACCTATACGGCTTCGTCAACCATGCCCCAGCCAGTTACGCTTGATTCGCTTTCCGCGAAAAGCGATGACCTGGGTAAAAAAAATCTGCGGACAGTTGTAGTAAATTACCAGGACCCGCCCAATGTGCCTAACCAATACCGGTTTGTTTTAACTATCAACAGTAAACAAGTTAATACCGTTTTCACTAATGACGATAGCTTTATCAACGGCCGCTACGTAAAGGAAGAGTTGTTCCAAACCGGTACTGATATTCATCATGGCGATACAGCACGGGTGCAGATGCAGTGTATTGATAAAAATATTTATAAATATTGGTTTAGCCTTAGTCAGCAGCAAAACAACGGCCCGGGCGGCGGTGTAACCCCTTCAAACCCGCCATCGAACATTAGTAACGGTGCGCTGGGCTATTTCAGTGCGCATACGGTTAGCAACCAGGGTATAACAATAAATTGATTTGGGGTAAACCCGATAGGGTGATGCTTTTGAGTATGGTGGATGTATGGTGTTTACTTGTCGGCGGAGGACCCACCCGGACATCGCTGCGCTTGTCCACCCTCTCTTCGCCTTCGGCGGAAAGAGGGTAAAAAAATCTAAACTTAGCTACATTGCGCCTTCGGCGGGAAAGGGTATATCGAACTTACATTATAAATTAACACAAAGATATTGCGGGCTAAAATACAAGGTGAATGTTAAAACCATTAAATTTATATTCTCGTATAACACCAAAACGCACCCACTTGAAAAAAAACATTCTTATAATTTGTATCCTGCAGCTATTTGCAGGCCTTGTTTTTGGCCAAACCAAGGCAATTCCCTATGGTGATAACCCTGCAGCGGGCAGATATTACAACATACGCGGCATTAAAATGTACTGCGAAGTGTATGGTAAGGGAAAACCTTTACTGATGATACATGGCAATGGGGGCGATATATCGGCATTCTCAAAAAACATCCCTTATTTTTCAAAAAAATACATGTGTATAGTGCCCGATAGCCGCGCGCAAGGTAAAACGGTAGATGAACGCGATTCGCTTAGTTTTGAGATGATGGCCGATGATTTTGCCGCTTTGTTAAATGCCATGCATATTGATTCGAGTTATGTTTTAGGTTGGAGTGATGGCGGTATAAACGCACTGCTGCTGGCCATGCGCCATCCTGAAAAAGTTAGAAAACTGGCTTCAACGGGCGCTAATTTATGGCCGGATTCAACCGCTATCGCACCGCGCGACTGGCTGGGTGAGCGTGTTGAATACAGATCATCGAGGCACAGGATATTCAGGACAGTTGCCTGGCGAAACAGCCAGAAAATATTTATGCTGGATTGGACGCAGCCCCATATCCCTTTACTGGCGTTGCGAAAGGTAAAATGCCCCGCATTGATCATTGCCGGCGACCATGATGTGATAGTACTGAAGCATACGGTAGATATATATCAAAATATACCACACGCTTATTTATGGATAGTACCAAACTCGCCCCACGGTACCTTG
>Ga0105241_10003445_pt1 | contig 11771 bp, 13 predicted proteins | sample KBSC64metaG_FD_80422 | JGI IMG/M metagenome (GOLD analysis project Ga0105241, IMG submission 80422) | Corn rhizosphere microbial communities from Kellogg Biological Station, Michigan, USA - KBS C6-4 metaG | ecosystem: Host-associated > Plants > Roots > Rhizosphere > Soil | place: Michigan, USA... | reverse complement strand
AGCTGTTCTACGTCGGCACCAATCACATTTGCATGGACTACCAGGCCTTCAGCGTCAAATACCGCGGAGGCTTCCCCTACGTTGGCGCGACCTTGAGCATGTTTCCGGCGGACCACGGAAATATTCGCGGCAGGCTGATCGCCTTCGACGCGGTCTCGGGGCAAACCAAGTGGGCCGTCAACGAAATGTTCCAGGTCTACAGCGGTCCGCTGACCACTGATGCCGGGGTGCTGTTCTACGGCACGCTGGACGGCTGGTTTAAGGCAGTCGATCAGAGCAACGGCAAGGTTCTCTATCAGTTCAAAGCGCCCTCCGGCATCATCGGCAACCCCATGACCTATGTATACAAGGGCAAACAGTACGTGGCTGTGCTGACCGGCGTCGGAGGCTGGGCGGCCATCGGCCTGGCGGAAGGTCTTACGAAGGGCACCGAAGGCCTGGGTGCGGTCGGATTGACCACCACGCTCGCCGACTATACCAACCTGGGCGGAACGCTCATGGTTTTCAGCCTCGACTAAACTGTTCTTCAGAAACAATTCGGGCGGTCTGAACTTGCAGGGATTAACCTACGGTTTGCTAGAGTATATTCTTGCAGGAGAACGAACTCAGTAATGGACGAATCGCCCCGGGCCGTTAGCCCCCAGCCGGGTTTGCCCCCGACCCGACGTAATTTCAGCGCCATCGCCATTCACGGTATCTGGGCCGTGATTGTGGCAGCTCTTGGGCTGCCTGCGATTGGCTACTTGCTCATTCCGGCCAAGTTCCGCCGCAAAAGCGATTTTGTGGAGGCAGGAGATATTTCTCAGCTCAGCCCCCAGGTCCCACTTGAAATTGCCTTTCGCCGAAACCGCGTGGACGGCTGGCGAGTGGTCAGCGAGAAGAGCACCGCCTGGGTGGTGAAGCTTCCCGATAACAACGTGGTCGCTTACGCGCCGCAATGCACCCATCTGGGCTGCGCCTACCATTGGGATCAGCGCCGGACGCATTTCGTCTGTCCCTGCCATAACTCGGTTTTCGCGCTGGATGGAAAAGTTCAGGAAGGACCCGCGCCCCGTCCGCTGGATCGGTATCAGACCAAGATCGAAGGCACCAAGCTTTTGTTGGGTCCCGTGCAGCAGACTCCCTCGCAAACGGTATGAAGCGGCGCCTGAAAGCACTTAACGACTGGGTGGACCATCGGACCGGGTTGCCCACCGCCATCCAGACATTTCTTTACGAAGACATCCCCGCTTCCGCCGGCTGGCACCAGGTGTTTGGCAGCGTTGCGATGTTTCTATTCCTGATACAAGCGTTCACCGGCGCGCTGCTGGCATTCAACTATGCGCCGACTCCGGGCGATGCCTACAACAGTCTGCGTTACATCCTGACGGAAGTCACGGCTGGACGATTGATGCGAGGCCTGCATCACTGGGGCGCCAGCATGATGATTGTGGTGGTGGTGCTCCACATGGTCCAAGTGTTCTTGTACGGCGCTTACAAGAAGCCCCGCGAGACCACCTGGATGGTCGGCGTAGTTCTGCTGCTGCTGACGCTCGCGTACGGATTGACGGGATATCTCTTACCTTGGGACAACCGGGCGTATTGGGGAACCGTCGTCACCACCCGGATCGCGGCTCAGGCCCCGCTGCTGGGATCGTACCTGACGCGCCTGTTAGGCGGCGACGAATCCATCGGAGTCGTCACCTTCGCGCGCTTCTTCGGATTACACGTCCTACTGCTGCCGCCGGCCACTGCGCTGCTGATGGGAATTCATATCTACCTGGTTCGGAAGCACGGTGTTGCGCCCGCGCCCGGCGACGAAACGCTCCCCACCCGAAAGTTTTATCCGCAGCAGGTGTTGAAAGATACCATCGCGATCTTTATCGCCTTCGCCATTCTGTTTCTGATGGCGGTAGCGGTACGCGTGCCACTGGAGCAGTTGGCGGATCCGACCGACACCTCGTATATTCCCCGCCCCGAATGGTATTTTCTGTTCCTGTTCCAAACTCTGAAACTATTTAACGGTCCCTTGGAAGTGGTCGGAAGCACGGTGCTGCCGGGATTGGCCGTCCTGCTGCTGATTTTGGTGCCTTTTATCGACCGCTCGGCGATGATCAAGGTGACCCGGCGAACGTTCGCCGCGGCAGTGGTGCTTTTAGCCGCCATCGGTTGGGGCGGGCTTACCGCGGCGGCGGTCTTGACGACGCCCCCGGAAGCCCGGCAGGCCGCCATCGATTATTCCGAGCCCACCGAGTGGATGCAGCTTTCTCCCGAAGAAATGGCCGGCGTCGGATATTTCCGCGCCGAGAATTGCGCGAGCTGCCACTCTTTGACTGAGGGAACCGCGGGGATCGGTCCTGATCTGACCCGAATTGCCAACCGTCGCACCGCCGCGTGGATGATCCAGCATTTTAAGAGTCCCGCGGGCGTGCGGCCTGGCTCCTCCATGCCGCCTATCCAACTCAACGACTCGCAACTAAACACGCTGGCCGCGTTTCTGCTCAAGCTGAATCCGGATAACGCCGCGGCTATCAGCAGCGCGCCGGATTTCGCCATTCAAGGCGCCCTGCTCTATCAGGCTCGCGGGTGCTCGGACTGCCACGTCGTAAACGGCTCCGGGTCGGAAGTGGGGCCGACTCTGAACGGGCTGGCGAAGCGCCGCACCAGAAGCTGGGTGGAAGAGCATTTCGGCGATCCGCCCAAGCTGTCTCCCGGGAGCGTCATGCCGCCCTACAAGTTGTCCGAGAAAGATATGGACAACCTAGTGACGTACCTGTTTTCACTGCCGGAGTAGTCGCTAACGACGATTACTTCGGTTTCGCCGCCGCTGAAAAATGCAGCGGGTCCCGAAGATTCTGCAGCTCGCGATAGTAATACAGGGGCGAGGGCCGTCGCCCTCCAAATTTCAGCCGTCCCAGAAAAGCGATTTCTTCTTCCGTGATGTCCCCGCTTAGCGCAGTGTCTTTCAGAAACTGCTCCAGGGCCGGCTCTACGCCGTCTTCCGGCTTTCGCTCCACGAACTCAAACCGCTTGATACGTCCCGGCGCCAGCCGGCGGTTCAGCACAATCTCCAGACCGAATGTCTTAAGATCGATATCCCACGACTCGATCATCGGATTGAGAAACGATACCCAGTTCTCAATCGAAACGTTGAAAACGTCCGCGTCCAGGAACTCGAGGATTGCCACGCGCATTTCCTCATAGCTGCGGCCACTGAGCTGCGCCATCAGCCTGAGCCACTCTTCACTGCGCAATTCCTCGCGGGCGACGGATTGCGAAACGTCCAGAAGTTTTTGAGTGATCAGCCGCTCCAGTTCGCCGAAGGGCTGCTTTTCGAATATTCGTTCGATCTCGCCGCGCCTTGCGGAATCGCACTTGCGAAGAATCAGCTGCCGGCACTCTTGAAACAGCGGGGTCGGCGGCTCCGCCACCTTTTTCTTCAGCTCTTCCTGACGCTGCAGCCCAGCCAGCTTTGAAAGCTCGCCTTTGGGAAGCTTGAGCACTTCGCCGATCTTGTCGTACAGATCCGTGCGTCCCGGCGCGGGCGGCGCTTTCTTCCTCCCCAATAGCTGGGAGATATAAGATTCAGTCACTTGAGCTGCCGAGGCGAGGTCTTTCTGCTCCAGCCCAAGCTCCTTCAAGCGATGTCGGATCAGCAGTGAGACGTCCACTCAGGTTCCTGGCAATTCACTCTAGCAAGTAAATTAACGAGCCCCATTGTCGCACCCAAGATCTTTACAAGCAATCGTGATTCACTTATGATAGTTACGCAGGCAGGATGTGATGTATGGATAAGAGACTAGCCAAGCGACACAAACGCAAAGTAGCCCGCGCGAAAGAGCACGTGAAATTGTCCGAACCCGACCTCCGGACTCCCGAGCAGATTAAAGCTGCGCGCGAGGCCAGCCGTGCCCCTGAAGCCGGACGCGGCGGACCCGCCCTGCAAAACTCGGCGCTATCGTTCCGAAGCCCGGCGCACGCAACCGGCGGCGCATCCAAAACAGACACGTCAGGCTGAAGTTAGTAGTGCAAGACTAATCGTGTAAAACGACGTTTAGCAGTGAGCTGTGAACTTCCAGCGTACCGTTGTACTTGATGAACCCCATTTTGCGGAACTTGTTCATGAAGAAGCTCACTCGTGAACGCGTGGTTCCAATCATCTCTGCCAATGTTTCCTGGCTGATCTTGGGGATCACCGTCTCGGGTTGACCGTCTTTACCAAAGTTCGCCATCATGAGCAGCGCCCGCGCCAGTCGTTTCTCGCTGGAATTGAAGAGCTGGTCTACCAGATCCTCCTCGATGCGCATGGTGCGCGTCAGCATGTAGGAGAGCAGCAGTTCCGCGAAGGCGGGCTCCTTATGCAGCACCTGTATCACGACAGCTTTCTCCAGCTTCATGATGGAACAGTCGGCCATTGCAGTTGCCGTCGACATGCGGAGAGGCTGCACCGTCAGGCATCCTTCTCCGAAGAAATCGGCGGCTCCCAGCATGGCGATCACGGCTTCTTTGCCCTGCTCGGATACTACCGTGAGCTTGACTTTGCCCTTCTGGATGTAAAAGATCGAGTTCGCGGCTTCGCCTTGCGCAAACACGATCGCGCCCTTGTCAAAGGCCGCGAGGGTGCGCCCTTTGCCCACCTCTGAAAGAAACTTCTCGGGCAGGAATCCGAGCTTCTTTTTGCGCGTCGTCGCGGTCATCGGTTTCGTTGCTTTAAGGATAGCTCGGCGAGCTTTGGGCGGATTCATGACTCTTAGATGTGATCCTTAACTGAGGAGCTTGCCGGCGGCATGAGCCAGTCTGTTATGCAGCGTGCGTAAGCTGATCCCCAGCATGATGGCCGCTCTTCCCCGATTCTGGTTTACCGACGCCAGCGTGAGCTCCGTATAGGCCGCTTCTATCTCATCCAGCCGCTGGCCCGGTTGAAATGTCATCGAATTTGCAGTATCGGCCTGAGCCGGTATTTTTAGCGGCGCTGGAGTCCCAAAGCCCGTGGGAGGCAAGTGCTTCGGCAAGATCCCGCCCGTACCGGCCACAATGCTGGCCCGCTCAATCACATTCCGCAGTTCCCGGACATTGCCTGGCCACGCATACTTGCCGAATAGACCCAGGACATCCGGATGAATAAATGTGACGCGCGTTCCATTTCTAGCGTTCATGGCGCTGACGATAGTCTCTGCCAGCACTGGGATGTCTTCGCCCCGCTCCCGCAGCGGCGGCAGCACGATCTGAAATACGCTCAGCCGATAGTACACATCCTCGCGCAAGTATTGGCGCGGGTCTTTGCTGGTGGCAACCAGCACCCGCACATCCACTGGGATTTCATGCTGGCCACCCAACCGCCGTATCCGCAAATCCTCCAGAACGCGCAGCAGTTTGGCTTGCGCCGATGTTGGCATCTCGCCGATCTCATCCAGGAACAGCGTGCCGCCTTGAGCCTGCTCAAAACATCCCGCATGGCGCTGTGCCGCTCCGGTAAACGCACCCTTCTCATGTCCGAACAGTTCGCTCTCAATGAGATTCTCGGAGAACGCAGCCGCATTAATCGCGACAAACGGACCGTTGCAGCGCGAACTGAGCCGGTGAATTTCCCGCGCGACCAGTTCTTTGCCCGTGCCGCTCTCCCCGCCGATCAGGACCGGCGCCGCTGTAGGCGCCAGCAGCCGAATGGTGGCGAAGATCTCCCGCATGGCCGGCCCGATTCCAACCAGGCTCCCGAGCCCCAACTCCCGCGGATCAGGATCCGGAACGCGATGAATGGCGAAGACGGGCAATCGGGGCTCCGCGGACCAACCTCGATCATCGATTCGTGTGGCTATATTTCCCATATTCGCCTTCTCTTCTATCCACCGGGTGGAGGACTACTCTTATGCTGTCCAAACGGAGGAAAACCAATTTAACATCTGCCGCCGGAAACGTCTGTTCAATAACGCTCACTTTGGAAGTTGTGGACGTCAAGAGCCTGTCAACTGGACGAGTTATGATCTGATATGCCCCGTCGGCTATAGGAGCTCATTCATGATTCTCCGAATCGGTCTTGCAGTGGCGATGAGCGGTCTCGCCGCCTCCGCCCAGTGGCTGGACTATCCGACTCCCGGCATTCCCCGCTTACCCAACGGCAAGGTGAATCTCAACGCTCCGCTCCCGAAAACGACCGACGGCAAGCCCGACCTCACCGGACTTTGGCAGCGCGCACGCGGGACCAACCGGCCGGCGCAGCGTACTGGCGCCGCGGGTTTGGCGATGGGTCCCAACCTGGCCGACTTCATGCGTCCTGGCGAAGAAATCCCGGCGTTGATCCCGCCCTACGACGCGCTCCATAAGGCGCGCATGGCGAACTTCATGGCGGACCGGCCTTCGTCGAAATGCCTGCCCCACAGCATCCCCGACCAGATGCTGATCGGAGTGCCCCTGAAGATCGTCCAGAATCCCGGGCTCACGCTGATCTTGTACGAAGAATTCGCGCGCTTCCGCCAGATCTTCACCGATGGACGTCCCGCTGCGCCCGCGGGCAATCCGGCCTGGCTGGGTTATTCCATAGGCCACTGGGACGGCGAATGGTTCGTGGTGGACACGCGCGGATTCAACGATAAGAGCTGGTTGGATGACAGCGGCCGCCCGCATAGCGAGGCTCTGCACACCGTCGAGCGTTTCCGCCGCCGCGACTTCGGTCACATGGATGTCGAAATTACCATCGACGATCCGGAAGTCTACGCCAAGCCTTGGTCATTCCCCATGCAATTCGAGTTTCTCGCCGACACCGAAATGATCGAGGACGTGTGCGACAACGAGAAAGACGACGCCCACGCGGTCAAATAATCTGAATACTTCTCTCATCGCCGAACTGATCAAGCTGCGCTACAAGCTTATGTGGGCGAAGACTCGCTCGCGCAACGGACGCATCGCGCTCTTCATGGTCGGCTACCTGCTCGTGGTCCTGCTGATCGCGCTGCTGGCCGCGGGTGGATTGGCCGCCGGTATCGTCGCCATCCACGCCGGCCAAGCCGAGAGAATCGTGCAGACCGTCCTCTTCGCACTGTTCCTGCAAGCCGTGTTCGCGTCGAACATCATGGGTTTTGGACTGAACGCGATCTTCAGCGATACCGAACTGCGCCGCTATCCGCTCGCAGCCCTCGACCGCCGTTTAGCCCGTCACCTGATCGGCATCGTCGATCCCTTCTGGTTCTTCTTCCTGGCGCTGGAATTCGGCCTCGCTGCGGGGATATCCGTTATGGGCGTCGGCAGTTTCTGGCGCGGGACCATCGCCGTTCTGCTCCTGTTTATCTCGAACTATTTATTTGCGAACGTCGTCGCCCTGTTTGTCGACCGCCTGATGCAGCGCAAAGGCGGACCGGCCATCATGCTCGCGGTGATCCTGGCGCTTTCGCTAGGGCCATCACTGTTGGCCCCGGTCCTCAAGAACAACCCCGCAATCCTCCCGGCAGTGGTCGCGCGTTTGCAATACACGCCGCCCTTCGGAGCGGCCGCCGCGATAGTCCATTACGACATGACTGCTGTGTACGGGTTCGTCACGATGGCCGTTTGGATTGTGGGACTCGCCCTCTTGTTGATCGTGCTCGAAAAGCGCGCCCCGCAGCGGCAGGCCGCGGCTTCGGTCGAGATGTCCTGGCAGAGCATTTTTGATCGCGCCGGCGGGCTGTTCGGGCCGCGCATCGGACCGTTTGTCGGCCATTGGCTGCGCTTTTACCTGAGGAACACTCGCACCCGCCTCATGGCCCTGATCTCGTTGCCGATACTCACGTTTATTACTGTTCGCACGTCTGAGCGCCTGGGTCCCCACGGTCTATTCGTGGCCGCTCTCGGCACATTTCCCATGGCGACATTCATGTGGACCTCGCGCATCGCCGTCAATCAATTCGGCTACGTGGGCGGGGCGTTTCGTCGTTATCTGCTGTTGCCCATCGAACCTGTCGATATCATCCGCGCGGCGAGCTATGCGTCGGTGGCGTTAGGCGCGCTGGTCCTGCCGATCGTCCTTTTAGCGTGGATCGCCTTCGCTCCCGGCCCCATCGACGCGCGCATGCTCGTCATGCTGGCTTGCTCCGGGATCACCGGCTTGTTCGCCTTCAACGCGCTGGGCATCTGGATTACGCTGTTCAACCCGCGCCGCGGAAAATACAACAGCAGCTTCGGCAATGATCTTTCTCTTGGCGGCAATATCGTGGTGATAGGCGGCGTGCTCAGCGCATTCTTCTTGCCCACCGTGCTCTACCGGGCTTGGCCCGACGCCGTCTCGCCGGACTTCTGGCGAATGATCCTGCCGCTCCCACTGTTCGCCGCCGCGTTCTACATCGGAAGCTTGAAAGCGGCCGGACCCATCTTTACCGCTCGGCGGGAGCAGTTGCTTGCCATGGTCGAAGGAAAAGCCTAGTGGATGCGATCCGCCTTACCAACGTCGTCAAGAAGTACGGACCCGTAGTCGCTGTCGAGAAGCTTTCTCTCAGCGTTCGCGCCGGAACCATGTTCGGATTCCTGGGACCCAACGGCTCCGGCAAGAGCACCACCATCGGCTGCATGACCGGACTGCTCGATCCCAGCAGCGGCCAGATCGAGATCCTGGGCCAGCGCTTCGATGCCGATAGCGCGGCCATCAAACGCCGCATCGGCGTGATGCCTGAAACGCTCGGCCTGTTCGAGCCGCTGTACGCCCACGAGTTTCTGGCGTTTGTCGCCCGGATGTTCGGCTTGGATGAAACCACCACGCGCCGCCGCGTCACCGAACTTCTCGAGGCGTTGGAGCTGACCGATACGTCTAAGACTCTTTCCGAGTACTCGACCGGCATGCGCAAGCGCGTGGCATTCGCAGCCGCCGTGATTCATTCGCCCGAAGTTTTGTTCCTCGACGAGCCTTTCGAGTCCATCGATCCGGCCGGTGTATCCCTCATGAAGCAGTGGCTGCGCCGCTTCACCGATCAGGGGCGGACGGTTTTCATCACCAGCCATGTGCTCGAAACCGTGGAACGTATCTGCACCGAGGTCGCCATTATCACGCAGCCGGGGAAACTCGTCTGGCAGGGCGATATCAATGTGCTTCAGCACAATGGTCAGGAATTCGATTCGCTCGAATCACTGTTCCTGCACCTCACCGGCGAACGTTCCGCCGACCTGAACTGGCTCTAACAGCCCGTTCTTTTGCTACGTTGAAATCGTCATGTGTCGCAACATCAAAACTCTGTTTAACTTCGATCCTCCCGTCACCGATGACGAGGTCCGAGCCGCCTCGCTTCAGTTCGTAAGAAAAATCAGCGGCTTCAACAAGCCGTCCAAAGCGAATGAAGAAGTGTTCCTCTCCGCGGTCGATGAAATCGCCGGCATTTCGATCCGGCTCCTCACGTCGCTCGAAACCAACGCGCCCGCCAAGAATCGAGAGGAAGAGGCCCAAAAAGCCAAACTCCGCGCCGCCGAACGATTCGGAATCTGATAGGATCGGAAAACGTTCCTGGAGGTATCACCCATGTGGAAGAGACTCGTCTGGTTCGCCGGACCGATGGCCCTACTGCTCGCAGCAACTGTTGGCTCCAGCCAGCAAAAGGTGCCGTTCGATAAAGGAATTCCGGTAGCCCCCAGCGGCCTGGCGCATCGTCCGATGCCCAAATTGCCCATGGGGTTCGATACCGCCGAGGGCCAGCGCATTCGCGTCGTCTCTGTCGCCCGCGGACTCGAGTCTCCGTTCAGCATCGCGTTTCTTCCCGACGGCAATATGTTGGTAACCACGCGGACGGGTCAGCTCAGGATCATCCGCAAAGGCGTGCTCGATCCTAAGCCCGTAGCCGGAGCGCCTGCATCATATTGGGCCATTGAATCCGGCTTGCCGGGCGCCGTGCACGGCTATATGGATATCGCGCTCCATCCCCAGTTCGCCCAGAACGGCTTCGTGTATCTCACTTACACCAAACCGATCGACTCGCAGAAAAGAGTTGCTGCGCTCGCGCGTGGCAAATGGGATGGCCTGGCCCTCACCGGCATGGCGGACATTTTCGTGACCGATGTAGCCGGCGCTTCGCGCATCGCCTTCGCTCGCGACGGCAGCTTGTTCATGAGCTTGACTGGTAACGATCCTCAGGATGCCAACACGCTCGGCGGCAAAGTGCTGCGCCTGCGCGACGACGGGACCGTTCCTCCCGACAATCCTTTTGTCGGACAGGCCGGCAAGAGACCCGAGGTCTACACGCTCGGACATCGCGGAACGCTGGGCCTGGCGATGCATCCGGGAACCGGTGAAATGTGGCAGAACGAAAATGGTCCCAACGGTGGCGATGAAATCAATATTCTTAAACCCGGCCGCAATTACGGCTGGCCCGTGGTGAGCTATGGCCGCGATTATCCGGGTCCGTATCACAACGAAGTTCCCGGCCACACCGGGTTCGAAGCGCCCGTGGTCTATTGGGTGCCTGCGATCGCCGTCTCCGGCATGACGTTCTATACCGGCGACAAATTGCCCAAATGGAAGGGCGATGTCTTTGTCGGTTCCCTTCGTACCGGCGAGATTCCCGGGACCGGCCACGTGGAGCGCATTTTGTTCAACGAGAAAATGCAGGAGCTGCGGCGCGAGTCTCTGCTCACCGAACTTCGCCAGCGCGTCCGCGACATTCGCCAGAGTCCCGATGGCTTCCTCTACGTCTTGACGGATGAGAAGGACGGAGCCGTGCTGCGGATCGAGCCGGCGCCGTAGTCAGGGCTTCAGTGCCCGCAGGTCGGGCAGGCGGCTTTCTTTCGACGCAGAATCGTATCCACCAAGCCCACCGTCCAGCACATCGGACATCCGCCCAGGCACACGAAGGCGACGAGTGCAGGCACCAGCGTCCACCATCCCAGGATCGAAGTGTACTGAAGCGCTACCACTGCGAATCCGATGCCGACGATCCCGCGAAGCAGGTGCACAACGACGGTGGGGCTTCCAAAAAATGTCATGATTGCTACTTAATCTTACTTCGCCTGCGCCGCGGGAGGCGGACCAGCCAAGGGCGGCTGCGGCCCGATTACCGTGGTCAGCGCCTGATACGCGCAGTCCTCGTCGCGACTCCCGCCGCCCACACCGATCGCGCCAATCATCTGGCCGTCCACGATAATCGGCAATCCGCCTGACACCGGAAATACCGGTAGCTTGTCCCAGCGCAGCTGAAGAGACACATTGTTGGCGACCTGGTTCGCCCGGGCATGCGTCGAATCACGAGTGTAGAGAACGCTCTGCGCCTTGAGCAGCGCAGTCTCCGTATTGATCGGAACCTGGCCGTCCATGCGATGCGCGTGCACGATCTGTCCCGTGGGGCTCAGCACGAAGACGCTGACGGCTTGGTTGTTCTTGGTGGCCCAATCCACACAGGCCTGGGTGATCTTCGCGGCAGTATCGGCCGAGATCTCATTCTTCACCAGCGTCTTTTTGGCGGCTTCGTCCGAGATGACGAACTTATTGATGTTCTGCGCGGAGACCGCGCCTGCCAGGATTGCGAACGTAATGATGATTTTCATGTGCTCCTCTATTTAACCGGGACGAATCTCTGTACCCGCTCCCCGGCGAACACTTCGCCCGTATAGATCGTCCCTTTTGAATCGACGGCGATCATGTGCAGCCCGTAGAACTGGCCGCCGTTATCGCCCATGCTCCCCATCTGGCCGACGACCTTGCCGCTCTCGCGATCCAGGAACCAGATGTGGTTATTCGTCAGGTCGGAAATATACAACAGCCGCTGCGGCTTGTCGATCGAGAACATCACGCCGCCGGTGGAGCCGCCCACGCCAGTCATGGGAGCCAGGATGAATTCCTTCACGAACTT
>Ga0105241_10003441_pt1 | contig 11775 bp, 10 predicted proteins | sample KBSC64metaG_FD_80422 | JGI IMG/M metagenome (GOLD analysis project Ga0105241, IMG submission 80422) | Corn rhizosphere microbial communities from Kellogg Biological Station, Michigan, USA - KBS C6-4 metaG | ecosystem: Host-associated > Plants > Roots > Rhizosphere > Soil | place: Michigan, USA... | reverse complement strand
CAATTCTGATGCGCATCCTTTCGGCACTGAAGGCCAATTATGCACTGCTTCCGTTTTCAAGCGCGGCACTTGTCCTGAGTACAGCTCTGAATTATGCTCTGATGGCTCGATATGGTGTTGCGGGAATTGCGCTGGCCACTTCTCTAGCGCAGGCCTTGCTGTTTGTGGCGCTCGCGACTCTTGTGTTCCGCCGCGGACCTCGCGGCTTTCTAAAGGATTGTGATCCCGACGGCCCTCACCGCCAGTGGAATTGATTCGATGGCCGGGAACGGACACTACGATCCATTGCAATCGGCCACCCCTCTGCCGATCCAGGCCGAGTACTTTCCCATGGGATACCCGCTGCGCGTCGCGAGTAATTCAGAGCGAGTTCACCTGACGGCCGCCAGCATCTGGTCGCGCTATCCGCGTCTTTCCAGCGAGCCCGCCGTCCGGCTGAACATCGCAGTGAGCGCCGGCAATCGAGCGCTTCCTCCTCCGCCCCCTTCGTTCCGTGGACGCGACCACCTGTTTTCCGTCGTCGCCGATCGTGATCATTTCGCCAGCGCCGACCTTCGGGCTGGGATAGGGTTTGCCTTTTTCACGGACACTGTCTCCAACGACTACCTGCGCTATCAATTCCTTGAACCCCTGGCGTACTTGCTGATCGCCGCGCGCTATCTGACCTTTACCCATTCTGCCTGCGTCGCTCTCAGCGGACGCGGCATTCTCCTCTGCGGCGACTCCGGGGCCGGAAAAACCTGCCTCGCGTTCGCTTGCGCGCGCAAAGGCTGGACATTCATTTCCGGAGACGCAACCGCGGTCGTGCGCGGCCGGGACGATTATCTCCTGCGTGGGAGGCCGTTTGAGATCCGTTTTCGGGAAACGGCACAGCGCCTGTTTCCCGAACTTGAACAATATCCGCGAGCCATACGTCCAAACGGCAAAGACGATATCGAGATCGATCCACGGGATCTGCGGTTGAAGTGCGCTCTGGAAGGTACGGCGAGCCAAATCGTTTTTCTGGAACGCTCCCCCTCCCCGATTCCCGCTGTAGCGGAAACGTTCCCGAGCACCGAAGCGCTGCGGCGTCTCGAGCAGGCAATCTGCTTCGGCGATGAGTCTAGCCGCCGCGACCAACTACGGTCGTTGGAGACACTCTTGACGCTGCCCACGCATCGCCTGCGTTATTACGACCTGGATTCCGCCGAACGCGTCCTGCGGTCGCTGGTCGGCGGGCGGCGTTGAATGTCGCCTTCGCTCCTTACGGTCGTCCGGAGTCTCAGTTTCGGCCAAGATCGCAGAAGTGATCTTCGCAGCATCCCGGAAGCCGAGTGGCGAAGACTGCTGGCGCTGACGGACCGCTCGCAACTCACGCTCCCGTTGGCGGTCCGCTGCCGAAACGAACTTCCCGTGTGGGTTCAGCAACGGCTCAACGGGAATCTGCAAAACAACGCCATCCGGCATCACCGCATTCTCGACGCATACCAGGAGCTGGATCACGCCCTCTCGTCGAAAGGGATCGACTTCATGGTTCTCAAAGGGCTCACTCAATGGCCCAACTACTGTGACGATCTGCGGCATCGCCCGCAATACGATCTGGACCTGTATTGTTCTCGGGACGCGATCGACCCCGCCTTAGAAGCGATCCAGTCTCTCGGTTATGAGTCATTCGGCCGCAAGGCAAAGACCGCGATCGATCATCTCCCGCCGCTGATCCGAATGACCGGCTGGCGTCCCGGCGGCGACTATTACGATCCGGAAATGCCGTTGACCATCGAACTCCACTTCCGCTTCTGGGACGAAGCGACCGAACGCTTTGGCGTCGATAGCGCCAGCGGCTTTTGGCAGCGGCGAGTGAGGCGCGAGATCCAAGGTCTTTCCGTTCCCACGCTCAATCGCTTCGATGGACTGTCTTATACCACATGGCACCTGGTCCGCCATCTGGTCCGCGGCGACGTCCGTGCCTATCATGTGTATGAGTTGGCGCACTTCTTAGAGCGAACGGCGGACGACCATACCTTCTGGCGGAATTGGCGGGAGCGAAAGTCCTCGGCGCCGGTGGAAGCGATCGCATTCCGGCTTGCGGTCGATTGGTTTGAGTGCCCCGCGCACCCCGTCGTTCAGGAGTTATGCCATGCGCTTCCCTTGTCCGTCCGGCGCTGGTTCGACCTGTTCGCGTTCTCTCCGCTGAGAGCCTTAGAGCGCCCCAATAAGGACGAACTGTTCCTGCACTGCTGCCTGGTGACGGGATGGCCGGCGCGCCTGCAGATTGTGAAACAGAGGCTTTTTCCGGTTCGTTTTAATCCGGTGATCGTGGATGCGCACGTGCCGGCGCCGGATTGGCGGCTTCGACTCAAGCGGCAGGTCTTCGGCACATGGTTTATGGCGCGGAGGGCCTTTCATCATGTGCGCACGCTCCCGCCGGTGATGTGGAATGGCGTCCGCTGGCGAAGGGCTCTCGCCAAGTAACCGCTTGAGAAATCTCGGCACACACTTCGGAGCGGAAACGCTCGACCCTGAAACGCATCTCCCACTCCTGCCGGCCGTTCGACGCGAGCCGGCTTCTCAGCGTCGGATTGGCGGCCAGTGCGCTGATCATAGTGGCGACCTCCCCGGCTGAGCGAGACGCGGCGAGCAACCCGCTGTATCCGTCGCGAATGAGTTCTGGAATTCCTCCCGAAGGATACGCCACAACACAAGTTCCAGCGGATAGCGCTTCCAGGATGACCCGGGGACTCGCGTCGTGGTCGGCTGAAGGCACCACTAGAATGTCAAGATCGTGGAGCGCCTGCGATACGTTATCGGTCCATCCGCGGAATTCCACGCCGGCGGCTGTGCCCGCCTTGCGAACGGTGTGCTCATACGTGGCATTGGAAAACAATGCTGCGCCGGTTATGGAGAACTGAATGTTGGTCCGATCTGGAATCGCAACTGCAGCACGGATAAAATCCAGATGGCCTTTTTCCGGAGCGATGCGCCCTAAAATTCCGACTCGCACCGGGCCTGCGCTGGCGTTCCGCGGGCGGAAGCCATGATCGGAAACGCCGTTGTAGACCAGTCGGACCGATTCGGTTCCGACCAGCCTCTTCAGCGGCTGCGCCGTGAATTCAGAGCACGCCAGTACGCGGGCATTGGAGCCGCGTAGAACCCAGCCGGCGATGGTTCTGGCGTATTGCTTGTCCAGAAGACTGTGGGAGTGAAACAAGAGCGGTACACGGAGTCCAGAAACGGCCGGCAGGATCCGCGGTCCGTTGACATAGACGAGATCGGCGGGGCGTTCCTGTAAAACGTGGCGCAGGACACCCGCGCTCCGCGCCATATCGACGCCAAATCGTAGCACGTCGGACGCGGTCTTGGAGCCGTTGGAGTATCGGGTGAGCGGAAGGACTTGTACCGCAAAGCCCCGCTCTCGCGCGAAATCGAGCAAAGGCCCTGTACCGGGAGCCATCACTTCGGCTTGCCAGCCCAGCCGGCTCACTTCCTCCAACACATCCCGCAGGCAGAGTTGCGCGCCGCCGAAATCGCTGAACTGGTCGAGGAAGACGATTCTCACGGGTCCTCTCGGGTTAGCCGTGCCGCCGTGCCGAGCGCCCAGAAATACACGGGAAGCACGCGCCAGTAGGTGATGAGATCCCCGGACAGCATTTGGACCACTTCGCCGCACCAGAAACAGAAGATCCACTCCCCGAAGAACTGTGCCTCGGGCCGGGGAGAGCGCCGAGCGATCCAGCCGGTGCGCAGGATAACGGCATTGAGGGCGATGAACGCCGCCAGACCGACCACGCCCGTCTCAACCAGCAGTCCTAGATAGGTGTTGTCTGCAATGACCTTGCTGCCGATGAAATTTGAGTACGGCAGAGTCTTGTAACCGATGCCGAACACTGCATACCACGGTTCGCGAGCGAGGAAATCGTATAAAATCTGCCAGTGGCCCAAGCGGCCAGAGAGCACCTGGTCGGGCGACTGGTCGAAATAGCTGAAGGATCCCAAGAGCCGGCCCCAGTAGTTGGCGGACAGCTTGGGCGCAGCAAGCTGGATGGCGCCCCCTGCTGCGGCGAGCGCGGCCAGCAAAACGATTACTGAACGGCGCACTCGTCCTGCATGAAGACAAGCCAGCACGGCGGCCGCCACAACTACGTTCAAGACAGACGCGCGAGAATAGGAAAAGAGCAGTGCCGCTGCAAGCACCAGTCCCCCGGCCTGTAATACGGCACGCGACAGTGGAGTCTCTTCGCGCCGCCGAAACAGGCACACCATGATCATGACCAGGAAGAAAGCGCAGAGGTTCCCGAGAGTGCTGGCTTCGTAGAACAATCCCTGAGCGCGCCGGAACACCCCTTCCTCCAGGTACACGAATTGATCGCCATAACCCGCGGGTGCGGGAAACTGGAAGTAGAAATCGACGCACGCGAAGAGCGCCCCCGCTACCGCCAGTCCAAAGAGAAATTTAGTGATACGGAAAGGACTCCAGCCATCGCCGCGGGGGCCCGCGTACGAATAGAGAAATACCAAGATGCTGATGGCGAACAAAATCACGCGCGCCAAGCTTCCTAGGGCGATTTCCCCGCCCGAAAAGATCGCCGCGAACGCCAGCGATTCCACAAGCACGCTACAAAAGATTACCAGCGCCAGCGTGAGCGGATGGCTCCAGGAACGCCATTCCCGTATCCACACCAGGCCAGCCAACCCTCCTAGCAACGCGAACAGCGGCGCAACATGAACTCCGGAATTGCCGAGCGGCATCGGCAGGGGCGGCAACAGCAGCAGGCAAAAGAAAAATGCCCCTAACCAGCGTGACGGGCGCAGGATTATCCAGTAAAACAATGTAGTCAACACTAGGGGGATCACCAGCAGCAGCCTGCCGTTGGTGCTGGGCATCAGGGCAACCATCGCCGACCACACTCCCAACGCGATCGCGAAGAGTCCCGGCGCGCCGGGACGGCGGAGTTCGAAGCCTCGAAGAGTCACCGGAGCGCTTCCGAGTGTCTGCTGAAAACCGGGTCATGGCGTGTGTCACGGGTACGGTCATAAGCGAATCGAATTGCAACGTATCCGATGGACGCCAGGAGCGAAAGTACCAGGGCAACTGCCAGGTTTAACGGCAGATTGGGGAAGCTGGGCCGCTGCGGAACAATTCCCGGATCGAGGATCTTGAGCCGAACTCCGCGGGCCGCGGATGAGGATTTCACGTCGCTAAGCTTGGTGTTCTCTGCTTCCTCGTCGGCCCGTGCCGATTTCAGTTCCGCATCCAGCGCATCGCGTTTGCGCCTTAGGTCTTCGAGTAAGGAGCCCTTCGCGTTCAAGGCTTGCAGCAACTGGCGATCCTGGCTTTCCAAGTCCCGAATCTTGGTGCGAGTGGCTGTAATCTGGAACCGGGTCCAGCCCGACTGCCCTTCGCCGATATCATTGGGTTGAGGCGCTTGTTGCTGGCCTATGTAATTCGCCAATTCGGCTCGCGCCCTTGCCAATTCCTTCCCCACTTCTAATTTCAGCTCTCCCGTAAGAAGCACTTCTTTGTCAAGCGCTTCGAGCGGTGTTGCCTTGGTGAATTGATCCTTGGCTTTTTCCGCCGCCTGCCGCCGGGCCTTGGCGGCGTCGAAAATTCGCTGCGGTTCTTTTGACAGGTCCTCATCGGTTTGCCGGTCGAGGGATACCTGCAAGGCGACAGTACGCTCCGCGATGTACTGTGCCAGTGCTTGAGCGCTCTTAGGATCGCTCACAGTGGCGCTGATATCGAGGATTGTCGTGCTGGCGGGTTTGGAGACTTCCAGAATCCGTCGTTTGAGTGATTCGGTGCTGACTCCCGGATATCTTTGGCGGATGTGCAGCTCATCGAGCGCGTGCTCAAAAAGAGTGTCGCTGGACGCCAAGCGCTCGTAGGTCTTCAGCGACTCTAGATAGACGGTGCTGACGGCAGTAGCCGATCGAGGATCGTTACCCCCCGGCGGCTCGATCAGAATACTGGCCGTCGCCGTATAGCGGGCTGGCAGGAGCACGCTGCCGATTCCGGCCAGCGTGAGCGCACTCGTGCAGGCAATCGCCAGTAGAGCCCGGCGGCGCCACAGATAACCCGCAAATTCCAGTCCTTCTGAAGCGCTACGCATCCAATAAGATCAGCGCACTCCCTATGGATTTTGACAGCGCGTCGAGATGGAGAGAACACAGCTGATGAAACGGGATGATTTTCCTCCCTAGCGGAGGAAGGAAGCCGCTGGCGGCTGGATCCCTCGCCGGATTACCGTCTATGTTGGTTCCCTTTTCTAGCGCGGTGACATCCTTGAAATTCTGCACGGTCCGGCTACACTGCGAGACCGGACGATCCAATCTCGAAACTGCAGCATACTTGTCTCAACATTCACTGCAAGTCTCCCTCACCTCCGAATCGGCCCATGGCAACCGGACTTGGTTGTAATCAGCCACCTTGCTGCAAATCTAAATCTGTATTATCAATAAGTTGTAAATGGCAGTCCGTGTGCATATTGGGTGGTGAAATGAGGTCCCCCATGCGACAGAAATTGTTTCCGTTCAAATTCGCGCTTACTGGATTGCTGGCTGGCGTGTTGATGCTTGTTACTCCCAGCGTTACGTTCGCGCAGCGCGGCGGCGGGCACGGAGGCGGTGGGGGCGATGGGCGTGGGGGCGGCGGTAGCGGGCATTTTTCGGGCGGCGGTGGCGGCGGACGCGGGTTTTCTGGCGGTGGTGGGGGACGCGGGGTTTCTGGCGGTGGTGGGGGACACTTTTCGGGTGGCACCGGGGGACGCGGATTCTCCGGTGGCGGCGGCGGACGCGGGTTCTCCGGCGGCGGCCAGCATTTCGCAGGGCCTAGCGGCGGAGGACGTTCATTCTCGGGTGGTTCGCGTGGATTCTCCGGTGGACAGAATTTTGCTGGACGCGGAGGGTTCTCGAGCCGCGGGTTCGGCGGCGGCCACTTTGGTGGCGGCGGGCGTGGGTTTGAACGAGGCGGCCACGGGGGCTATTATCGCGGTGGCAGATATTACGGCGGCGGCAGATATTACGGCGGCTATGGCGGATACTATGGAAGTTACTACTATCCCGGTTATAGCTACGGATTCGGTTACTACGACGGGACCTACTGCAATCCCAATGGCTACTACGACCAGTTCGGCAATTGGTACCCAGACCCTAACTGCGGCGTCGATCCATACTACGACGGCTACTACGGCTATTAGAATCGCCACGTAGTGGTTCGGCAAGCAAAGTGCACCTGGGATCAACATGGAAACTCCAAAGAAATGCGCCCATCCCAGTTGCCACTGCGTCGCCAAGAAAGATAGTGACTATTGCAGCACGTATTGCGAAGGCGAGGCGAAGACCGCAGATATCCTCTGCAGTTGCGGCCATGCGCAATGCGCGGAATCCACTGCCAGAGCACGCCGATGAGCGGATTGGACGTTCGGGCACGCTGTAAATTTTGCGCGGCGAATCGGCGGCTGCCCGATTTTCGCATCCCGGATTCAACCTGGCCATGAGGTTTTTCGAACTAAGGCGGGCTGGCTGTAGCGTCGGCTGAAGTTTGATCGTCGGGGGCGCTGTTGCAGGGTCCGAGCGGAGTATCATGCTGCCATGGACCCTGAATTTTTTCGAAACGAGCGCGACAGTATGGGCGAGGTGCGCGTGCCCGCCGGGGCTCTCTATGGGGCCCAGACGCAGCGGGCAGTGGAGAACTTCCCCGTCGGGCCCCACCGCTTTCAGCGCCCGCTGATTAAAGCGCTGGGCTTGGTGAAAGCCTGTGCAACTCGAGCGAATGCCGACCTGGGTACGCTGCCGCCGGAGACGGCAGCGGCCATCGAACCGGCTGCCGATGCCATTGCGGCAGGCGAGCATTACGAACAATTCGTGGTTAACGTGTTTCAGACCGGCAGTGGTACGTCGACCAACATGAACGCAAATGAGGTCATCGCGCGGCTGGCAAACGTCCATCCCAATGACCATGTCAACCGCAGCCAGTCGAGCAACGATGTGATTCCGTCGGCCATTCATATCGCCGCGGCGGTGGAGGTGCGGAGCCAACTGCTGCCGGCGCTGGAACTGCTCGCGGCCGCTCTCGAAAATCGCGCCGCTGCATTCTGGGACGTGATCAAGATCGGGCGCACGCATCTGCAGGACGCGACGCCCATGCGACTGGGCCAGGAATTCAGCGGCTATGCGCGGCAAGTCAGATCTTGCGCCGAACGCCTCACGTTGGCACTGGACGGCATTTATGAACTGCCCCTGGGCGGAACCGCGGTCGGCACCGGCGTGAATGCGCCTCCCGGATTCGCGGTGCGAACCATCGCGTTGATTGCGCAGCGCACCGGACTGCCGTTTCGCGAGGCGCGCAATCACTTCGAGGCGCAGGCGGCGAAAGACGCCCTGTCGTTTCTGAGCGGTGCGCTAAAGACCTGCGCGGTGGCCTTGACCAAGATCGCCAACGACATTCGATGGCTGGGGTCGGGGCCACGGGGCGGGCTGGGCGAGATCCGCCTGCCGGAATTGCAGCCCGGGTCGAGCATCATGCCGGGCAAGGTGAATCCGGTCATCCCGGAAAGTCTGCTGATGATCTGCGCGCAGGTCATCGGCCACGACGCGACTATCACCTGGGCTTGCGCCGCGGGCAATTTCGAATTGAACGTGATGATGCCTGTGATCGCGTACGACCTGCTGGATTCGATCGAGCTGCTGAGCGCGGGCGCCCGCAACTTTACGGAACGCTGCGTGAATGGAATCGAAGCGAATCGGGAAAAGACCGGCGCGCTGGTGGAACAGTCGCTGGCCATGGCGACGGCGCTGACGCCCGAAATCGGCTATGACCGCGCAGCAGCCATAGCCAAAGAAGCCTACGAAACCAACCGCACGGTTCGTCAGGTCGCGATCGAAAAAAGCGGATTATCCGAACAGCGGATCGCCGAACTGCTGCGCTTCGAGTAGGTGTACACTGGCACGAAGTGGAGGAAACATGAAACCAACGGTCAAGGTGTTTTCTAGTCTGCTGTTGATCGCGCTGGGTGCCGCGCGGATGGCGGCGCAGGATCCGCACGCGACCTTCAACACGCCCTTCCCACCGTTCAAGGTGATTGACAATATCTACTTCGTAGGCACCCAGGATCTTGGCTCGTTTTTGATCACCACGCCGGCGGGACACATCCTGATCAACAGCGACTTTGAAACCACCGTTCCGCAGATTCGTGCCGCGGTGGAAAAACTCGGTTTCAAGTTCACGGATATCAAAATCCTGCTGGGTAGCCACGCGCACGGCGACCATATGGAAGGTGACGCGCTGGTCAAGGAACTGACGGGGGCTCAGGTGGTGGTGATGGATCAGGACGTCCCCGCGCTCAGCCGCATGACGCCGCAGGGGAAACCGCATCCTATGGATCGAGTGATCCACGACGGGGAGGAAGTCAAACTGGGTGGCGTCACGCTGGTGGCGCATCTGACCGCGGGGCACACCAAGGGTTGCACGACATGGACGCTCAAAGCGCAGGACAAAGGCAAGACCTATAACGTAGTTATCCTGGGCAGCATTGGCGTGAATCCCGGCTATATATTGGTGAACAACAAGGATTATCCGCAAATTGCCGACGATTACGTGCGCGGCTTCAAGGTGCTGCGCGCGCTGCCTTGCGACGTGTTCCTCGCGTCGCACAGCCGCTTTTACGGAATGCCCGAGAAATACGCAAAGCTGAAGGACGGAGGACCCAATCCGTTTATCGATCCGGCGGGCTACCGTGCGCACCTCGATCTTCAGGAGAAGAATTTTAAAGAGAAACTGGCGGAACAGCAGAAAGCGGCCAAATAGCGGAGAGGCATTTTGGCCGCGAGAAAAGCACATAGATCGCGCGCAGGGAGGAAAAGCCCGCCGGCGCGAATCGCTGCAGATCACCCGTTGTGGAGGTAGCTTTCACCGTGACCCGCGGGTCCGGCTATATAGACGGGGTGAGACATGATGAAGAATCCCAATGCCAGCCATTGAGCGGTGTCGACGGCCGGAACCCGTGGGCTTCCCCGCTGGTACTGGCGCAGTAATCCATCGGCGACGTTCCCGGCGAGAGCATGCAGTTGCGCATTCCAGCGTGGCCGCTGCAGGCCGGTCATGCGAAAATACAACGCGTCCACGACGTACGCCGCGGCTTCATCCGCCACTGCAGCAATCCCCACGTTGCCCAAATCGAAAGCCGCATGCGTGCACTCATGCAGAAGCAAGCCCTCGCTCACCCGCCCCAGCAGTGGAGGCGTGTCGACGGTATTGGTGTCTGGATGGTACAGCGCGCCAATGCCAGCCGGGAAGTTGGTGACGACTTTGACCTGAATATGATTGCGCTCGATGGCCTGCGCCACCCGATGGAACGTCACAGAGTTGATGGTGAAACCGCCCGCTGCGGGAATTGTGAAGCGAATCCGCGACGCTTCGGATCCGCGGAGGACGCGCAGGACATGGTCACGCGTAGCCATTGGTTTCCTCCGTTAGTGCCTCCACAAAGTCTACCGGACGCGTTAGCTTGGCAGCAACTCGGTATCAGGATTAAGCACGACGCGGCGGAGGCGGGATACGAAACGGGATGATGCATTACAACTTCGCCCGTATCCACAAGTCTTCGCATAACGCCTGCGATGGCCGCTGGGGTTTCCGACCGCGTTTGGGAGCTAGAGGAAATCGCGATGCTGGCGAACTGATGCGCCCGACCAGAGCGTGATACGATCAGGGCGCGTATGTACCACATCGAGAGAGTCATGATGATCACGATCATGGTGACCATCTATGCCTTCATTGTGCTTGCCGCCGCTATCGCGGTAATAATGAGCCTCGAACGGGTACTTGGTCGGCCAATTCCGAAACTACAAAATAGCCCCATGGTACGACGCAACCGCGCATTTACCGTTGTTCCAATCTCCATGGTTACAAGCTTCGCCTTTGCGTTCTTTACGATATTCGATCTCAATATAATGACATCTTCGGACACCGACCCCAGCGCATGGCAGACGCCGCTGGCGATCTTGTACATTTCCATTCTGGCCTTGGCCTTCAGTGGCGCAATCGGGTGGATCATATTTGCCGCGTTATGGGTTACGAGCAAAGGTTGGCGTCTGATGGCCCGCTATATTTCAAACTGAGACACTACCAAAGGGGACGATGCTCGCTATAATGGGTCACGTGTCGGATTAGCGGAGTCGCGCGTCACGGTTTCCCCTAAATGAGCGTTCGGAGCAGGCAAAAACACTTAACTCATTGACCGGGCGGTTAGCTCAGCCGGTTAGAGCGCCTGCCTTACAAGCAGGAGGTCCACAGTTCGATCCTGTGACCGCCCACCAAAATAATCATGAGTTAGAAGCTTTCGCGTGCTGCCGGATTCCGTCACCTTAGCGGGCTCAGAAAAAAGTTTGAGGTCCAGATGCTTCACTGCGTCCGCATCGCGTCCATCCGAGCGAATACGTGTCACACATAAGCCCGCGTCAGTGTGCCCAGCCTCAGGACCAGGAGGGCGGGGGCGCGGCGGCTAGACGGGAACCCTATTATTCGGCCATCGATCTCGCATCAACTTGGGAACCGAGCGTTTTTGTCAAAACGATTATGAAACTATTTTGGAAGCCTGAACTCAACATTATGTGTGGATCGAAATGTAATAGGCTTCCCCTCTTTCCTCGCTGGATTAAATCGCCAAAGGAGGATAGCCGAAGTCGCCATCTCACTGAGTCCAAGGGAATCATGGATCTGACCGGTTCCATTGTAGAATCTCAGGAACGTCGGATCTCTTGGGACGCCATTCTCATCGATCGTCACTGCGATAACCGCCT
>Ga0105241_10003435_pt1 | contig 11788 bp, 5 predicted proteins | sample KBSC64metaG_FD_80422 | JGI IMG/M metagenome (GOLD analysis project Ga0105241, IMG submission 80422) | Corn rhizosphere microbial communities from Kellogg Biological Station, Michigan, USA - KBS C6-4 metaG | ecosystem: Host-associated > Plants > Roots > Rhizosphere > Soil | place: Michigan, USA... | reverse complement strand
CCAGCGACATGTTATAAATCGCATCAGAAATCGGGTAGCCGGATTTGTATTGTGGGTAAGGGAAAATATCTTTTGTTAGTTCCCAATTTGCATTTGTTTTCTTTTCATCTTCCTGCGCATTTAATACTAACGTTGTAGAATAGACGTGATTTCCATTTTCATCTTTTAACTGTAACTGCGGATGATTTACGAGGTTATCAAAATCCCAGATTAATGGCGAAGAATTTCCCGCTATATAAACGCTTATAAAATCTTCTTAATAAATTTTATTGCCGTTAAATGTGGTATAATATCCCTGCTTACTGAAATCATTAAATACATCACTCATATCCACACTTATCACAAACTTTGTATTAGGCGCCAGGTAAGTATTGTCATTTACATTAGTATTATCTTTTAACTGGGTTCCAAATTTTATCACCGGCGTTTCGCAAGCACCATTTGTTGCGGTGCAAATAAAATGATGATCGGTGCCGGAGGGCATTTCGTTATCCTTTCCATTGATACTAAATTTGAAGGAAATGTCATTGCTCTTAAACTGGTTGGCCGGGCTTTGATAATTGGATGTAAGCTTGGTCGACGACAATGCCTTTGCAGTAAACTTACCCTGTACAATGCTATCCTTATAAACTATGAATTTTTTATTTTGATATAAAGGCATAGTCACAGTTTGTGCCGCACAAAATAAAGGGGCCAATATTAAGCACGAAATAAAAATATTTTTATTCGAAAACATTTAAACAGGAATTAATTTATAAAAATGATAAGCCTCCAATCAACCGCTTTAATTTATTCAAGTTGCATTTTTAAAAATGCTCAATATTCTGCAACTATCATATCCCAATATTGCAATGAAGGCAAAGTGAATGAAACAGCATTACCGGATTGCGTAAATGAAATTTGTTGTGAAACTCCTCCATTAATATCCGGCGAAGCCATCCATAATTTTTTTATTGCTTTTGTGCCGGTAAAAATGTAGGAAATATTTTTTAGGGTATTCGGTGTGGTTTGGTTGCCGTTCGTATCCCGCCAGTCAAATGAGGATGCATTGGCAAAGTTTACGAGATGAATAATTTGTTTGTCACCCATATCTTTTCCAATAACTGAAATGCTTCCGTTTTGCGGGGGGAAATTATTGACGAAAGTTTTGCCGTCAGCAGAGATTATGTTGGGAGAATTAAATGTACCACCATCACGTAATAAATTTTCATACCCTGTAAGAAAATCATAATAATGAACAATGGCTTGTTGCAGGTCAGGTTTCATTTGTAAATTGGCATTGGGGAAATATTCATTACATAACATGTGATCGCCCATCTCAAGGTGTGCACCGCCGCAAGCAAATATTACTGCATCGGTAAGCAATACACCGGGTGTATTAAAACTGCCTTTGCTTTTTGCAATATTATAATCCATGTACGCGGTAAGCACACTTTTTTTTGTGTTATGGCTCCATGAGTCATTATTCTTAATAATATTGGAAAGGTCACTATATCCTTCATTCGGCGACCATACTTCCGTATACAAAAAATCAATAGGAGCTGTTGCAATGCTATTCTGCTGCCCAAATTGATTTACTGCGTTCATAACAAGCCGCTTTGATGGCGCATCAGTTTTCATTGCAGAAAGAAAGGAGCCAAAGCCCGCAGCAACATCAATCCTGTTTCCATTATAATCATACATATTTCCAAGATCACCAACCTGGTCAACATGGTAACCATCAAAAGCGTATACATTATACATGTCTTGTGTTCTACCGGCAATATATTGCTGCCATGATGTATTGGAAGGATTTAATAAATAAATACCACTTTTGAAAGGTGCACTCAAATTTAATACTTCTTTATTCTGATGATTTTGATCTTTATACATATACCATTCATCTGATACACCGTCTGCCGCTGCATCATTCAATGCTCCGTAACAAAGATTGTAAGACATGGCCAGCATATTGTGTGCATGAGCAGAAGCAATATAATAATCAACCGTGGATTTATAAGTATCCCGGCTGGCAATGTCTTTCCAGTTTGCGGCAGGATTGGAAACAGTTCCGGCAAGGGGCTGATGATGTTCATAATCCCAATCGTAAAACTGCAAACCGTTTATATGAAGACGGCTGAGATTATTCATTACAGAATCCATACAATTATTTGATAATTGTCCATAGGCAGAAAGAAAACCATACCGGGGAAAATGCGACCAGTCCGAAGAAACATCTATCGCAGTTGCGCCGTAAATTTTTTCAACCCCATTTTCTACATTATAAATATCTATCACATAGCCGGTGAAATCTTTAGAGGGTGCTGTCCACGTCCAGCTTGTTGCCGAAAGATTTACTTCCGCAATAACAGTAGAAAGTTGCCGGTATCTTATTTTAGCAGATGACGGTAAAAGTTGATCAATTGAAAAATATACTATGTCGCCGGGATTATAAACGGCTTTATTTGTAGTTATGGTTATAGTTGTATCACCTGAAGGATTTTCATGAGTCCCACTTCCGCCGGTAGTGATATTTTTTTTACAACCCAAAGAAATAAACGCTGCCAGGAAATAGCTTACAAACTTCATCGTCATCATTTGCTTATTATTCTTTTACTATTGAAATGGTTTCGTACAATTGATTAATTGTTATTTTATAATTTCCCGCTTCGGTTATTTGCCACTTATAATCATCGCTATCTGCTTTTCCTGAGGCCTGCGCAACAAATGGCGCATTAGTATCTGTTATAGGGGGATGATTTATTTCGGGTCTGAAATAAGGACCCGCGAAACCGTTTGCTATCGCAACAGGAATTTTAAACTCACCGGCCTTCAGCGCACCTTCATAGGTAAAGGTATATGGATCACTTGTAGCACTCATGGGTGTTGGATTATTATCGTCCCATCCATTGGGTGCGGCATCGCCCAGTAACCATAGAGCGGTATATGCTGTGAATGGCGTGATATGAATAGAGTTATAGCCGATATTTAATGAAATTTTATAAGCACCTGAAGTCGTAATCTGCCATTTATTATCGGGCGGATTAGTGCTTCCCAAAACCAATGCAGCGGTGGTATCGGTAATTGGAGGATGATTCGATAAAGGCCTGTAAAAATCTCCTCCCCAGTTACCTGTTGTTGTGGGCATTTTAAACTCACCTGCATTTAATATTTCGTTGTAATGAAATATATAAGAATTAAATACATCTACTTTCATCTGGTTAGGGTTATCAATGTTCCACCCATTAGGAGTAGCATCACCCACTATCCATAGCTGTGAATATAAAGGAGCGACTGCTTTTGTAACTGAAATGGTAAGTGAGATCAGGTTCACATCAATATTATAAACATTGATTGAAGAAATTGTAAACTGATCATCCGGTTGGGTGTCAGAAGTACGATAAAATAAATGGGCAGAATCTGCACCTTCATTATAGGATGGCAGTACAGAAGCACGGGTAGTAATAAATTTAAATTGGCCTGGCGTAAGCGTTCCGGTGTAATGAAATTCGCCTGGGATGGTTGCATCCGGCGTTAATGAGTCGGCAGTACTTACATCTGAACCGGTTGGAGTAGCATCACCTGTTATATACAATGATGTCGATACAGGCTCATAAGGAGTAACTGTTACGGTGACAGGCGCAGATGTATCGCCTTTAGCCGTTCCGTCGCCAATAATTGTATAAGCCCTTGCCTCCAGTGCAAAAGTTTTATTGGGAGCGGCTTTCCAATAAGTCTCCAGTAATGTATTTAAACTTCCGCTTGTGTAACTTATGGAGTAAATAGCTTTGCCAACATTATTAACCAGCGGTGAAGCAAAATTATTTCCCTTTTTATCCAATTGCAGAACGTAAGTTATAGAAGCACCGCTTTTATAATTGGAACCAGTTGTCCAATTGAACGTAATAGCAGTATTGTTTTTATTGGCTTCATTTAGTTGCAGAGAGGAATCGGACACTGTTACAGCAAGCGGCCCATTTATATCTTTTGGCGTGAAATCTTCTGTTTTTTTACAACTCGAAAAAGTCCCGCACAACAAAAACAAGCATGCAACTCCAACTATATAAATCTTACTAAAATTTAAGCCCTTTATTTTATTGAGATATGATTGCATAACAATTTTTTTTAAAATTAATAACCTGGATTTTGGGTAAGATTTGGATTGGCGTCAAGCTCCACCTGTGGTATCGGCATCAGCAAATTTTTTGAAGTTGCATTGGTTTTGCCAATGGAATGAAGAAAATTTAATCCGTACTGTCCGTTATCAACACGAATAAGGTCAAACCATCTGTCGCCCTCAAAAGCGAGCTCCATGCGTCTTTCGTGTAAGATGGTATTTCTCATAGCCGATTGCGACTGCCCGTGAATTTCGGGTAGCCCTGCACGTAGTCTTACCTGGTTCAGGGGTGTTTCTGCCTGTGTTGTTTGCCCTAATTCATTCATGGCTTCTGCTTCCATAAGCAATACATCGGCATATCTTAAGACAGGAAAATCCTCATTGCTTGTATTGTATTGCGGTGATACAGAGGTAGGCACGAGGAACTTTCTTACATTATAACCGGTAGTAGAATAAACGCTTGAATAAATATTCCCATTAAAATCAGGACAACCCTGGTATAAGATAGTTTTGTCTTTTCTTACATCGCCTGCTTCATAACTATCAACAAATTCCTGTGTTGGCTGATTCCAGCCGTAAGCCCCGCCAACAAATGTTGTGTTGCGTGGCCCCATGAAGGTGCTTGTCCACGAAGCCTGGTTCAAATCATCAAAAAAGCCATAGGTAGTACCGCCACTATATTGAACTTCAAATAATGATTCAACCGAGTTTTTATGAGCAGGGTCGAAGTTTTCAGCATAGTTTGCATTTAGTGCATAACCTAATGAAGTAACCTGCTGGCATAACGGAACCACATCCGCATAATCTTTTAAAGTGAGATACACTTTTGCGAGCAGGCCAACCGCGGAACCTTTCGAAGCCCGTCCAACATCGGCTCCGCTATAAGTATCACGGGATGGTAATAAATTAATAGCATCTTTTAAATCCTGTATGATAAGATTATAAACATCCTGCTTCGGAGATCTTGCGGGGTATAAATTGTCAGAAGGTGATTGCGGTGTAGTTATAATGGGCAGGTCACCGAAATACCTTACTAAAATAAAATAATAGTTTGCTCTTAGAAATTTTGCTTCACCCACGACACGATTGCGTAACGTGGTATCCATATTTATACCAGGTACATTTTTAATAACCAAATTGCAGTAGAGGATACCAGGCCAGGGGCCTCTCCATAAGTCGAGAACTCCCTGGTTACTGGGATCAGTAGTAAAATTGGCTTCTTCAACGGTTTCAATACCATCGGTTCCACCACCTGCACCTACAACGCTATTTCCTGCGAATATGTCTGAAGTCCACATTCTCAGGTTATAGAGCTTTGGTCTTTGCATAGGCTGATAAGCTGAGTTTACCGCATTAACAGCATCTTCTGCTGTTTGAAAATAATTGGATGTATTAATGGTATCAAGCGGTACCTTATCAAGATATTTTTTACAGCCTGCCAGACAGGAAATAAGGATCAGGCAAAACACTATATTATAAATGGGTTTCATAATTTTTATTATAAGTTTAAATTAACACCAACACTAATTGTTCTTGTTACGGGGTAAACACTGTAATCGACGCCATTTACTCCAACTTCAGGATCGAAACCACTGTAACGCGTAAACGTAGCGAGATTCAAACATGAAGCATAAATTCTAACCGATGAAAATTTTATTCTTTGAACAAGTTGCATCGGTAGTGTATAACCTATTGTAACATTTTTTATGCGCAGGTAAGATCCATCTTCTATATACCTGGTAGATACTCTGGAGTTCTGGTTAGGATCTCCGTAAATTGCGCGGGGCATAAAGTTTCCCGTGCCCTCACCTTCCCACCTGCCTAAGGTGCGTTCAGTTTGGTTTTGTGCGGTTGACATACCCTCCTGGTAAATATTATTCGCGTTAAAAATTTTATTGCCATAAACTCCCTGTAGAAAAATGCTTAAGTCAAAGCCTTTATAGGCAAAGCTGTTATTCATTGCATAAATAAATTTCGGATTCGGATTGCCGATATAGGTTCTGTCACCGGCGTTGATTACGCCATCACTGTTTAAATCTTTAAAGCGTATATCTCCGGGAGAAGTGCTATTGGATGCTGTTGTACCTGCCTGCTGCACCGCGTGATTATCTACATCTTTTTGATTTTGGAAAATTCCATCTGTTACAAAGCCATAAAACTCGTTGGCCGGATGGCCCTTTTGATCAATACCAAAGTTTGCATTCAAGCCATAATTATCAACAAATAAGGGTGTACTGTCGTTAAGACTTTTAATTTCGTTTTGATTGAAAGAAATATTAAAATCTGTATTCCATGAAAATGCCCCGGTGATATTTTTTGTGAGAACACCAATTTCGATGCCTTTGTTTTGCATACTACCCGCGTTGATGGATGGTACATTTGTGCTGGAATAACCTGTAGTAACGGGTACTACAGCGGGTACCAGCATTTTTGAAGTGTTCTTTATATAAGCATCCACGGTAAGGCTTACCCGATTATTAAACATAGTTGCGTCAAGTCCGATATTGCTTTGCTCAACCTGTTCCCACTGCACTCCTGGATTTGGTAACACCAACGGATAGACGATACTTACAGCATTGTTATTGAAATTATATTGGGCAATCTGTAATGCGGATGCGAATGAGTAATTCCCGATATTTTGATTACCAGTTATCCCATAACCAGCTCTTAATTTCAGATCGTTTATGAAATTTACTTTAAAGAAATCTTCCTTTGAAATACGCCAGGCTGCAGATGCAGATGGGAATGTGCCATATTTATTATCAGTGCCAAATCTGGAAGAACCATCTCTCCTTAATGTCGCTGTTACAAGATATTTATCTTTATAACCGTAATTTATACGGCCCATAAAAGATAACAAAGCCCATTCGGAAGCATCGCCGCCAACATTTGCCTGGCCGGTGCCACTGTTTAACTGTTGTGTGAGATTGCTCGGAAAGTTTGTTTTATTTCCGCTTAGATAATCAAAACGGTTATTTTGTGCACTCGCTCCTGCAAGAACAGTAAGATGGTGATCGGCTCCCAATATTTTATCATAAGTAAAATAGTTGTCCCATAAATAAGTAAGGCTTTTATTAAATTGCTCAGCCAGGTAAGCCGCTGTTTGTGGATTGGGTTGAAAGTTATAGACTGGCGCCCAGGACCTGCTATCAAAAAATGAAGCCTGTATACCTGCGGTGCTTTTAAATTTTAATCCGGGGAACAAAGAGGCTTCTGCATAAACAGATCCTAAAATATTATAACCCTTTGTATCATTTTGATTAATATTCGAGGTGCCTATCTGGTTGGTAATATCGCCATACCATAATGGATTGCCCAATACATTTGAATAACTTCCATCTTTGTTATAAATAGCCTGCACAGGATTTGCAGCCATTGCACTTCGTATATCATAAGAGCCACTAGGTTTATCATCTGCAGTTAAGGTAACATTGTTTCCAAAGCGCAACCAGTTAAGAACTTTTGCCTGGCTATTGAATTGTACCGTATAACGCTTGTAACCTGTATTAATAACAATCCCTTTTTGATCTAATACACTTCCTGAGACATAATAATTATATTTATCAGAGCCTCCTGAATAAGCTAAAGAATAGTTTTGCATAGGAGCTGTTCTAAACAATGCACCGAGCCAGTCTGTGCCCACACCCAATGTATCAGGATTTGCAAATGCAGGGTTTTTATTTTGATTACCGTTAGTAAGTAATTCATTATTTAATGCTGCGAATTGCGGTGCATTGAGCATCTTTACTACACTAGTTGCCTTTTGCCATGCAGTAAAAAAATCAAATGAAAGATGGCCTTTACCTTCTGCCCCGTGTTTTGTGGTTATAAGCACAACACCATTGGCGCCTCTTGAACCATAAATTGCTGCTGCTGATGCGTCTTTCAAAACATCAATCGAAGCTATATCATCAGGATTTAAATTGTTGAGGGGAGCATCCGTTGGCACACCATCAATTACAAGTAACGGGTCTGCATTATTAATTGTTCCTGTTCCGCGTATTCTGAACGTAACGTTGCTGCCCGGTGAACCAGATGAAATTACCTGCACGCCTGCTGCTTTTCCTTGCATAGCGTCACCGGCATTGGAAACCGGAATAGAATTAAAATTTTTAGTATTAATAGTTGTTACAGCGCCGGTCACATCCTTTTTACGTTGGGTGCCGTAACCCACCACTACTACTTCTCCAAGGTTTGACACAGATATAGCAAGAACAACGTTGAAAGACGTTTCCCCGTTTAGTTTTATTTCTTTCGTAACATAACCTACGGAAGAAATAACAAGAACACTGTTGCTGCCGGAAACATTAAAATCAAAATTTCCATCACTGCTTGTAACGGTAGAATTTTTTGTTCCCTTTTCTGTAACTGTTACCAGAGGAATCCCTCTGCCTGAACTATCAGTAACAGTTCCATTTATTTTTTTTGCCTGGGCAAAAAGAAAAAAAGGACATACCAAAAAAACCAAAAAGAATATTGATTGTTTAGAACCTGGCATAACGCAATCGTTTTTGTAATGAATTAAAATCCTCTAACGCTTCTCTGAAAAATAAAAGAAAGAGTATAGATTGATAACAGCAAAGGAATGCAATACTTTTCCCAAATAGTATTCTGTGCGTGTTAACTTGTTTTCAATTTGTATCAATTTTTTAAATATAGATTTTATTGAAATGGCTTTAGCTATTTTTGGTAAAATATAACCTGGAACAGGATTTGAAAAAAAGATTGCTTTATATCATAATCTTCTGCCTGCCTGCATTTACATCATACGGACAGCCATACTATTTTCGTAATTACCAGGTTAATGATGGCGTATCAAGCAACACGATTACCTGCATGATACAGGATAAAAAAGGATTTATGTGGTTTGGCACACGCAATGGCTTAAACAGGTTTGATGGTACAACATTCAAAATATTCAGGAACGATATAAATGATCCGCAAAGTATTGGAAGTAATTCAATACTGAGTCTGTATGAAGATGATAGTGAACATTTATGGATAGGCACTTATAAAGGCTTATACATTTACGATGCATTGCATGAAAAATTTTCACTGTTTAATAAAATTCCACAGGCACAGGTAAGAAGCATATCCGGTGACAATAAAAATAATTTATGGTTAATAGCAGATCAAATATTATATAAACTAAACAGAACTACCGGCGCATTAACCACCTATAATAATTTTGATACCTGTGTTGCAATGTGTGTCGCATCAAACGGAATTGTTTGGAGTGCATCGGCAAACAGTACGGTAAGAAAATATAATGCTGAAAAAAATTCTTACAAGGAATATAACATCAATACATTATTATATAAGAACAATACGCCTGTTTTTATTCAAACCATGTATCCTGTAACTGATACAACCCTGTTAATTGCCACTTTGCAACAGGTACTTTTATTAAATACACAAACATTACTGCTTACTAATATTTTCAAAAACACGCCCTGGGAAAACAATATACAGGTGCATAGAATAATAAAACAATCTGCATCTGTTTTTTGGATTGGGACCGAAAACGGTCTTTATATTATTGATCTTACAAGCGGCAAGAGCCGGCATATTCAGAAGCAATATGCTGATCCTTATTCCATCAACGACAATGTAATTACAGATTTTTGTAAAGACAAAGAAGGCAATACATGGGTGGGTACTTTTTTTGGCGGAGTGAATTATTATTCAAAACAACTGAGCCAGTTTGAAAAATATTTTCCAATGCCAGGTGTAAATAGTTTAAGCGGTAATCTTGTGCATGAAATATGCGCTGATAAAAACAATAATTTATGGATAGGCACCGAAGATGCCGGATTAAATAAGCTTGATACTAAAACAGGTACGTTTAAGCATTTTGAGCCCGGTACACAAAAGGGGAGCATTTCCTATCAAAACATTCATGGTTTGCTGGCAGATGGAAATGAACTTTGGATTGGCACCTACGAACATGGACTTGATGTAATGGATCTTACAACAGAAAAAGTTATTCGCCATTATCAAAAAAGTAATAAACCAAATTCCCTGGGCAGTAATTTTATAGTTACACTTTATAAAACGAAGGAAGGCGATATTTTAGCAGGAACCTGGGTTGGATTATATAAATATGATAAGCAACATGATGATTTTACATTGCTGCCTTATTTCAACCGCCAGGCGCAGGCAATACACGAAGATGAAAATGGAACACTATGGGTTTGCAGCTATGGCAATGGCGTTTATTTTTATAATAATAAGACGGGTGTTAAAGGAGATTTCAAATATGATCCTCAAAATCAGCATTCACTTTCTAATAATTATGTGAACAATATTTTTGAAGACAGTAAAAAAAATATCTGGTTTTGCACAGAAAGTGGTTTATGCAGGTACGATGCGGCCTTAAAAAAAATTATTCGTTCCTCCAATGAACCTCTTCTGCGTGATAACCAGGTTTTCAAAATTCTTGAAGATGATAAAGGAACTCTGTGGATTTCTACTTCAAAAGGCCTGGTCAATTATAATTTGACTAATAATGAAATAAAAATTTATAAAACCAGTAATGGCTTGCTCAGTGAGCAGTTTAATTATAACTCAGCTTATAAAAGCAATAGTGGCACCTTATACTTTGGCACTGTAAAGGGAATGATTAGCTTTCAGCCTTCATCAATAGAAGTGAACAAATATGTGGCGCCGGTTTATATCACCAATATTGCGGTAAACAATTCATCTTTAAAAATCGGCAATGCAGGCTCCAGGCTTAAAGTAGCCATTCCTTATACATCGTCCATTACCTTACCTTACGATAGCTCTACCATTACAATAGACGTTGCCTCATTAAGCTATACAATGCCCGGTATTAACGAATACATGTATAAAATGGAAGGGCTCGATAAAGAATGGTTGCTTATGCAAAACAACCGGAAAATTTATTATACTAAACTTCCGCCCGGTGATTATGTTTTCAAAGTAAAGGGGAGTAACGGTGATGAAGTTTGGAATAATAAAGAAAGTGTTTTAAGCATTCATATAACGCCTCCTGTATGGGCGAGTAAATGGGCCTATATTTTATATACTTTAATTACACTCGGTATTGCGTTTATTATTATAAAATACTATACCATTGCTTTGCATGAAAAAAATCAGCGAAAAATTAAAACACTTGAAATAGAAAAAGAAAGGGAAATTTACAATGCCAAAATTGAATTCTTCACCAATATTACACATGAAATAAGAACACCGCTTACATTAATTAAATTGCCCGTGGAAAAACTTTTAAAGATTTTTTCAAATGATGCAACTTTGCGTGAGAATCTTTCTATGATCGATAAAAACACAAACCGGCTAATTCATCTTACTAATCAACTGCTCGATTTTCGTAAGGCTGAAGCCAATAATTATACATTGAATTTTGTAAAAACGGATGTCAACGATTTGCTGAAAGAATTATTTACTACTTATAAGCCAGTAGCAGAAGAAAAAAAACTATCATTCCGGCTGGAGTTGCCACGTATCACTCTGCTTGCGTATGTAGACGCAGAAGCATTTAGAAAAATTCTTAGTAATCTTTTTAGCAATGCTTTAAAGTATGCTGAAAAAATCGTTACAATAAAGTTGCTGCCTTTTAATAGTGACGATAATCTATTCCACATAGAATTTAAAAACGATGGTTATGTTATTCCGGCTGAAATGAAGGAAAAAATATTTGAACCTTTTTAT
>Ga0105241_10003431_pt1 | contig 11794 bp, 10 predicted proteins | sample KBSC64metaG_FD_80422 | JGI IMG/M metagenome (GOLD analysis project Ga0105241, IMG submission 80422) | Corn rhizosphere microbial communities from Kellogg Biological Station, Michigan, USA - KBS C6-4 metaG | ecosystem: Host-associated > Plants > Roots > Rhizosphere > Soil | place: Michigan, USA... | reverse complement strand
GGTCGTTATCTCGCGGCTTCGAACATCGGACTGGTGTATGGAGGAGCAAAGGTCGGATTAATGGGTTCGATGGCCGATGCTGCATTGAAGGCGTGCGGTGAGGTGATCGGGGTTATCCCTGAACACCTGATGGCCCGGGAAGTTGGTCATAAAGGTTTGACGAAGATGCATGTGGTGGGATCGATGCACGAACGCAAGGCGCTCATGTCCGACCTGTCGGATGCATTCATCGCGATGCCCGGCGGCTTAGGAACTTTTGAAGAATTTTGCGAAGTGTTGACGTGGTCACAGTTGGGACTGCACCAGAAGCCATGCGGCTTGCTGAATGTTGAAGGGTATTACTCACCGCTGCTTGAGATGTTTGATCGGGCCGTTCACGAGCGCTTCATGAAGGAAGAGAACCGCGGGATCATTCTTTCGCACACGGACGTAAGGCCTCTCATAAAAATGATGAGTGAGTGGAGACCAATGACGGTGGAGAAATGGATTGACCGGGAGACGCGTTGAGCTTCTGTGTGTTAACTCGTCGCCACGACGCGCTCGAAGGCCGCAGATTCACTGCTAACAAACTCGTAGCGCTGGATATTGACCGCTATGGTGTGATCGAATCCGGCTGCCCCAGAACGCTTCTCCGAGCGGACCACGGTTCCCCAGAATCGAACCAGCAGGGCCGGACTCGTCATGGTGAGATCGGGACCGAACTTGAGAAGAAACTGAACGTTCTCCCCGACCCTTACCGGCTGCTTGACGCGGAAGAGAATACCTCCGGCGCTAACGTCCAGGGTTTCGGAGTCGATGAGTCCGAAATGGCTGGTGAGTCCCTTTAGTTCTGTTGTTAGAGCAAGTGGGAATCGGCGATGGGTTCTGCGTTCGGTCTGGGGGATCATAGTTTTGGAGCACCTGATCGATGCTGCTATCGAGATAGAGCAAGCCCGATACCAATTTGGCGGCGGCACTTCTAAGGATTGGTCGGATAAGTCCTTAGGGTTGATGAACTTGCGAACTATCGGAAAGCTGTGCGCTAAACTCCATCTCGCGGTGCGCAATCATTTGTCATTTTTGTGAACTGTGTGAGTACTTGGGAAAAGACTAGTACTCATCTCCTATAGATGATATCGGATTAACAATGGCCTCCCTGGCGTGGTTTCGGCTGCGACGAATCAGCGTCATATTTTGCGCGGCGATCGGTTTCTTGATGGTTTTAACCACATTGGTACCGCTCACGAGGTGGTGGGCGTTGCGGCTTGCATCCCCTTGGGAAGACAGTCGCGGCGATACGCTGATCGTTTTGTCAGGAAGTAGCAATGATGAATTCGTCGGGTACAACACATACCTGCGGTGTCAGTACGCGACGGTGGCTTGGCGTGAAGGCGGTTTCCGCAAGGTTATTGTTAGTGGCGGACCAGCCAGCTCTCCGCAATCATTAGCAATGAAGAGCTTCCTTGTCTCGGTTGGCGTACCGGAGAGCGCCATCGTCGTGGAGCCCCGATCGACGAGCACAAGAGAGAACGCACTATTCACCAAGGAGCTTGTATCAGCTGCCGATGGGAAACTCGTCTTACTAACAAGCGAATATCACACCTATCGGTCGGCGCGAGTTTTCCGGAAAGTCGGTTTGAATGTTAGTCCGCGGCCTATTCCGGACATTTCGAAGAGAAGTTCATCGTTTGTGGGCCGCTGGCCCGCTTTTCTGGACCTTTGCGCCGAGACCATAAAGATTATTTACTACCGTGCGCGAGGGTGGATGTAGCTGCAAAAGTACACCCCGCGGTTAGGCGGGGTGTGCGCAAACTGGCGAGGGCTCATCGCCTTGAGAACTCTTATCCATGCAGTCCCGCGAGAGCCTGGCGAATGGCAGCGGCATTGGGTCCATTGGGCGCCAATTCAAGAGCTTTCTTCAAGTGTACCTCCGCCTTGTCCTTCTCGGCGGTCTTGTCGTAGGTCAGTCCGAGATGGTAGTGCAAGGTGGAATTAGATGGATCCTTCTTGGCGGCTTCCTCAAGAAGTTCTCGAGCGGACCCGTACACACCCTTTAAGTAGAAGGCCCACCCAAGTGTGTCGGCGACATTGGGACTGTCGGGCATACCACGTCGAGCGGCTTGGGCCAGCGAAAGTGCAACATCGAGGTTTTCGCCGCGTTGCATCATGAGATAAGCCAAGTTGTTCGCCGCCAAGGGTTGATCCGGCTGGATGGTCAGAGCCTGTTGATAAAGGTCTCTCGCACGCTGAGAGTTTCCTCGGGATTCTTCCAGCGTTCCCAGCATCACGAGGGGAAATGTGGATCGTGGGTTTGCCTTTATGAGACGCTCATAGCTATCCACCGCCTGGTTAACCTGGCCGCTACTAATTTGGACCGAAGCAAGCGTCATCATGGCAAGGGAGTTGTTCGGATTGATCGCGAGTACCTTCTCCAGAGTGGCCTGCGCCGATTTCGTATCATGAGCTCGGAGCTGCGCCTGAGCCAGTAGGAGTTGGAATGAATCATTTTGGGGGACCCTGGCGATCTGCGTATTAAGGCGGCTGATCACTTTGGACATCGGTTGTTTCTCATCGATGTAGACATTCAGGAGACCGCCCATCGCTTCCGGCCAATTCGGATCCTTCTCCAAGGCTTGCTCAAACAACTTTTCGGCTTCCGGGTACTTTTTCTGGTGTTGACGCAGCATCGCCAGTTTGGTGTAGGGAGCAGGACTTTGGGGGTTGACGTCCATCGCTTTACGGAAATCGGCTTCAGCGCCGGCTGGATCGTTCTGATTGGCTTTGGCTACTCCGCGATAGATGTAGCTGTCGACAGACCCGGGAGCCAATCGAACCATCTGCTCTGACGCATTCCGGAGTGTGTCGAGGTCTCCCTTTTGGATGCCAATATTAGCGACGATCTGCTGAGCTTCTACAGAGTTTGGATTTAGGCGGGCAGCTTCGCGAAATTCGGTTTCCGCACGACCTGCGTCGCCAGTAGCCTCGAAGGCTTTGCCTAACTGGAGGTGCGCGCCGGCATTGTCGGACTGCTGCTTGATAGCAGCTTCAAGGAGCGGAATAGCGTCGGCTGGCTTTCCAGCCTGAATCATGATGCGAGCCTTTAAGACGGTCGCATCAGTGTCATTCTTGTTGCTCTTCAGAATCTCATCGATAAGCTTTTTGGCTTCGTCCGTCCGATTCTTTGCCAGGAGTAACTCAATGTACGTTTTCTTCGATACCAGGTCCTTCGGATACTGTTTGCTGAGTGCTTCAAACTCAGCGAGAGCCCGATCGGTGTCACCGGATGCAAGATAGTACTCACCGAGAAGACGGTAGCCCTCTTGATAATCACCCATCGTCTTCTTGGACTCCGTGAGGAGAGCTACGGCCTTCTCTGGTTGCTTGGTGGCGACGTAGTAACGCGACAAAGTCACGTATGTGAAGATATTCTTCGGATCCGCCTCGATAGCCTGCTTGAACGCGGTCTCGGCTTCTTGATTACGGCCGCTCTGATAGTAGAGATCGCCGAGTGACATACGGGCGATCGTCTGCTTGGGATCTAGCTCAACTGCCTTCTTGAAACTCGCTTCGGCGCCGGCTTTATCGCCCGCGGACAACTGTAGCGTGGCCATCTGGAACTGGTAGGTGCCGCTCTTCGGATCCAATTCGATTGCCTTGGCAGTTTCAGCTTTGGCCTCTGCCAACGTCTTCTGTCCGGCGTTTACATTGCCGAGCAGTGCGTGCGCACCAGCATTGTTGGGATCTTTGGCGAGAATTTGGTTAGCTACCTGCTCGGCCTCAAACCAGTTCCTTCCGGCGATGTACAGATTGCCAAGATCGATCTGGGCGCGGAGGTCGTCCGGTTTTGCATCGACGGTCTTCTTGAGTTCGGTGAAAGCTCCTTGGAAGTTGCCGACCCCCATGAAGGCCTGCGACAACTTGTAGTGCGCTTCAGCGAACTTGGGATCGATCTGAATAGCATTCTGGTACTGAATTGCAGCTTCCTTAAACTGTTTCTTCTCGAGATAGCGGTTTCCGCTTTCAAGATATTTCTGCTTCTTAACGGCAGGGTCTCCCTTGCAGGCGACGAATGAAGAGAGCAAGCCGACAACAACGATCAGGTTCAGTACCTTCTTGATACCGCTCATCTCAGTTCTCCCATCGGGCGACTATTTGGCCCGGGCGATACTTCCGTTTCTTCCTATTACTGCGGTATATAAGCGTCGAGCATGGGATACAGATTGCGCGCAAAATTCGTGGCTCGCGACTGGGTTTGCTCCAGAGTTTCCATGGGAAGAATCGGAGTAACGAGGCGTACCATTCCTCCGTCGGAGCGGTTCATCTTGATGGAATCGGCGACAAGATAGAATTTCGCCATATACTCGCTGGCGGTCGCACGACCGTGAGCCTGGTACCAGTACATGACCAGTTGACGCTCTGACCCTTTAGCCACGATGTAACGATTAACCTGAATCGACTGGGTTTGCGTCACTGGAAGTTGAATGCGCTCAGCCTCCAATGGCGTCCAACCGGAGCCCGGGAGGCAGTTCTTGGGCGAATGGATGGTATCACCACTACGCTGGGTGTTGTAATACGCAATGAACAGATCTACTGGTGGTGCGGTCGGACTGCTGTAGAGTCGCGACAGATAATTGCCAGAACCCAAGGTTTCCAAAACCTCAGGGTCAATTCGCATGTCAGAGCCGTGAAGACCCGAAATATCAAATGGGAGAGAATGGATATCCGCCGCTTTCGGCTGAACCTCGACGCGACCTCGAGCTTGCAATACTGCGGCGGTGGCGACGAGCAGGGCGGCTACGATGGCAACGCGAACCACGGAGAGCTGTTGGGTGATCATTATGCCATCTTCCTGCGAGCGTAAAGTTTTGCTGTGGTGCCAACGATCTTGTGAATGAGGAACAACAACATCATTGAAACAATGAAAACTAGCCATCCCGAGAATTCATGAAAGAAGCCGAGAGCTTTGTCGGCGTCCCAGTACTGGACGAGCACGCCCGTGCCGAAAATTCGAAAGCCGTTTGCAAGAACGGCAATGGGAATCGCCGCAAGCGCGATCAATAAGCGCGGCCAGAGCTTCGTTTCAAGAAAGTAGCCGTAGATGATGGCTAATGTGCCGAGACTCAAAAGAGAGCGAATCCCACTGCATGCCTCAGCGACTTCGAGTGGCATCGCCGGTAAGGCGATGACATTCCCTTCACGAAGGACCGGAATCCCGACGGCCTGCAGCGCTGCGGTCGCTAGCTTGGCTGCCAGCGTTTGAAGAGGGAGAGTGAGTTGGGAAAAGATGATTGCGGGGATGGGGACCATTAGGAAGAGGAACAGCCAGGGAAAAAGAACGACCCGGAAATGCTGCCACCCCAGCAAAAAGATGACCATGCCCCCCAGCAGCAGGACTAGGGAGACACGCGCAACGAAGAGTTCCGCGCCGAGACTACCGACGATCACCATCAACAGTGAGCCGGCGATGATGACGAAGCCCCAGTTCGAAGGTTTTACTGGCAGTTCCACGAGCTCCCGCCGCTGTGTCCAGACAATGAATGCTGAAAACAAGGGAACGATGAATCCGTGCGAAAAGTTGGGATCGTTACTCCACTGGTGGATCAGCCGGGCCACAACGTCGTAATAGACGAAGATCGTAAGCCCAAGCAGGCAAACGAACTTCCAGGACAGCAGGGCTTTCAACGAATTGTCCTTCATGGAAATCGATTGCTCTGGGGCGATCGACTGCGAAGCATTCATGCGGCATCCTGAAAAGTTGATTGCACTCAGATCCTTGCAATTCCGATTCCAGTACATCACATCCGCTTAGGGCAATTATCAATAGCTTGCGAACAAGAGTGCTTGCGAGAGTGGAAAATCATTTCCCATGGGAAATGGAATATCCATCGCCAAGTGTCTTGTTTAGCGCCGTTATCGCTTCGAGTATCCTTCGGGAAGTCTGGCGTAAACCTCTCATATTAAGGCATTTGAAGAAGGGCAGAGGATTGCAGCTGGGGAAGGAGGGAAAAGTTTTTCCACTCGTTCAGGGCAAAGTGACGGAATCCTTGTATGTCGAGGAGGAGTAAATATTGCTACTCTCTCGTATGTGCTTGAATTCATTAACTCAGTGAAATGACTGGGGTTCTGGTATGGCACTTGCATTATCCAGAACTGATAGAACTCTCCTGACATTTCACTATTTGGTGGGCCGGGTTGTCCGGTCTTCCGAGGGAAAAGGACAAATCCGGGCTTGGTAGACCAATGAGTACATTTATGCAGGTCATCACCGAGTTAGCTGCCAGCGATGTGCCGGTGCTGCTGTTAGGAGAGCGGGGCGTCGGAAAACATCTCGTCGCGCGGCAGATTCACGACGCATCTCCGTGGCGGCATTCCCAATTTCTGCAGTTCAAGTGCCGACAGGTAGAAGAGCGGGCGATCCGGCACAGTTTTGAGAAGGACAATGAACGGGGTTGTGAACCGTTTACCGCGTTCTTTGAGAACGTTGAGGAATTACCAGCCCCGGCTCAACGAGCGTTACTGACTTGCTTGGAGTTGCAAGCACAAAGGGGGCGATGGCCACGGGTCATCTCCTCGGGAACGGCCGAGTTGGAGATGGAAGTTCGCTCGGGAACGTTTCGCGAAGACCTCTATTACAAGTTGAGCGGCGTATGTCTTCGAATACCGCCGCTTCGACATCGGAAGGAAGACATTTGCGGGCTAGCCGAACAGTTCCTCACAAAATACGCCGAACAGTTCAACCGGCCCAAGCCGAGCCTTACTCCGGTACTTACTAGATTCCTGGTGACGCATCCGTGGACAGGGAACTTGAGCGAGTTAGAAGATGCGATGCGGACGATCGTGGCTGTTGGAAACGTGCAGGTAGCAATCGCGGCGCTCCGTAATTCAGGAATGGATGGAGATGGGCGCGAGCACCGGTCGGGTTTTGAGGGGATTTCCCTTAAGCAGGCTGCGCGTGCCGCTTCCCAGCGTGCTGAACGTGAACTGATCCTTAAAGTTCTTTCGCGAACCAACTGGAACCGAAAGAAGGCAGCCGAGGAGTTACGGATCAGCTATAAGGCCCTTTTGTACAAATTGAAAGAGATAAGCTCGACACCCAACGTCCTCATAGGGCAGATGGGGAAGGAAGAATAGTAATGATCAAAGGTATTCTCGTTGTCCTGATTCTGACATTTTCGTTGGCGGCCTGGTCGCAAGCCGCAGCACAACCAGAAGTTCCAGTGCAGGCAAAGGCTGCCACCGATGATCCTTCTTACGTGATTGGCGCAGAGGATGTAGTCAGTGTCACAGTTTGGAAAGAGCCTGATTTCTCCAATCCTGCGCTTCCGGTTCGCCCTGACGGACGAGTTTCTCTTCCTTTGCTTGGAGACGTTGAAGCCGCCGGGAAAACACCTTCGCAATTGGCCGATGACATCACGACACGACTCAAGAAGTACATAGAGCAGCCGCGGGTGACGGTGGTGGTAACGGGTATGGGAAGCCGCCGTGTCTTCATACTCGGCGAGGTGAATAAACCGGGTCCGACGGGAATGTCAGCGAACATGACAGTCCTGCAGGCGATTTCGGCGGCGGGTGGGCCGACCGCCTACGCGAATACCAAGAAGATCACAGTGCTCCGAGCTGAAAACGGGAAACAAAACAAGTATTTGTTCAATTACAAAGAAGTCATTAAAGGCAACAATCAGGATCAGAACATAGTTCTGAAACCGGGCGATACGATTGTTGTTCCGTGATTTTGGAGCCAATCATGAAACGTATAGTAATCATTCTATTGTCAGTGATGGCCGTGACGGCTGCAATGGGTCAGACACAGGCGCCAGCCCCTGCGGTCAGCGGTACGGTGCAGGATTCTCCTACGGCCCCGACTTACGTACAGAACGACAAACCATTGTCTGGAGTGGAGTATCAGGACATTGGACTCTCGTCGGCGAGCCGTAACATCTTTTCGCCGTCGTTTACGATGTCGAGTGGCTGGGTTTCAAATGCGCCTCGTCTGGCGAAAGGCAGCTCATATGAAGGTTCCGGGTTGACTTCGCTGTCCGCTAACCTAATTTTGAACAGAGATTCGAAAAATAACCAGACGTCGCTGTCCTATACAGGCGGGGGGCAGATTTACACCGCCGACAGCGGACTGGATGCACAGTTCCATGCGCTGAACGTGTCGGAACAATATATTGCCGGCCGGTGGACTTTTTTGGTCGCAGATGCACTTACATATCAGAACGACGCGTTTATCACCGCGCCCGCCCTCCTTGCTCCTGGGCTTCCGGGTATAGGTGGCTTCGGGTATAAACCCGGCGTTGTTCCCGATGAGTCGCTAATCGGCCAGAACATTGCCCGTATCAACAATTCTAGTTCGGGACAGTTCACCTACGGTTTCAGCCGGAAGACGACGTTCACGGGAAATTTCTCGTACGGATTGTTGCATTACATCGATGCGGGTTTCCTGAACTCCAATCAGTGGAATGCAGGAGGCGGACTGGACCACAGATTCGGCCGCAATAGCGTCGGGTTCAATTATTCCTTGACGCGGTTCTCGTATGACAACTATTTCGAGCAGTTCGATTCGCATAACGTGCAGGTTGTATTCAGTCGGGTACTGACGGGCAGGTGGTCTTTCCAGGCTGGCGGCGGTCCATCGTTCGTCGTGACTAACTTCGGTCCCATAAGTGATAAGAAGGTGTACGGAGGTGCGACGGCGGGATTCCGTTACCACCGTAACAACTCTGATATTGGTATCCGATACAGCAGGGCAGTCACCAATGGCGCCGGAGTAGTTCCAGGTGCGATCACGGACTCGATTGGCGTCGACTTATCTCGAAAACTGTCGCGTTCGGTCTCGGCGAACCTCGGTGGTGGTTACGCTCGTAACTCGGGGATTTATGTGAATTCAGGGTTTAATACGTTCTACGTTGGAACGGGGTTATCTCATGATCTGGGTCGGTACTCTACTGCCTCAATCGGTTATAGCCTGCAGCGTCAAACTGGTAGCAATTATGCTGGGCTTATTAACCAAGGGGTGACGGTGTCATTGCGATGGGGATTCCGACCTATCGTGCTGCACTAAAAGGAATTCCTTTAGCGTACGAGGAGTATAGATGCTAGGCAGCCGACAATTAACTTGGGCAGATTACGTCTCGATCTTGAGACGTCGCTGGTGGCTCGTTGTGATTCCAACGGTGTTGCTGCCAATTTTGGCCTATGTGGGATCGTTATGGATCCCGAACCGATACACCTCGAAAACGTCGGTGCTGGTCGAGCAACAGAAAGTTCCCGATGCGTTTGTGAAGCCAGTGGTGGCTGAAGAGCTGAACCAGCGACTGGCGACGATGCAGGAACAGATATTGAGCCGTACCCGTCTGCAGCCGATCATGGAGCGCTTTTCGCTCTACAAAAGCGATGTTGGAAAAGCATCGACTGAAGAGCTGCTGGACCGAATGCGCAAGGCTTTGAGCGTGAGTGCAGTGAAGGCCGACTTCGGCGATCGCACGGGCGGGCTTCCGGGCTTCTACATCAGTTTTACCGCCGACGATCCGAGAGTGGCTCAGCAGGTTTGTGCAGAGATCACCTCGATGTTCGTGAGCGAGAATCTTCGGGTTCGCGAGCAACATGCCCAAGGAACCACCGAGTTCCTCAAGGGACAGGTGGAAGCGGCCAAGCGGAATTTGGACGAACAGGACTCCAAACTTGCGACGTTCAAAACTAAGTACATTAGCCAGCTTCCCGGCGACGAGCAGACAAATCTAGCGATGTTGAATTCCTTGAATGGGCGTTTGGATGCAATTAACCAGACGATCGCCCAGGCTCAGCAGCAGAAGACATATCTAGACGGCATGCTAGCTCGTCAAATGGCCGAAATGAAGAGCACCAACGTTGAAGGTGGGATCGGCGCACCAGTAGATCTAGAGAAGAAGAGAAACGAATTGCAGGCACAGCTTCTGGATCTCCAGACGAAATACACTGCTGATCATCCCGACGTGATCAAGACAAAGAGCTTGCTGGCGCAGTTGGATAAGAAGATCGCGAGCGCTACGGCGGCCGGCAACGACGCCAGCACTTCAACGACGAAAGATCTTGCTTCCGAGCCGAGAGAGATTACCCAGACTCGTCTTGCGATTCGCCAGAACGAAGAAATCATTAAAGCAAAGACGCAACAGCAGGACCAGATACAGAAAGAGATCCGGGTGTTTCAGGGTAGGGTTTCTGCAAGTCCGCTCGTAGAAGAACAATTTAAAGTGCTCACGCGCGATTACCAGAGCGCACAAGTCTTTTACGAAGACCTACTCAAGAAGCAGCGCGAATCTGAAATGGCGACCGATTTAGAGCGCAAACAGCAGGGTGAACAGTTTCGCGTCCTAGACCCACCGAGCCTTCCTGAGAAACCGACATTTCCGAACCGCTTGAATTTTGCTTTGGGCGGTCTTGCGGGAGGCTTGTGCCTGGGCGGTGGACTTGTGTTTCTCCTGGAGTTAAAGGATCAATCATTCCGCACAGAACCGGATGTTATCGCAATGCTGAAGTTGCCGGTACTGGTGAGTATTCCTCGAATTGAATCCGCAGATGTGGAACACAACATGAAAAAGGTGACAACGAGCGCCTAGCGAGACGTCATGTACAAACGCTTTTATGGATTACAGGCCAATCCGTTCAACTTGAACCCGGACCCGAGGTTTCTCTACGAGTCTCGGTGGGTGGAAGAAGCATTGGCTTGCTTGAAATATGGCATTGAAAGTCGCAAAGGTTTCGTGATGTTGACCGGTGAAGTTGGCACCGGGAAGACGACATTGCTGAACAAATTGTTGCGATTCCTGCGGGCAAAGGGTCTTTCCACGGCTTACGTGTTCAACCCTCGGCTCAATGTCATGGAATTCCTGCAGTACATGATGGCTGATTTCGGTCTTCCAGTGGATTCGAACGGGAAAGCTGCCTATCTGCAACGCCTAAACCACTTTCTACTTGAAAGGTACAGCGCTGGGAAGACAGCGGTACTGATCGTTGATGAAGCTCAAAACCTCTCCGTCGACGTCCTCGAAGAGATCCGTATGCTGACGAACCTCGAAACATCGACGGAGAAATTGTTGCAGATCATCCTTTGCGGCCAGCCGGAACTTGAAGCCAAGATGAAAGACCCGAACCTCCGTCAGCTTCGGCAGAGGGTCGCTATTCGTGCACGCACCCATGCGTTGAACCTGGAAGAAACCGGTAAGTACATTCAAGTGAGGCTCGCGATTGCTGGATCGAGTGCTGAGCCGATATTCAGTCAAGAAGCGATTGAGGCTGTCTACGAGTATTCGCGTGGCATTCCACGCGTGATCAATCTGATGTGCGAACATGCCCTGATCACTGGATTCGCGGACCAGATAAGGCCAATCCCTGCACGTGTTCTGCGCCAGGTTGCCAAGGAATTCGAACTCGACGTGATTCCTCCGATTCGTGATGCCGGGGAGAACTTGTCGATGATGGAAACCCTGAACAGCTACGCCGGTTCAGGACGAGATGTTGACACCGACAACGGAGTGGAATCATGAGCCGGATCCATGACGCACTGAAAAAGGCGGAAGAAGAGAGACTTGCGGGAAAGACCCCGTCGCCTGTGGTATTCGAATCTGCCGAAGGGCCGCCTACCGATACTATCGCTGCACCTGTACCCGAGCCCAGGCCGATGAACACGGCCACGCCGGATGCAATTGATGCCAACTCGGAGGCTCTGTTGCAGCGTTGCACGAAGGTCCACTGGCGCCCGAACCGCGATGTGGCGCTCTTCCTCGAAACCCAATCGCAGGTTGCGCCTGGAATGGAAGAGTTCCGCACGCTACGC
>Ga0105241_10003425_pt1 | contig 11807 bp, 6 predicted proteins | sample KBSC64metaG_FD_80422 | JGI IMG/M metagenome (GOLD analysis project Ga0105241, IMG submission 80422) | Corn rhizosphere microbial communities from Kellogg Biological Station, Michigan, USA - KBS C6-4 metaG | ecosystem: Host-associated > Plants > Roots > Rhizosphere > Soil | place: Michigan, USA... | reverse complement strand
GAATCTGGTTGAAAACGGTACCGCAAAGCTGCCAACTTACCTTGTCGGTGGAGCAACGAATAGGCAGATGTCCGGAAATTGCGCCTCCGGCATCAGTCGAGAATAGATAATATGTTCCCGCCTGACGCATAATGCTCGGATCGCGAATCGGAGTGTTGGCCCCGGTAAGATGATAATTGCTAAGAACCGAAGATGAGCCGTTAGAGCTTGAACCGGAACTGGAGTTGCTGCCCCCGCATGCCGTCTGTGTCAGCAAGATGCAAATGGTAAAGACAATTGCCGGAACCGGCGGGCTTGCGGTGGAAAGTTTCATACTCTGAACGAATCATGGTAAACGTTTACCAAGGCAGCGCGCTACAATCTTTTTTTAGGCCATTGATCGCGACTTTGCTGCTTTTGTCGGCACGGATCTTCGGATCTGCAAAAACCGCCCTGCTGATTTCTATTCTGACTCCTCTGTCGGGGCTATGGCTCCTTGCGCAGGACGCTGCCCCCACCGTCTCACTACAAATCATTGTCGTCGGCTCCCAGACTCAAGCCCAGAATGTTCTTGACCGGCTGCGGCGCGGCGAAGATTTTGCCGCGATCGCTAAGCAGGTCTCTACGGACAACACCGCCGCAGACGGCGGAAATATGGGCCAACTCAATCCTATGAACTTGCGTCCCGACATTCGTGACGCACTTCAAGGCTTGGCTCCGGGAGAACTGAGCTCCATCGTACATTTGCCTTCCGGATACGCCATTCTTAAGCTTCTATCGATTCAGGCTGGCTCCGCGCCAAGTTCTTCTGGAACCGACAATAGCCGAATCCTGCCTCACACTGCTTCATCGGTGATCCGCTATCAGCAGCCGGTTGGCGGCAAAGGCGAAGCCGACCTGGGGTTCCGCAGCTTTCCTAAGCCCGCGGGCTGGAGCCAGGACCTGCAACTGATGTGCAAGATCCGCCAGCAATCGCTCGACGCCGTCATCGGCATCGCCCGCGAAAATCTTGACCCAAATAATCTTCAGGGCTCCGCGTCCCATCCTCCTCTTGATCGCATTCAAATGCATTACGCGCTCGCCAACCTTCACGCCTACAAGGGCGACATGGATCCGGCAATCGATCAATGGCTCCAGGCCTATCAGATCGCGCAAAAGGAATTGCCGTCGGCGTTGCCCGATCTCGAAGAAGCACTGGGTATTGCATACCTGCACAAATCGGAAATGGACAACGATGTTTATCGTCATCCAGCAGATCGGTGCATCTTCCCACCACGAAAATCCGTGGCTTATGAAAAAACTGCTGCTTCGGAAAAGGCAATTGAGTTTCTATCCAAGTATTTGCAGCGGCATCCCGATGCCTCGGATGCGAAGTGGGAGATTGATCTCGCGTACATGACGCTGGGCAAATATCCAGACGGGGTGCCCAAGAAATATTTGATACCTCCCTCCGTTTTCGATTCCCCAGAAGACGTTCCCCGATTCCGCGACGTCGCGCCGGAAGCGGGAGTTAATATCTTCTCTATGTCCGGCGGATTGATCGTGGACGATTTTGAAAATAACGGCCGACTCGACATCGTGACTTCTGATTTTGGTGAGTGCATGCCCATGCACTACTTCCACAACAATGGCGACGGAACTTTCAGCGATCACACTGCGAAAGCTGGACTCGGTGGGCAACTGGGCGGTCTGAACATGATTCAGGCCGATTACAACAATGACGGTTGCACCGATATTCTGCTGCTGCGTGGAGCCTGGGAGTTTCCCCAGCGAAAATCACTGCTGCGGAATAACTGCGATGGCACTTTCACCGACGTCACTGCGGACGCCGGACTCGCCGAACCTGCCGCCGACACCCAAACTGCTGTCTGGGCCGATATTGATAATGACGGACTGCTCGATCTGTTCGTTGCCAACGAAGACCGTCCCGCGCAATTATTCCGCAACCGCGGCGACGGGACGTTCGAAGACATTTCACACAAGGCCGGCATCGATCACGTGGCATACAGTAAAGCAGTCGTTGCCGCCGATTATGACAATGATGGTTATGTCGATTTTTATGTTTCCAACCTGAACGGCAATAATTTTCTATATCACAACGATCACGATGACACGTTTACCGAGATTGCCGCTCAGGCTGGCGTCCAAAAACCCTGGCAAAGTTTTCCTGCCTGGTTCTTTGACTACGATAACGACGGCTATCCGGACCTTTTCGTTTCCAGTTACTACGTTTCGGTTGACGAAAATATCCGCAGCTATCTTGGTTTGAATCCTAACGCTGAAACTCTGAAACTGTACAAGAACATGGGTAACGGCTCTTTTCGCGACGTGACCCAGGACGTCGGTCTTGACCGCGTCTTCATGCCCATGGGCTCAAACTTCGGCGACATAGATAACGATGGCTTCCTTGACCTATATCTTGGGACGGGTAATCCCTCGTACGGATCATTGCTGCCAAATGTTCTGCTGCACAACAAAGACGGAAAGTTTTTTACCGACGTAACCGCTGCCTCGGGAACTGGCGAATTACACAAAGGCCACGGCGTAGCCTTTGCCGATCTGGCCCGTAACGGATATGAAGACTTATTGGAAGAAGTGGGCGGCGCGGTGCCCGGCGATGCGCATGCTTTCCGTTTGTTTGAGAATCCAGGAAATGGCAACGATTGGATTAATCTCAAGCTGATTGGCGTCAAGAGCAACCGCTCCGCTATCGGTGCGCGCATTAAGGTGACGGTCGAGAATGAAGGTAAGGCAACACGTTTCATTAATCGAACTGTGGGCAGTGGAGGCTCGTTCGGCGCCTCGCCTCTCGAGCAACATATCGGTTTGGGGAAGTCGGCGCGAATTCTCAACATTGAAATCCGATGGCCTGCGAGCAACACTCGACAGAATTTTGCCAATGTCGAAAAAGATCAATTTCTTGAAATCAAAGAACTTGCGACCAACTACACCAAGCTCGAACGAAAATCAGTTCGACTGGCACGCCAGGCAACAGGAGCGGACCCGGCTCCAGCCGCGGCCGAGAAACCCAAATGAGGATGAATCACGTTCGATCTACGATCCTCTTGGTAACGGTGCTTGCCACTCTGGCCTCTGCCGGCCAGAAATACGCAGCCAACGGTCTTGTCTTGAAAGTTGACCCATCCCACAACTCCATTGTGGTTTCTTGTAACGCAATTCCGGGGTTCATGGAAGCAATGACCATGGCCTTTGGGGTTGCCGACGCGAAAGAGCTGAACAACCTTCGTCCCGGCACCATGATCGAGTTCACTCTGGTGGTTGACGCCAACTCTTCGCGTGCAGAATCCATTCGCGTTCACAGCTACCAGGGTTTGGAACCGGATCCGCTGGCGGCACGGCGTCTCAAACTCCTTGATACCGCAAGTCGGGGCCGAGCATCAAAAGCCGTTTCGATCGGAGAAGTTGTTCCCGATTTCACTCTTACCGGCGAGGACGGGCGCCCGGTTACGCTCTCCAAGTTCCGAGGAAAAGTCGTTACTCTGGATTTTGTATACACCCGTTGCGCGCTGCCAAATTTTTGTTTCCGCAGCTCGAATAATTTCGGCAATTTGCAGCGGCGTTTCGGCCATCATCTCGCAAAAGACCTCGTCCTCCTGACGGTCACATTCGATCCCGTTCATGATTCGCCGGACGTCCTGCAGAAATATGCCCGCAGCTGGAAGGCTGATCCGAACGGTTGGCACTTTCTCACTGGATCGGCAGCAGACGTTCGAAGGGTATGCGACTTGTTTGGCGAAGACTATTTTCCCGATGAAGCATTGATGGACCATTCGCTCCACACCGCGATTATCGACCGTCATGGGCGTCTGGCAGCGAATCTTGAAGGCAACGAATTCACGTCAACGCAACTCGGCGATCTGGTCCAAAACCTGCTGGCCTCAGCCAAGATGCGCCGCTGACGCCTCATCTGCCACACGACGCTAGCTTACCCACTGTAGTAGCACGTACGATCTTGCCGGCACTTCAAGCTTTGTTTTCCCTCCAGAAGTCGAAGGTTTATCGAACGCTTGTGGTTGCACTTTCTGCGGCATATCAAAACTGTTTACGGCTTTGAGATCATCGCCCGTGAGCACCGACGAATTGACTACACGACCGGGGACACTATCTTCCCAAACGATCTCAACTTGTCGCGCTTTCGCGAGATCGCGATTCAGAATAAACACGGACGTCTGTCCGTTGTTCTTATCGAGCGTCGCAGCCACGTCCAGATACGGAACTGGGTCCATGTGCGCTGGCTCATAGGTTGGCGACTGCACCATCACGTTCAGCGACTCGCCCTTCGCGTACTGCAGCGCCCAGGCATACGGATAATAGATCGTTTGCCGGAACATTCCGTTCGCGTTGGTCATTATCGGCGCGATAACGTTCACTAATTGGGCAAGGCACGAAATCCTTACTCGATCGGCGTTGCGGAGGAGCGTGTTCACAATCCCACCAACCAGGAGAGCATCCTCAAGGTTGTAGATTTCTTCGAGAGAATGCGGCGCTTCTTGCCGTTTGCCATCCATCGCTGCGCGATCGCGCGCTCGATACCACACGTTCCACTCATCAAACGAAAGCCAGAGTTTCTTCGGCGAACGTTTATGCCCGCGCACCAGGTCGCAAACCGCCAGCGACTCCGCAATCTGCTTATCCATGGTCAGATTCAGGGCGACAAATTTCTCGCTGTCTCCCCCGGTTTCCTCGGGCGTGTTACCGAAGTAGCGGTGCAATGAAAGCCCGTCTACGTACTCGTAACACTGCTCGAGTACTTCGCGGTCCCACTCCAAATAGGTCGGCATCATTGGTCCGCTCGATCCGCAAGCGATCAACTGCAAAGAAGGATCGACTGCCCGCATCTGGCGCGCCGCGTCTTGCGCCTTCAGGCCATATTCGGTTGCGGTCATGTGGCCAATCTGCCACGGCCCGTCCATTTCATTTCCCAGGCACCAGTTGCGAACTCTGTAGGCGTCGGCAAAACCATGTTTGCGGCGAAGGTCACTCCATTCCGTGCCTTTGTCAATGTTGCAATATTCCACCAGCGCAGCCGCCTGCTCCGGAGTTCCCGTGCCCAGGTTCAATCCCATGAGCGGCTCGGTACCAGCGAGCTTGCACCATTGCATAAATTCATTGGTGCCGAACTGATTCGATTCAATTGCGTTCCAAGCCCTGTCGAGCACCACCGGCCGATCTTTCTTTGGCCCAACTCCGTCCAGCCAGTTGTAGCCGGAGACAAAATTTCCACCGGGATAACGAATAATCGGCACGCCCATTTTCTTGATTTCGTCGAGCACATCTTTGCGAAATCCGTTTGCATCCGAGAGTTTCGACCCAGGATCATAGATTCCCTCGTAGATGGCGCGGCCCAAATGCTCGAGGAATGAGCCAAAAAGATTCTTGTCAATCGGCGCGATTGTGCGGCGCGAGTCTATGAACGCGCGCGATGGATCATTGGAACTAGGTGACGACGTCTGCCCGAACATGAAACGTCCCAATCCAAGATTTGTAGAGCACGCTATGCCCGCGCCTGCGGCCTTGCGCAAGAAACTACGCCGATTGCTGGACATGATTCCGGCCTCCTAGGAGAATCCTGGATCGAGATTGGAAAACAGAAACGATCTTGCAGCGCGAAGCCGAAAGATATCAGAAGCAAAAGCTTCTGCCAAGAGTAAACGTTTACACAAGAGCTATATGCTGATATTGGAATGGTCATGGTGAACTGGAAATAGCGCAGGGCGGGTGATCTCTACGCGGGTGATGCTGACATCCCTAGTTTTATAGAAATCAGTAAACCCAAAATGAGCGTAACGATTGTTTGATAGTTTTCGGAAACAGAAATCGTGTGAACCGGGTCCCCGATGCTGTAGCCGATTCTGGGCTCCACGGTCTATTTTGTGAAAAACTGGACCATGGTAATACTCGATTCTTTAGGCGATGTCCTTAAGAACTACATCGGCGGACAAACGCAAAACACCAAAACAGCCACCGAAGACTTCAAGTAGCACAAACAGCTCCGCACAATATAATTGCGGAGGGGTTGGCAGCTGCTTTTCGTTCGAACCAGACACCCGCTTTCGGCAATTTGATTGGAAATTTATTCAGCCAGTCGAGTGGCGAACAGAAAGCTGGAATTTTAAAGCATCTACTTGCATCAGTGGGCCAGGGGTTCTGGCCCAAGTTGCGGGAAGTCCGTTATTTCAAGGGCTATCAGAAAACGTAGGGCAGCAGCAGGTTACTCCCGAGCAGGCCCAGGCAGTTTCTCCGGAGGTCGTTCAGCAGTTGGCAACTCACGCCGAGAAGTGATATCCGACGATCGTCGACAAAGCCAGCGCCTTCTACGCCCGACAGTCAAGCTTGGTAAACCCCTGGGGAAGCCGCACTCACTATTGCGTTAGCGAAGGTGGCGGAGCGGCAACGAGCTGCTTGAAAGCGGCAAGAGAATATGCTCCGATACCGATCGCGAAATGTTGACGACCTCGCGACGCTGGGCGCAGACTCGCGGTTGCGCCCACCGCTCATCTACTGAAAAAGGAGTAGCTCATGACGGATCAGGATTTTAAAAACAAACATCAACCTGTGGCCGATTTCATGTCGCGAAATGGATTTCAATTCGCGCATCTCCACACGGAAAACAACAAAGTGGTTCTGAGCGCGTCAGCGCCCACCGAATATCTCAAAAATCGCGCCTGCGACGAGATCAAGAAGATTGATCCGAATTTCTCCGACTTGCAGCACGAAATCACTGTGGGATCGGGCACCATGTACGTCGTGAAGTCAGGAGACAACCTCTCCGGTTATCAGTAAGACGTTTTATGCAATCCGAAGGAGTGTACAAAGATTGCCCAGGCAAACAACATCTCAAATCCCGACAAAATCCAAGCGGGTCAACAGCTGAAGATTCCAGCGGCTTGACGCCATGCAGATGTCGGTATTTATGGGTCGAAGCGGATGACTGGTTCGGCGGCAAATGTCATGATCTTATCGTACAGGGCAGCACGGTGACGCGGTTAAACCGTCAGCTTCCACCGGGGGCATCGGTTTGCAGGGAGCAAATGTTTCAGAACTGGCGTGATCCCGTGCCAAATGCATCAATGCCACGAAAGTGTGGTCAGAGAATTCTGTTTGAGCGGAATCGTGGCCGTGTAGTTCGCAACTGCCAATTGCACGGTTCTCGCCCCACCGGGGTTGCTGAGGATAAGCGCGTATTCACCGTCTGAGTTCTGGGCAGCAACGTGCCGCAGGTCGATATTTGAGTCAACGGATTCAATGCGACGCGCGCCACGACGAAATGCGCGGCCATAATGAGCGAACGCCCAGAACTGACCACTCCGGGTGACTTCCCGTGTCTGTGAATGAATCGTCACTACTCCTCCACATGAGAACGGCCCCACGTTCGGGTGTCCTGTCTCATCGAGAGCAAGGTTCCAGGCCGTGATTGACTGGCACCAGTTCTTCAGAATGTCGCTGAACGTAGATCCCCACTGGCACCAGTCGTTCAGGTAATGAGGGTCCCGATAATCAGGGCCGCCTTCTGTCCAGTGCATTTCTACGTCCGGCCAAACATCGCGTACTTTGCTCATCATCTCCGGCGTGCCCACGTATCCGTGCCACGCGACTGCACTGGCGTACTTACGCAGTCTTTCATCAGCAAGCGTGCAGACGGCGCGTCCCCACAGGTTGTAGTTGTGGTCCAGTATCCAGATCTTCGTGTCGATGCCGTTGCTTTCCAGCAGCGGGCCCAGGTGCTCGCTGATGAACGCGATCTCATATTCCTGCGGCCAGATGCAGGCGGGCATGCGTCCATCCTGATCGGTATCGACTTCGTTCTGTGATGTGAGCGCCTGCACGGAGACGCCTTCGGCAGCATAAGCCTTCAAAAAACGAAGATAGTACTCCGCGTAGGCGGCAAAATAATGATTGCGCATCGAGCCGCCCAGCATTGAGCCGTTGAACTTCATCCACCCTGGCGGACTCCATGGCGACGAAAAAAGGAACAAGCCGGGATTAACCTGACGCGCTTGTCGCAGCATAGGCAGAATGTATTCCCGATCGTGATCGATCGAGAAACGCTTCATCTCCGGATCGGGTTCGCCTTCATCGAAGCTGTACACCTTAGTGGCGTAGTCACTCGACCCGACAGGAAGCCTCCCCATGCTCAGCCCCATCTGTGAGGGATGAAACATTTCGTGAAACAGCGCTTCCCGTGCCGCAGGCTCCAGTCGATTAAACGTGTAGCAAGCAGCATCAGTGAAGGCGCCGCCAAAACCTAAGATGTCCTGAAACCTCTTGTCGGGATTCACCCGAATTTCTTCGGCGTTTGCCCGCTGTTGCGCAGGTTGGTTCCATTGAATTTCAGGTCCTGCTTGGTGCCGCTCTTCGTCCGATGTCACCCAAACAGAGATCGCCGAGTTGCTGCGAGGCATTTTATTTTGCGAATCTTGTGCTGCTCCGGTACCGGGCAGACTAGCTGCCACTGCGCCCAAAGCTGAAAGCTCCAGAAAACTGCGTCGGGTTTGTTTGGCCATCTCTTATCCTTGAACTGCGAAATGTATTTCCTGACTCGGTGCTGTTACAGTTTAGAAAATTCCCTTCACATGAGACTTTTCATCGCGCCTAGTTGATGGTGTTGACTGCATACAGCGAGCTACGCGCCAGAATGAATAAAGTGTGCCCGTTCAACCCGCCAAACAGCAATTGCGACGGACGCTCTGGGACGAGGATCGTGTCCACCAGTTTGCCGGAGCGGTCGTAAACGTAGACTTGGCCTGCCGCGATATAGACGTTTCCTTTCTTATCCACCGCCACACTCTCTCCACCCTGCTCTACGAACAGCTTGAGATTTGTGAGCGTCCCATCGTTGCTGACCGTCGCCTGGTAAGTTTTTTCCCCATTTTCATCTGAAACGTAGAATGGTTGCCCCGGCATTGCGCGGCCAAACCCGAAGGCGCGCAGTGTATTGTTCAGCTTGGAACCGTAATACAGTTGTCCGCTGACGAAGTTTTCATCGCTTGGCAAGAAGGTCGTTCCATCCGGAGATAGAAATTGATAATCGGGTTTTCGGGGAACTGACCGCAGAAAGTCGTTTTCATTCCGCCAGTAATCGACGGGTAACACGGGTGTCATGCCGGTCCGCGCCTGGTTGGGCACGGCATTAAGTAGAGTGATGCCGCTGTCTGGCGTATCTGGCCGGAAGCTATAGACGGTTCCATCCCCGGCATAGGAAACCACCATCAGATCGCCAGATCTATCGAAAAAAAGCTGCACCGGGTCAAGAGGATGGTCGCTAATCTTGGCGAGTTGGTGCGTCCCCGCGGACCAGCAATAAATCGTCTGCCACTTCGCATCGACGAAATAAACATTTCCCGATCCATCTACTGCTCCACCGGAAATGTTAAAGAAATCGCCGGCCAGTTTTACAATCTTTGCGCCTGGTGCCAGTACTGTGTGCCGTTCTGGTTTCACAACCGGCGAATGACCGGTCAAGTCGAGCCAGGCAAACTCCCGCTGTCTGATCTCGGTCTTGTGTGTGACGTCATAAATCGTATTATCGAACGAAACCTTACTATCACTGTAACAATGAACGTTGCGAAAACGTATGTTGGTCGAATTCCAAGCCTGGACTGCGTTCTTGAATGGCTGATAGCTGCTCACTACGCGATACATATGCAGATTTGCAAAAATGATATTGCTCGAATCGCGGACCTCGACGGGTAGCGCAAATCCACCTTCGCCGCGCTCTTCCTCTGTTTGAAGTGCGTAAATTTCCCAATTCGAGGCGTGACTGACGATCACTTCGTTGCGAACATGATGTTCGCTTGAGAGTTCGTAAATACGGCCCGGCGTCGCAGTGTTGGCGATGTAAACGCCGGCCTGCGCAAATGTGCTTGGCGTCCAGATGTCAACGAAAGTGCCTCCGCCTGTGATCCACAAACTCGGGTATTGTCCGTCCCAGCGGCGGTTCAGGTTTGAATCCGCCGTATGGTTATTGTTATAGATCTCCCTCCAGGCTTTCCCGGCTTCTTCGGCCGACGCGCTAGGGTCAATGGTGCCATGGCCTCCGAGGAAGCGAACATCATTCATCATCGAATCCGCTCCCGCCATCCACTTTGCAGCTACAGCTCGAGGGTTGATCCCGTTCGTGTATAAACCAATGCCGGTAACGATGTTTATTCCGTCAGGAGGCGCTTCGAGCAGGGGCTTGGGGTCGCCAACACCCTGAAAAGCTGGAGTTGAATCTGAAATCAAAATACGGGTAACGCTGGGATGCAGCCCTATAAGAACAGTGTCGGGTTTCAACACAATCGTATCCGTCACGCGATACTGTCCGGATGGAAAGTAGATAGTTCGGTGGTGGGCGATCGCTGTGCGTAGCGGGCCGGTATCATCAGCAACCCCGTCGCCCACAGCTCCAAGCGAGCGAACGTTCACCCAGCTATCCATCGATGGCAAATCTGAGATGTCTGATTTGGCGGGTTTCGGTAGAGCGCTCAACGGAGCGGTTTGGTAAACGTCCTGAATCGCGGGAGTCGCTGCCATGTCCGCGTAATGAAGCCCGTGAGAAAAAGTGGCAACACGGTACATCTCTCCGCGGCCGGCGATCTGCCTTTTACTCTCGCGGTAAGTTGCGAACACCGGAACTTTGCTGCAAACCACGTTCTCCATGTTGATTTCGGTGCGAGCGCTGTTCTCGTTACTGATCACCACGGCCGGGCCGCTGACGTTCTCGAACCGCGCATCTTTGACCCAGAGTTCATCGGAATATTGGGGATCAATCGAAATCGCAGTAGGGACATCCCTGAACTGAGGGCGGATCAACGTCAGCCCGGCTTCGTGCTCCCGAATGGCCGCTTCGCGCTGCCCTTCAAAACTCGAGTCGATAATGGTGAACTGCCACCCTGGTGACGGTTTGCGAGTCCATATCCCGTACCGGCCGCCGTAAAAATGGAGATCCTGAGCGACGTTACCTCCGTCGTGAATGCCGGCGAGGCCGGATCCAATGCGAAAGTCTATGTGAGCGAGATAGCAATGCTGTGCGAAGTGCGCTCGCACCGCGACCGCACCCGGATTTTGCGGGCCAATCTCAAAATCGATGTTGTTGATCGCGGAATAAAACGTCCCCGGGCTTGCATCAGGAGGAGGTTGGTTCCCCTTCGGACGTCCACCTGCAAAAAAAACCATATAGGCCAGATCGTTTTGGAAGCCGGGCGTATTGGGGGCAAGCACCAAGGTAGGGCGCGATGATCCAAAGCCGATGAGCCGTATGCCAGGCCAGATATAAATCGTTCGCGTAATCCGGTATCGGCCCGCGGGAATGAACAATATCCCTTGATTGGTCTTCTCCTGGACCGCGTCAATGGCGGCCTGTAACGCTTGTGAATCGTCAGCTTTGCCGTCGGCCTTGACTCCAAAATTTTCCGTCGACAAATAAAGCGCTCTCTCATCTTCCAGACGTAAGGGGTAGTAAGACTTTGTGCCTGAAGGCGGAGGCGTTTGGCAGAGGAGCGGCAATGAAAACAAGAAGTAGAGTGCGGAAGATAAAATGGCGATTCTAATTCTTCTCATCGGAAAGGGCTGTCCGCTGATTGCGTTGTTCCTCAATCCGTAGGCGGGAATTTCTCCCGAGATTTAAGTGGAAAAAGAGACGGCGACGAATCACCGTCTCTTGATAGTCGAATTAAAGCTAACTAGAACGATAAGCGCAACATGAGCTGCAAGTTACGTGCACCGGTTGTTACATGGCTGATCGTGCTAGAGCTGGTATAGGGTTGGTCGACTCCGGCCGCCCCGCCAAGGTTGCGACTGTCCGGAATGCCAAGGCTCTTGTGATT
>Ga0105241_10003417_pt1 | contig 11818 bp, 7 predicted proteins | sample KBSC64metaG_FD_80422 | JGI IMG/M metagenome (GOLD analysis project Ga0105241, IMG submission 80422) | Corn rhizosphere microbial communities from Kellogg Biological Station, Michigan, USA - KBS C6-4 metaG | ecosystem: Host-associated > Plants > Roots > Rhizosphere > Soil | place: Michigan, USA... | reverse complement strand
GTCCCCCGGGTTTGAAATTGCGCGCCGGTGTGAATCAGATTATTGGGGTGGATGACCACGCCGTTCACATCTGGTCAGAGCGAGACGCCTCGTTTCCACGGTATGAAGTCTGCTTGTCCCTTAAGCTCGGCTTTGGTGTGGACATCGCCGCTCGCCACTTTGATCACATACTCGAGGATGGACTCGCCCTCCTGCTCGATGGTCGTTTGTCCGGAGATTACCGCACTGGTGTCAAAGTCGATCACGTCTTCCATCCGACTGGCCAGGGTTGCGTTGGTGGAAAGCTTTACGACAGGCGTGATGGGATTCCCCGTTGGAGTTCCCAGACCGGTGGTGAACAGGACGATATTCGCGCCGGCGCCGACTTGCGCAGTGACGCATTCCACGTCGTTTCCCGGGGTGCATTGCAGGTTCAATCCCGGTACGGTGGCGGGTTCCGGATAGTCGAGCACGGCAGTGACCGGCGACCTGCCGCCTTTCTTGGCGGCGCCTGCGGATTTCATGGCGTCGGTGATGAGTCCATCTCGAATATTTCCCGGCGACGGGTTCGACTCGAAACCGGATCCCACGGACCGAGCGCGGGCCTGGTAGTCGCGCATGAGCTGAGCAAACCGTCCCGCAACTTCTTTACGCGTGCTGCGGTTGATCAGGTCCTGTTCTACGCCGCATAACTCCGGGAACTCGGAGAGAATCGTTCTCGCGCCGATAGCGGCCAGGAGATCAGCTGTATGTCCAATTGAAGGATTGGCTGAGATTCCCGAAAAGCCGTCCGATCCGCCGCACTTCAATCCGACGCACAAGTGCGAGAGGCTGGCGGGCGCGCGGGTTGCCTTGTTGGCTTCAACCAATCCCACGAAAGTTTTGCGGATGGCGTCAGACAACATGGAAAATTCGGAGCCGCTTTGCTGCTGCTCCAGAATGACCAGAGGCTTGTCGAAATTCGGATTGCGCTTCTTGATCTCCTGCCTGAGGGTGGCGATCTGGGCGGACTGGCAACCCAGGCTTAGTACTGTGGCTCCCGCCACATTGGGATGATTGATGTAGCCCGCGATCAGTCCGCAGAGGTTGTTGGCGTCTTCGCGTGTTCCGCCACATCCGCCCTCATGCAGCAGAAATTTGATGCCGTCGATATTCTCAAACACCCGGCTGCGGGCGGGATCCGCGCCGTTCGGCTTGCCGATCTGGTTTTGGATTTCGTCGGCCCTGCCCTCCCGGTACAGTTTGGCAAACTCAGCGACCTGCCGGCGATAGACTTGCGACGGTGCAAAACCGAGCTCTTCTTCGAAGGCTTGTTTCAGGACACCGATATTCCGGTTCTCACAGAACACCAGTGGAACCACGATCCAGTAGTTTCGCGTGCCTACTTGCCCATCCGAGCGGTGATATCCGAGGAAGGTACGTTGCGTCCAGCGCGAGACGTCGGGGGCCGTCCAATGATACTCGCCGGATTTCTCATGAAAGTCGGTTGCCTGATGCTGCACGTTGCTGGTGGCAAGGCGTTCGCCACGCTGGATAGGCTTCACCGCTGCTCCCACCAGCACGCCGTACATGATCACGTGATCGCCGGCGGCAAGATTCGCGGTTGCGAACTTGTGTTTGGCGGGTATGTCCGAAACCAACTGGTAAGTCTGGCCCTCGAACGGTATTTGTTCACTCTGCTTCAGGTCGGCAAGAGCGATCAGGACATTGTCATTTGGATCAAGTTTCAACACCCGGGCTGGCATTAGAGACGCACTTTCACGGCGGAGAAGTAACTACCTCTGCCTGGTTTCTGGGATGGCTGAATCACGCAAGACCTTTGACTACGACAGCGGCCCTGCGATCTTCAACACATAAGCATATCGTCCCGGAAGAGTGTGTGGAAGTGCGATTCTTGTATCGCTACCCTGCTGGGACCAAGCCAGTGGCCTGGTTTCACCCAGGAGATAAATCTGCGTTCCTGCCTTGGGGGTGAGCGATTTCAGAGTGATGCTATCCGTGTTGGGTTTGCCCATCAGCGTGGCATACACGGCGGAGTCGGTTTGAGTGAATCGCAGATGAATGCCTTCGGAAGTCGTGCCCTCCGCGGTTTTCCAGGGACGGGTGCCGTAGATGGCTTCTCCGTTCTGGGCCAGCCAGGTTCCAAGGGCTTGCAGACGCGTCATCTGAACCGGTGGAATGGTGCCATCCGCCTCCGGCCCTACGTCCAGAAGCAGGTTTCCGTTCTTGCTCACGATATCGACCAATAAATAGATGAGCTCATCAGCAGGAATGGTTTCGGCTTCCCCTTCCGCTCGGTTGTATCCAAACGAACGTCCCAGACCCCGGCACTCTTCCCACTTGGTCGGACTGATTTCCTTCAAGACCTGATATTCCGGAGACTTGAAGTCAGAATGCTTGACTCCGAAACGATCGTCAATCACGCCATCCGGGACAGCGTTGTAGTACTCCGCCATCAATTCAAGAGGATGACCGGATTTGGGATAGTCGATATCGTTCCAAAGCAATGCAGGATGGTAGCGCTGGATGAGTTCGCGAAACTGGGCGTCGGCATACCTGCCGTAGGCCTCGCTTTGAGGCTTGACCGACTGGTAGTCCGCTGGCGTCCGGATGGGCCCAGGTACAAAAGTCCAATCATATCCGCCGGAGTAATAAAGACCCATGCGCAACCCGGCAGCGTTGACGGCGGTAGTCAGCTCGCCCACGATATCGCGGGTGGCGTGTTGGCGATCGGGAGGTAGCTTGGGGTTCGGAGTCGAGCTGGGCCAAAGGGTAAATCCATCATGATGCTTGCTGGTGAGAACGACATATTTCGCGCCGGCGTCGTGGAAAATTCTTGCCCAGGTATCAGGGCTCCATTTCTTGATCTCCTGATCGAAGACAGGAGCGAAGTTGTAGTAATCGTAGTCTGCTCCGTAGTGCTCGCGGTGGTACGCCTGGGTGGGCGACCCGTCGATCCGCATGACATTCAGATACCACTCGGCATACGGGTTGTTCTTGATGTAGTCGGGCGTTTTGAAGTCGTGTTCAGGGTGCACCAGGGGAGCCCAGCCTGGAACTGAATAGAGGCCCCAGTGAACAAAGATTCCGAGCTTGGCGTCGGCATACCACTGAGGCAGAGGATGCTGGTTGAGCGAATCAAGGGTGGCTTCGTAGTGCTGTTGTGATCTGGCCGCGGGAAAAGTAAAAAAGCAGAGTGACAAAACGAGAACGGCCTGAGCCAATCTTCGGCACAGCGGAACCAATCGAGTCTCCATTTTAATCTGGCTCCGGTAGGTCTTTTAAGACAGAATGTATCCGGACTGGATCAGCGTCATAGTCCATCAAAACTTCGAGCGCTTGTCAATTTAACAAAACGTGTAATTGGATAGAATGAGGTCGCGATCAAGCGAGGCAGTGCTGCCCAGTCTTCTTAATTACTGCCCGGCGAGAGCGCTTGCGTCTGCATAATCCTGATTAATTGAGAAAGAGGCTGCGATGCCTGTCTCGGAATCTGTGTCCACGAGCGACCAGCACCAAAACCGGCTCTTCCCGGTTGGACATCTCCTTCCTTTCGTACTGGTGACCGCGCTGTTTTTTCTGTGGGGAATTCCGAACAACCTGAATGATGTGCTGATTCGCCAGTTCATGAAGTCATTCACCATTTCACGAACCCAGGCCGGCCTGGTGCAGTCCGCGTTCTACTTCGGATATTTCGTGCTGGCCATGCCCGCGGCCATCATGATGAGAAAGAAAGGATACAAGGCAGGATTTGTCACCGGACTCTGCTTGTATGCGTTGGGCACATTCCTGTTCTGGCCGGCCGCCATCATCGGGCGTTATGAATTCTTTCTGCTGGCGCTGTTTGTCATCGCGAGCGGTCTTTCATTTCTGGAAACAGCTTCCAACCCATTCATCGCGCAACTGGGAGATCCGGAGAGTTCGGAAAGACGATTAAATTTCTCTCAGGCGTTCAATCCGCTGGGATCGATAACAGGAGTGCTGATCGGTACCGTCTTCATTTTTTCCGGTGTGGAATTGACCCCTCAGGAAGTAGCGGCGCAAAAGGCACAAGGGATTTATGACGCCTACCTGCGGACTGAAACTCTGCGAGTGGTCAAGCCGTTTCTGGTAATTGGCGTGATTGCGTTGATCTGGGCGTTCCTCATACTGCGGACAAAGTTCCCCAGCATCCAAAGCGAGCACGAAAACAGCGGTGGCGACCACGGACACTTCCGCGAACTGTTGCGTTATCCGCATTTCCTGCTGGCTGTGTTGGCGCAGTTCTTGTACGTCGGCGCCCAGGTAGGAACGTGGAGTTATTTCATCCAGTACGTGCAGGAATATACCCACCAACCGGAGAAAGTCGCAGGGTATTTTCTCACTGGAACCCTGGCCGCTTTCGGAGTGGGAAGATTCGTTTCGGCTTATCTTATGCGTTTCATCCCTCCCAATAAGCTCATGGGGCGGTACAGCGTGGTCAACTTCGTGCTGGTTGGACTTGCAGTGCTGAAACCAGGGTGGATTGGCCTGTGGTGTCTTTTCCTTACCAGCTTTTTCATGTCCCTGATGTTTCCAACCATATTTGCGCTGGGTCTGAAGGGACTTGGTCCCAACACGAAAATCGGCGGGTCGTTGCTGGTCATGGCGATCGTTGGCGGAGCCGTGTTGACCCCGATCATGGGCCTGATCTCTGTAAGGTCGGGCAGCCTGGCGCTGGCGTATACGATCCCCCTGGCTACCTACATCTACATCATGTTTTATTCGTTGCTGGGATCGAAGCCGCGAGAGGTCGTGGCCTGAGAAATCACTTCCCCGGTTGCAGAGGATCTGGCCTCAAATTGGAAGTTTCATTTCTACTGCGGTTTCTCGAAAACTGAATTGGTTTGCCATTCTCTCTGCCTGGCCATCGGTCGCTGCGCGGATCCTCGCTCAAGTTCTTCATTACAAGCGCCAAACTTCCGTAACTTTCGTCCAGATTTTACCCAGCTAGAATCTTTTCTGGTGCCCCGCGGGCGAACGGCGTATGACGCAGGAACAACTCCCAACAATTACGGCGAAAAAGCCCGCGGCGACTCCGATCCAGAGGATGCAGGTCGAGGGTCGCGAGTGGTGGCTGTGGGGGCTGGCTGTCCTCGTGACGCTGGTTCTGACCTTCGGTATTGTTTCGCTCACCTACTTTCAGTTGCACCCCGAAGGCGAGGGCATGTACTGGACCCAGCTCAAGGAGTGGGTCCGCGGACTGGCTTGCGTCGTATTGCTATTCGATATCTACACGCTCTATCAGCATTTGCAGCTGCAGCGCATCCGTCGCCAGTTGGCCGACCGCGACCAGTTGTTTCAACTGATTACTGAAAACGCGGCCGACATGATTGCCGTCGTCGACGGCACAGGCCAGCGGCTTTATAACAGTCCCGCCTATCAGCATGTCCTTGGATACTCAGACGAGGAATTGAAAAGTACGGCGTCGATCGAGCAGGTCCATCCCGATGACCGCCAGATGGTACTGGAAGCAGCGCACAAGGCGCGCACGACCGGGCAAGGCCAGCGGCTGGAATATCGCATCCGTCATAAAGACGGCTCCTGGCGCATTCTGGAATCGACCTCCAGCGCCATCGTAAATGCGAAGGGCAAGACCGAAAAACTGGTCATCGTGAATCGCGACATCAGCGAGCGCAAGCGTGCGGAAGAGTTGCTCGCCCACAATGCTTTCCACGACGGCCTGACCAACCTTCCCAACCGCACTCTGTTTCTCGACCGGTTGCAACGCGCTCTGGTGCTTTCCAAGCGGCATACCGACTACAAATTCGCCGTTCTGTTTATCGATATCGACGAATTCAAAGTTTTCAACGACAGCCTGGGGCACATTGTCGGAGACGAAGTTCTGGTACAGATCGGCAAACGGTTGACTGCCTCACTGCGTGAAGTGGATACGATTGCGCGCCCGCAACAGGGCCAACTCTTGAGGGATGACACTCTGGCGCGGCTGGGTGGCGACGAATATACGATACTGCTCGAGGATGTGCGCAACCCGAGCGACGCTATCCGGGTGGCGGAACGGCTGCAAGGCAAACTGTCAAATCCCTTCACGGTGCAGGGATACGAAATTGTGGTGCACGCCAGCGTCGGGATTGCCTTCAGCACTCCGACTTGCGCTCACGCCGAAGACCTGTTGCGCGATGCGAACATTGCGATGTATCGCGCCAAGCGAGCCGGAAAGGCCCGCTGCGAGGTATTCGATACGGCCATGCACGAGGGCGCGGTGAGGCGACTCGAGCTGGAAACCGAACTTCGCAAGGGTTTGGAGTTGGGCGAATTCCGGACGCACTACCAGCCGATCGTTTCCTTAAAGTCCGGCAGAATTACCGGCTTCGAAGCCTTGACCCGCTGGCAGCGAGGCGAACGACTGCTGGCACCGGCGGAATTTATCGCGGTGGCTGACGAGACCGGACTGATCATTCCGATGAACCGGTTGTTGTTGCGCGAAGCTTGTGAACAATTGCGCTTGTGGCACGTTCAGTTCCCCGCCGATCCCCAGTTGAGCATGAGCGTGAATATTACATCGAAAGAGTTTGCGCATCCGAACCTGGCGAAAGGGATTTCGGAGATCCTCGGCGAGACTGGACTCGACCCCAAATACCTGCAACTGGAAATCACTGAGACCATCGCCATGCGGGAGCCGGAAAAAGCGTCATTAGTGCTGGCGGAACTTAAATCTCTGGGAGTCCGACTCAGTGTGGATGACTTCGGAACCGGATATTCGTCGCTCAGCCGGTTGCAGCAGTTTCCAGTGGATTCGCTGAAGATCGATCGGGCATTTATTTCTCAAATGGACACCGACGCTGAAAGTCACAAGATTGTCCAGGTCATCGTCATGCTGGCGCAGACCCTTGGTCTGGCAACAGTGGCCGAGGGGACCGAAACAGAAGAACAAGTGAACATGGTCAAGGCCCTGGACTGCGGCTTTGCGCAGGGGTATTACTTCTCCAAGCCGGCAGACCGGCAAGTGATATCCGACCTGCTGTTGAAAGTGAATCGCTCGAGCAACGGGTCTGTGCCGGTAAAGACGCACTCGGCTTCTGCGGGTGTGTAGACGCGAGCTTCCGCTCGTGTTCCCGTTTCCCAAAATTCCATGGAGTCCTAGTTAACACTTTGCGTTCTTTGCGGATTTCCCTTGTGAACTTTTGCGGTTAAATACTTTGGTCTTCGCAACCGTCTGCAAGGACAAACCCATAACCGCAAAGTTCGCGAAGGAGTTCCGCAAAGAACGCAAAGGAATCCGGGACCGAAATTCAGGACACATCCGAAAATTCCAATTGCCGCGGACCTGCAACGGTTGGGCGCTCCCGCGTCCATTCGTTACCAAGATGTGAGCGAACTGCGCTTCCATGTGTTTTTGGCCACGCACACATAGATGAAATTTGAGTCCCAGGTTTCGGTTCCGGCGACGCACGGGTCGGTTGCGTGGGCGGGGGGCAGCGACGGAATCGAAACGGGAACGGTAAACGTCTTCATACTTGCGGTCAGGCGTTCGAGCCATTTTTTGCCATCGCCAGGGTTGCCGATGTAGTTCGAAATTGATTTGGGCGCACCGAAGCTGATTCCGACGCTGGCTGGATTGCCGTCGCCCTGGTCGTATCCAATGAAAGCATCATTCGCGTCATTGGTTGGGCGGTTGTTTGCGGTTGCGATTGTCTTCTGAAAATTGGAATCGGAAAGCGTGATGATGTGTCCGGGGCCGGTTCCCAGTGAAGAGAAGTTCATTCTTCCTTTCAGATTGGTGCGAAGGCCACCATCCGCGTTGGGTTTTACCGCCAGCAGAAATGCTCCCTGATCGTAAAAAACCGACGGAGCCATGGCTGAATAGCAACTCAACCACAGTGGCGTCCATCCGGACAGGGAATCACAATTCGCGGCAATCAAGGCCGGCGCCATTGTGCCCTGCACCGCGACAACGATTGACGGCGCGCTATCCATGAAGGCGCGCGCTCCTGCCAGGACGCTGCCGGAATCTACACTCGAACTCAATACCAGATTGCCTGGCCAGAAATCCAGCAACGGAAAGTATGTAGGGGGCTCTACTTTGTAAGAGTGAGGCGCGGCTTGAGTGTCGGTGAAAGTGCAAACGCCGTTGGCGCAGGCAGAAGTCCGGGCGACGTTCGTCAGCACTGCATAATTTCCGGTTCCGAAAGGCGCCTGTTGAACCTGGCCTGAGATCGCGGTCACGCGCAGCAAGTCGAGGGTAGTGGCGCCAGCGATTTCGGGGGTGATCACGACGATGCTGCCGGCCCCGTTGGTCATGGCTCGGCCTGCGTACAGAGGATTTGACGCTCCGAACTTTGGGTTCCGCGCCACGATGTAGTAGCGATAATCGGTTTGTCCGGTTGCGGCGAACTGGGGCATGGTTCCGTTCGGCGCTTCTCCACCCTGGATCCTGACCGTGCTGCCCTGGGCGATTACTCCGGCCTGGCCAAATCTCCCCATGGGATTGGCGCAGGCCCCGACTTCCTCATAGACATTGGCGAGTTCAAATCCGCCATAGCCGCCGCGGCGCACGCCGGCCCGCACGCCATATTGTGCGTATCCCTGGATGACGCTGTCAGAAATTCGCAAGGTATTTCCGGCCTGCCAATCGATTCCGTTGCCGCCACACTGCATCGAGATGTTCAGGTGCTTCAGCCAGCCCACGCCGGGAAACTTGCGGAATGGACCGGGCGCGTAGACTGCTGGATTACACGCGGTGGAATCGCAGCGTATGCCGCCATTGCCCAGACCGGTATCGAGCCCGTCGAGCAGGAAGGACTGGTCATCGTCAACTTGCACATAGCTGCCGAAAGTTCCGCCTGCCAGGGGAACCCTGGTGGATACGTTGAACAGGCGGGTCTTTTGCGCGTTGACTTCAATGAAAGGGCTTTGGCCGCGCGAAATTGTGGGACGCCCGCGAGGATTGATCAGAGTAATGTCCTGATAGAGGTTGGAGTTCGAAGGATCGCCGACGAAGATGCAGGTGTCGTTCATCCAGCACTCGAGGATTGATCCGGAAAAATCCACGGTGAGGTTCGAGGCGCGAATCGAGAGTCGCGCCAACAGCTTCAACTCTTTGGGCGGCACCACGACTACGCCGGACTGGGGAGTTCCCACAGGGTTCGTGGGTGTGTATCGCACGGCGATGATGGCTTCCTGTAGCCCGCTGGAGGCGCTGGAAATGACTCTGCTGCCTGATGGGGCGCGCTGAGTCGCGAAGGTCAGGGTGCCGGGACGTCCGTCTCCAGCGCAGCTTCCGCCAGTGACGCGTGCCGGTTCGCCGCTAACCAGGATCCAATATTCAGGTTCGTTGCCCTTCACTCCGGGAGGGCACGCCGCGAGATTGACCGTGTGACTGCCTGGCTGTCCCAGTTCTTCCGCTGGCTTCATCGACCAGTCGTACTCCGTCGCAAGCCTGGTTGGGCGATTGACAGAGTCTTGAGCGGTGGCGAAATGAGATATAGCGATCGAAAAAGCCAGGAAGAAACCGAAAGATCGGGGAAATCGGGTCATGGCGATCACCGTCGTGTTCGAGATTACCGAGGGGATGCTGTGGGAATCCAGTGCGGGGCGGGAAGAGAGAAATTGGATATCGAATCTAAATCCAAAATGCACGTCGATCGAAACCCTGAAAAATTAATGCGTCATCTACTGCCCATTTGTCGCCCACGTGCCGATGGTTCGCTGTCGCCTGTATAATCGCGTGTTTTGATAATCCGGTTGGTGACTCAGGGGGCGGGCATGGAGCGGATCGGTTCTCGGTCGGGGAATAATCGATGAGCAGAGCGGCGCGGGCGGTGGCGTCTCCACATGTTGTGAGTATTGGCGATTTTCGGCCTCTGGCCAAGCAACGACTGCCTCGGCCCGTCTTTGATTACCTCGACGGTGGGGCGGACGGGGAAGTTACGCTGCGCGAGAACGTCCGCGTATTTGATGACGTCACATTTCGTCCGCGTTACGCCGTGCCCGTAACCCAGTGCGACCTGCGTACTCATGTGCTGGGCTTCGACGTTTCCTTTCCCGCCCTGCTGGCCCCGGTTGGCTATAGCCGGCTGATGCATCCGGATGGCGAGGCGGGTGCTTCGCGAGCGGCCGGGAAAGCGGGCACGGCATACATTCTTTCGACCATTTCCGGACACCGCGTGGAAGACGTCAAGGCTGCATCCTCTGGACCGGTGTGCTTTCAGTTGTATTTAATTGGTGGTCGTGAAGCGTCCGAGGCTGTGATCGAGCGGGCCCGGGTGGCTGGCTGCGCAGCTTTGGTGGTGACCATCGACACACCTGTGGCTGGCTTGCGCGAACGCGACTTCCGCAACGGGATGAAAGAGCTGATGGGCAAGAGTGTGCTCGACAAGATTCCATTTCTTCCCCAAATGCTGGCGCGGCCTCGATGGATTGCCGGTTACCTGCTGGACGGCGGCTTGTCCAAACTGCCGAACGTTGTATTGCCCGGCACCGGTCCGATGGAGTTGGTGGACGTTGGTGCGGCGCTGGCTCGTTCGGCGGTGACCTGGGAAGACCTGAAGTGGATTCGCAAGCAGTGGCCGGGTTTGCTTGTCATCAAGGGCTTGCTCACGGGGGAAGATGCGCGCCGCGCCATAGATGAAGGCGCTGGGGCGGTGGTGGTTTCAAATCACGGCGGACGCCAGCTGGATGGCGTGTCCCCGTCGCTCAGAGCATTGCCCGAGGTCGTGACTGCGGTAAACGGGCAGGCTGAAGTATTGATGGATGGCGGCGTCCGGCGCGGTTCCGATATTGTGAAGGCTATTTGCCTGGGGGCGAAAGCCGTTCTTTGCGGACGCGCTTACGCCTACGGACTGGCCGCAGCTGGAGAGGCAGGGGTTACCCGAGCGCTGGAAATCCTGCGTGCCGATGTGGATCGCACTCTTAAGCTGCTAGGCGTCACTTCGATAGCGGCATTGGACCGGTCGTATGTGGAAGTGCCGGCGAGCTGGAAATAGAGCAGCTGTCAGCTTTCAGCTCTCAGCTCTCAGCCACTTCCACTCAGTCGGCTTCGGTCTTCGGAATCTGGGGTTCGAAGCTGTAGCCGAGAGCTGACAGCTGAGAGCCGATAGCTGCTCCTGAAAGGCAAGCTCGTGCACTGGACGCAGGTCTACGATCCTTTCGGCCGTTGGTGGCTTTCTACGCTGGTCGCGACTTTTCCTATCCTTGTCTTGTTTGGATTACTGGTAGGAGCGAAGGTCAAGCCGCACTGGTGCGCGATCGCGGGCGCAGCGACGGCAGCAACTGTGGCTGTCGTGTTTTTCAAGATGCCGGTGATTCTTGCGGCGTCGAGTTTTGGCTACGGCGTCGCGTTCGGATTGCTGAAGATTGCCTGGATCGTACTCGCCGCAGTTTTTCTCTACGACATTTCCGTCGAAACCGGACAATTCGAAATCATGAAAGAGTCGGTGGCGGGAATCACCGCCGACCGCCGCTTGCAGGTGCTGCTGGTGGCATTTTGTTTCGGTGCCTTCATCGAAGGAGCGGCTGGATTCGGAGCGCCAGTAGCCATCGCCGGGGCTCTGATGATCGGGCTGGGCTTCCGTCCGTTTCACGCGGCTGCGTTGAATTTGATTGCCAACACTGCGCCGGTGGCCTGGGGGAGCATTGGGATTCCCATCCACACGCTGGCAGCGGCGTGCGGCCTGCCGGAATCAGATTTGAGCGCGACCATCGGGCGCATTCTGCCGCTGACTGCTGCGATTGTGCCGCTTTGGCTGGTCCGTACCATGGTCAGTTGGCAGGAAACCTTTGAAGTGTTGCCCGCTATTTTAGTGGTTGGTATTTCTTTCGCTCTCACCCAGTTTTTCTGGTCGAACTACGTGGATAGCAG
>Ga0105241_10003413_pt1 | contig 11826 bp, 9 predicted proteins | sample KBSC64metaG_FD_80422 | JGI IMG/M metagenome (GOLD analysis project Ga0105241, IMG submission 80422) | Corn rhizosphere microbial communities from Kellogg Biological Station, Michigan, USA - KBS C6-4 metaG | ecosystem: Host-associated > Plants > Roots > Rhizosphere > Soil | place: Michigan, USA... | reverse complement strand
CTGCTGACCATGGCGACGACGGTTCCCGGGTTCACGAACGGCCCGGGGATGAAGGGGTACTGCCTGAACACGGGCGCGCCGAGCGCGAGCACGACGTCGTGGGGCGCGAGGGTCTCGCGCAGGCGGATCCGGTCGGCGGGCAGGTGGCCGGCAAAGAGCGGATGGTCCTGAGGGAAGCCGGCGCGAGAGCTGAACGACTCCTGCCAGACCGGGCAGCCCAGCCGCTCGGCCAGGGTGACCAGCGCCGTCCACGTCTCGGGATCGTCGGCGCCCGCGCCGACGACGAGCGCGGGACTGCTCGAGCCGGTCACGAGCTCTGCGAGCTCGGCCACGAGCCGGCTGTCGGCGCCCCGGGCTCGCGCGACCCGACGTGGCGCGGCGCGCTCGTCCGCCGCCCCGGCCTCGGCGAGCCAGTCGTCCATCGGCACGATCACGAGCGCCGGCCCGCTTCCGGTCACGGCCTCGTGGAACGCGCGTGCGATCGCGCCCGGGACGTCCTGGGGACGCACGGGCTCGTCGACCCACACGGGGTACTCGCCGGCGAGGCCGCGCAGTTTGCCCGCGAGGAACGGCTCGGTGGCGAGGTGGCGCCGGTCCTGCTGGCCGACGACGACGACGAGCGGCGCGCGGTTGACCCGCGCGGTGGCCAGCGCGCCGACGGCGTTGCCGAGCCCGGCCGTCGTGTGCAGGATCACGAGTGCGGGCTCGCCATGCCCGAGCGCCCAACCGGTCGCCATGCCAACGACCGAGCTCTCGTGCAGTGCCAGCACGAAGCGGAAGTCGTCCGGCAGATCGGTCAGCAGCTTGATCTCGGTCGAGCCCGGATTCGCGAAGATCGACGTCAGCCCGTACTCGCGCCACACGTCGAAGGTCGCCTCGCGAACGGTCTTCACAGCCACGCGCACAGCCTACACAGCTGCGCTTCCGATACACAAATCATTTGATTTTTGCCCTGTCCGCTGTGACGATGAGGCGCGTGAAGGTGACGATCGTCGGAGGGGCGGGAGGCGTCGGTGCGTCGACGGCCTTCAATCTGGCGCTGATGCGCGGCCCGCACGAGGTCGTGATCACCGACAGCCGGCCGGAGATGATCACGTCGCACGCGATGGACTTCGAGCAGGTGCTCGAGCAGCGGCCCGGCATCGGTCTCCGCGGCGGTGATCTCGGCGACCTGCGCGACTCGGATGTCGCAGTGCTCGTCTCCTCGGCTCCGCTCGTGGCCGACATGCCCAGGATCGAGTACCTCGCCAGGAACGCCGTGATCGCGGACGCCTTCGCGGATGCGCTCGACGCCGGCTGGGCCGGGCTGATCGTCGTCGTCACGAACCCGGTGGATCCACTCGTCACCCGTCTTCGTGCGCGCACCGGCCTCGACCGTCGTCGCATCCTCGGCTACACGCTCAACGACAGCCTGCGTCTGCGGACGGGAATCGCGCAGGTCCTCGGCGTGGCTCCCGGGAGCGTCGGCGCGTGGGTGATCGGCGAGCACGGAGAGCTGAGCGTGCCGCTCTACGACCGGGTCGAGGTGGACGGCGCACCAGTGCAGCTCAGCGCCGATCAGCTCGCCGCGGCGGAGGAGTACCGCACCACCTGGTACCCGCGGCACGTCGCCCTCGACTCCGGGCGGTCGTCGACCTGGACGTCGGGGCTCGGCGTGGCGCGCATGGTCACGGCGCTCGGCGGCAGCGGCGAGCTCTGGCCCGCGTCGGTCGTGCTCGCGGGCGAGTACGGCATTCGCGACGTGGCAGTGGCCGTGCCCGTCACGCTCGGCCGCGGCGGCGCCGAGCAGATCCACGAATGGCAGCTCGGCGCGGACGACCTGGCCGCGTTGCATGCCTCGGCCGAGTTCGTCCGCGCCGCCGCAGCGGGCGTCTGAGCGCCCGGCGTCAGGTCGGGCGGAGCGTGAGCGGCTCTTCATCCGCGGAGGGCGGCTCGAAGGAGCCCATCCACTCGTCGAGCTGCTCCGGATCGACCCTGAATGTGTCCCGGGGCAGCGCGTCATTGCGAGCTCCGAGCCGCCGGACGAGCTCGGCGCGAGGTACGTCCAGGTAGAACAGCGTGACGGGAACGCCAAGCTCTGCGGCGCGGGCACGAATCTCGTCGCGCTCGTCCCGCGACCAGAAGCCGTTCTCGAGGATCACGTCGAGGCCGAGCGCCAGCACGCACTGCGCGAGGTCCCAATGGATCGCCTCGATGGCGGCTCGCTTCGGTTCGTCATGGCCGTCACCGGCGATTCGCGCCATCCACTCATCGGGCACGAGGCGAAGCGCCCGGTGCTCCTGCTCGAGTTGCCGCGCAAGGGTCGACTTTCCGGAACCCGGCAGCCCGCAGATCAGGAAGAGCGTCGCCATGCGCGGATTCTGGACGACGCGGTCGCGTCAGCTCGACCGATCAGGCGGCGCCCTTGATCAGGTCCGCCGCCTTCTCGCCGATCATGATCGTCGCGGCGTTGGTGTTGGCGCGCGTGATGGTCGGCATGACGGATGCATCCGCGACGCGCAGGCCCTCGAAGCCGTAGACGCGCAGCTCCGGGTCCACGACCGAACCGATCGCGCAGGTCGAGGTCGGGTGGTAGACGGTGTGCGCCGCGCGCCGGACGAAGTCCATGATCTCGTCGTCGGAGTCGCCGGACGGCGCGGTGTACGGCTTGCGCATGATCTTCCGGAGCGGCTCCTGCTCGGCGACCTCGAGCGCCTTGCGCATGCCGGCGAGCATGCACTGGCGATCCTCCTCGGTCGTCAGGAAGTTGCACAGGACGATCGGCTTGGAGTCCGCCATCGGCGTGCGCAGCTTCACGACGCCGCGACTCGAGGGCTTGATCACGACCGGGCCGAAGCAGTAGCCATTGTCGTGCGGAGCAGTCAGCCCCTCGTCGTAGAACATCGCGCCCGAGTAGTGGAACTGCATGTCGGGCGCGTCCAGTCCCGGGCGCGTGCGGAAGAACGCGGCGGCCTCGGGGTAACCGGACGTGAGTGGCCCACGGCCCTCCTCGAGCAGCCCGAAGTTCTCCGGCGTGAAGATCCCGAACATCGACTGCTGGTCGGTCTCGTAGTTGAGATTGCACATGCAATGGTCCTGCAGGTTCTGGCCGACCGGCAGGTCCTCCCGCACCTCGATCCCGAAGGGGGCGATGTCCGCGGCCGGGCCGATGCCCGAGAGCAGGAGCAGCACGGGCGACTGGTACGCGCCCGCCGAGAGGATCACCTCGCGCCCGGCCCGGATCTCCTCGACGCCGTTGCCGCGCGCGACCTGCACGCCGACGGCGCGCGTTCCGTCGAACAGGAGGCGGAGCGCCATCGCGTCCGTGATCACGTCGAGATTCGGGCGATCCTCCGCCGGGTGCAGGAAGGCGGCCGCCGTCGAATGGCGGAGCCCGTTGCGCTGCGTGCTCTGGAAGCGGCCGACGCCGTCCTGGCGGGCGCCGTTGAAATCGGGGTTGTAGTCCAGGCCGGCAAGCTCGCTCGCCTCGAGCATCGTGTCGATCACGGGCGTCATCGAGCGGCTGTCGGACACGCTCAGCGGGCCGCCGACGCCGTGGAACGCATCCTCGCCGCGGTCGTTGTCCTCGGAGCGCTTGAAGTAGGGCAGGACCTCGTCGTAGCTCCAGCCCTTGGCGCCGCCGGTCGCCCAGCCGTCGTAGTCGGCGCGGTTGCCCCGCAGGTAGATCATCGCGTTCATGGAGCCCGACCCGCCGATCATCTTGCCGCGCGGCAGATAGAGACGCCTCCCGCCGAGGCCCGGCTCGGGCTCGCCGTAGAGATCCCAGTCGACCGAGGACTTCAGCAGCATCGGAAAGGCCGCGGGGATGGAGACCTCGGGACGGTTGTCCTGACCGCCCGCCTCGAGCACTGCGACCTTGACGCTCGGGTCCTCGCTCAGGCGCGCCGCGAGGACGCAGCCCGCCGATCCTGCGCCCACGATCACGTAGTCGTACACCGTGTCTCCTTCCGAGTGTCAGGCGGCCTGATGGTACGTCGCCGCCTACGACGAGATCAACATGGCACGCACGGCCCCGACGACCTCCTCGGCTCCCGGGAGATAGGCGTCCTCGAGTGGCGGGCTGAGCGGGATCGGAGCGAATGGCGCGCCAACGCGCACGATCGGCGCGTCCAGGAAGTCGAAGGCCGCGGCACCTACCTGGGCCGCGATCTCGGCGCCGAAGCCGCCGTGCTCGACGGCCTCGTGCGCGATCACGAGGCGGCCCGTGCGCTGGACGGACGCGACGATCGCGTCCAGGTCGAGCGGGACGAGCGTGCGCGGATCGATCACCTCGGCCTCGATGCCGTCCTCGGCGGCGAGGCGATCGGCGGCCGCCAGAGTGTCGTGCACAAGCCGCGAGAGCGCCACGATCGTGACGTCACGGCCCTCGCGCAGGGTCGCGGCGCTGCCGATGGGCACTGCGGGAGCCGGCTCGGGCACGTCGCCCGTGCGGAAATAGAGCGTCTTGTTCTCGATGAAGACGACGGGGTTGGGATCGGCGATCGCGCTCGCCAGTAGTCCTGCGGCGTCGCTCGGCCGGCTCGGCATCACGACCTTCAGGCCCGGCACGTGGCTCAGCCAGCTCTCGAGGCTCTGCGAGTGCTGGGCGCCCCCGCGGTAGCCCGCCCCGCCCTGAGTGCGCAGCACGAGCGGCACCGTCAGCTGCCCGCCGGACATGAAGTGCGCCTTCGCGGCCCCGTTCACGAGTTGGTCGAGCGCGAGCGTGATGAAGTCGATGAACATGATCTCCAGCACGGGTCGCATGCCCGACTGCGCCGCTCCGATCGCGACGCCCGTGATCGCGGCCTCGCTGATCGGCGTGTTGATCACGCGGGCCGGGCCGAACTCGTCCACCAGGCCGGCGGTGGCGGTGTAGGGCCCGCCCTCGGCGACGTCCTCGCCGAGCACGAACACGCGGTCATCGGCTCGCATGGCCGTGGCGAGCGCACGGGTGATCGCCTTGATGTACGTGGTCTCAGCCATCGGCGTAGACCATCTGCTCGATCAGGCCGGGCGCCGGGAACGGGCTCTCGCGGCCGAAGCGCACCGCTGCCTCGACCGCAGCGACCGCTTCGGACTCGGCGGCGGCCAGAGCAGCTTCGTCGAACCAGCCCTGCGCGACGCCGTGCCGCTGCAGCCGCAGGATCGGATCCCGCTGCTGCCAGTCCGCCGCCGCGATGGCCTCGCGGTACTTGCCCGGATCGCCCTCGTAGTGACCGCGCAGGCGCTCGACGAGGCACTCCAGCAGAAAGGGCCCGTTCCCCGCGCGCGCCGAGGCCAGGTAGGCGCCGAACGCCTCGCGCACTGCGAGGACGTCGTTGCCATCGACCGTTGCACGCTCGAAGCCATACGGGGCCACGACGTCGCTCACGCGCTCGACCACGGTGTGGGCCGAGCGCGGCGTGAACTCCGCGAAGCCGTTGTTCTCGCACACGAGTATGAGCGGCAGCTGCCAGAGCGCGGCGAGGTTCACCGTCTCGTTGAAGTGCCCGGCCTGCACGGCGCCGTCGCCGAAGAAGACGACGGCCACGGAGTCCGCGCCGCTCAGCCCTGCCGCCAGGGCACTACCGAGCGCGATCGGGATGGTGCCGCCGACGACACCCGTCGCGCCCATGAAGCCGTGCTCGGCGTCGACCAGGTGCATCGACCCGCCGAGCCCCCTGCAGAGCCCCGTGTCGCGGCCCATCAACTCGGCCATCGTGCGCTCGAGCGAGGCGCCCTTCGCGATCGCGTGGCCGTGCGCGCGATGCCCCGAGTAGACGGCGTCGTCGTCGCGCAACTGCGCGCAGACGGCCGCCGCGACCCCCTCCTGGCCCACGCTCAGGTGAACCAGGCCGTGCACCTCGTCGGCCTGCTTGAGCCGGCCGACGCGTTCCTCGAACGCGCGGATCCGCCACATCGTCGCGAGCAGGCCCGATGCCTCCTCGCGGCCGAGCGGCGGGACGACCACTACGCCGTCACGGGCGCCAACCCGAGCACCTGCCGCACCGCGGCCACGACCTTGCTCTCGTCCGGCATGACGAAGGCCTCCAGCGGCTGGCTGTAGGGCACGGTCGCGTCGAGTGCGGTGACCTGGATGATCGGCGCCTTGAGCGAGGAGAAGCCGTGCTCGGCGACCTCGCCGGCGATCACGGTCGCGGCGGACGCATGCCGCGTGGACTGGTCGACCAGCACCAGCCGGCCGGTCTTCTCCACCGACTCCAGGATCGTCTTCGTGTCGAGGGGTGCCAGCGTGCGAGGATCGATCACCTCGGCCTGGATGCCTTCCTTGGCGAGCTCCTCGGCAGCGTTGAGCGCGCGGTCGACGCACCAGCCGGTGGCGACGATCGTGACGTCGCCGCCCTCGCGCCGGATGGCCGCCTCGCCGAACGGCACGAGGTACTCGCCGTCGGGCACCTCTCCGTGCTCGAGCGTGAGCAGGTAGTTGTGCAGGTAGACGACCGGGTTGTCGTCGCGGATCGCGGTCGCCATCAGGCCCTTGGCGTCGGCCGCCGTCGACGGCACCACGACCTTCAGGCCCGGCACGCCCATGAAGAGCGCGTTGATGGTGCCCGTGTGCTGGCCGGCCCAGCCGGCGGTGAACCCGTAGCCCGCCTTGAGCACGATCGGCACCGTGACCTGGCCGCCGCTCATCCCGCGGAAGCGGGGCGCCTCGTTGAGCACCTGATCCATGGCCACGAGCATGAACTCGGCCATGTAGAGCTCGACGACGGGACGGAAGCCCGAGAGCGCGGCGCCGATGGCGATGCCGATCTCGGCGGTCTCGGAGATCGGGGTGACGCGGACGCGGTCCTTGCCGAAGGCGTCGACGAAGGGCTCGTTCTCTGTCGTGGCCATGTTCTGGCCGAAGTAGAGGACGCTCTCGTCGCGTTCCATCTCGAGGTGGATCGCCTCGCCGATGGCGGCGATGTACGGCAGTTCGTGTGCCATGAATCGGCTCCTAGGCCTCGGTGTAGGCGAGCGCTTCGCTCGTGTCCGGGAACGGGCTCTCGAGGCCGAAGGTGACGGCGGCCTGCATCTCGTCGCGCACCTTCTCGCCGATCTCGTCCGCCTGCTGGGCGGTGAGTGCGCCGTCGGCGACGAGCCGTCCGCGGAAGGCCGGCACCGGGTCGCCCTGCTTGGCGGCCTCGTACTCCTCGGGCGCGCCGAACTTCTCGACGGCCTCGTGCTCGGGGAAGTGCAGAGGCACGCCGGGCGGGGCGATGATGTTGCCGTGCGCCGAGAGGCGGTACATCTGCGACTCCACGAGCGTCGGACCATCACCCGCGCGCGCACGCGCGACGGCGGCGCCGACGGTCTCGTAGACGGCCACCGGGTCGCGGCCGTCGATCGTCACGCCCGGCATGCTGAACGCCTTCGCCTTGACCGACAGCTCCTCGCCGGCGGCTCGGTTGGCGTCCTCCTGCTCCGTGCGCGTGTGGACGTTGTAGCCGTTGTTCTCCATCACGAAGACGATCGGGAGCTTCCACAGCGAGGCGATGTTGAGCGTCTCGGCGAACGCCCCCTGCTTGGAGGCGCCGTCGCCGAAGAAGCACAGCACCACCTGCCCCTGCTTGCGGATCTGCGCCGCCCAGGCCGCGCCCGCCGCATGCGGGATGCCGGCCGCGACGATGCCCGAGGTGCCGAGGAAGCCGTTGGAGACGTCGGTGAGGTGCATCGAGCCGCCGAGGCCCTTGCAGAGGCCGTCCTTGCGCCCGTAGATCTCGGCCATCATCGCCTTGGGGTCGGTCCCGCGCGCGATGGGGTAGCCGTGGCAGCGGTAGGTCGTGAGGAACTGGTCGTCGGGCCCGAGCGTCGCGATCGAGCCGACGATCGAAGCTTCGGCGCCGTCGGCGAGGTGCGTGTGGCCGCGGATCACGCCCGGATGCTCCAGGAAGGTGCGCTTGACGCGCTCCTCGAACTCCCGGATCCGCAGCATCTGCGTGTAGATCCAGACGAGCCGGTCGCGGTCGAGCGGAGTGACTCCGCCGTTCGCGCTCATGTGGAGCTCCTCTCGTTGCCGAACTGGGAGGCAGTCGTCTCGTACGCCCGGCGCAGGATCACGTCGAGCGGGTTGTTGCGCAACTCCTCGGACAGCACCTCCACGCCCCAGGGCCCCGAGTAGCCGCAGTCCTCGCAGACCGCAATGTACGCAGGCAGGTCGAACTCGCCCTCGCCGGGCAGGTGACGGTGGTTGACGACCTCGTCGATCGGGTCGTCCATGTTCTCGAACTGCCCATCGCTCAGCTCGATCCACGAGAGGTACTGCGGCGGGATCCGGCGCAGCTCGTCCGGCGCGATCCCGAGCTTGCTCATGTGCCAGGTGTCGATGGCGATGCCGCCATTGGGCGCGCCGGCCCCCCCGACGACCTCGACTGCCGTGTCGATCGTCTTCACCGTCGCGTCGAAGGGCATGATCTCGTACACGACCTTCGCATCGGTGTGCTCGGCCGCGTCGGCGCAGAGCTCGGCGAAGCGCTCCGTCAGCACCGGAACCTCGCACGCCGTCCCCGGGATGTTGCCGACCTTGATGTGGTGCGCGTCGAACTCGGCCGCCGCCCGGATCAGCAGCTCGCGGATCTCGTCGGAGGCCTCGCGCCGCGGATCGCCGGGATCGACGAACCAGTCCATGATGAACTCGAGCTCCAGGTGGCGCAGGCCGCTGTCGTCGAAGACCTTCTTCATCTCCGCGAGGCTTCGCGTCTCGAGCACGTGCTTCAGGTCGGCGTGCCAGATCCCGATGCCGCTGAACCCGACCTTGCGCGCCTCGCTGCAGCGGTCGGCCCAGTCGAACAGGCTCCATTCGCGCCCGACGTGCACCTCGACCGGCCCGGAGACCGTCCAGTAGAGGGCGACCAGCTCGGTATCGGCGGCCATGTTCAGCCGCTACTTCGGCCGGTACGAGGCACGGACGACCTCGGCGTAAGGAACGGGCGAGACGGTCGCGCGGATCTCGGTCTGGACGTGGCGCTCGACCACGGGCTTCTTCGAGCCGCCGCCTTCCTCGCCCCAGATCAGCGTGACCTCGGTGCCCGGCTCGGCGTCCTCCACGTTGACGTACCCGAGCGAGAGCATCGACCGCTCGTTGGCGCTGTAGCCGGAGAAGGTCGACACGCCGACCATCTTGCCGTCCCGCATGACCCGGTCGTTCGGCCAGGTCGAGTAGTTCGAGAGCGGCAGGTCGATGTACTTGGCCGGCGCAGTGTCGGCCTTGTGGAACATCGTCTCCATGGCGGCTGCGACGTCCTCGCCGTGCCAGGCGAACGTCACCTTCTGGCGCCTGGGGTTCTCCGACATCTTCTGCACGGCGTCGCGGCCGATGAAGTCGTGGTCGAAGCGCACGAAGCCCCCGTAGCCGAGGTCGTAGGGCGTCGTGTAGTAGGCCGAGATGTCGTCGGAGTAGTAGCTGCCCCCGAGCGAGCCCGTGCCCTCGTACCAGTCGGCCGGCAGCCACTCGCGATAGGCCTTCATCTCGTCGCCCGTGAAGACGGCGGGCAGCGGGCAGGGGATCCAGCCCGACTCGAGCGTGTTGGTCGCGTAGACGCGCGAGCCCACGTGCTGCAGCCCGAACTCCTGGCCTGCTTCGAGGAGGGCCGCCTTGACCTCCTTGCCCTCGTCCCACGGACCGAACAATTCGAGGCCCGGGACGCCGGACATGCCGTGGTGCAGCGCCCGCACCTTGTGGCCGCCGACCGTGATCACGCCCATGTTGAAGAACTTGATCTCCGGCAGCGGGCCGCCATTGGCCTTCTCGAGCACCTGGAGGGCGGTCGGGCCCTGCACCTGGTAGCGGTAGAGCCGGCGGTTCCCCGGGTTGACGGCCGCGCGCTCGTCGCGCTCGGTGGTCGCGTCGTAGTCGCCGGTCTCGCAGTGGTACTGGACCCAGTTGTGGGCCGAGGGGCGCCCGACCAGGCTCAGCAGGTCGTCCTCGAGGTAGAAGAGGATCGCGTCGCCGATGACATAGCCGTCGTAGTTGCAGGCCACGAACTGCTTGGCCTTGTTGACGGCGAAGTTGTCAAAGCTGTTGATGGCGAGATCGGACAGCAATTTGAGGGCGTCCGGGCCTTTGATGTACAGGTCCGTCATGTGGTACGACTGATCGAAGAGACAACTCGTCGTGCGCCATGCACGCTGTTCGTCCCGCCAGTTCGTGAACTCGCTGGCGTACCCCGGGTACACGTACGGCCCGATCTGCGAGTTGCGCGCGAGGTCGACCGCGCTCCGGGTCTGCAAGACCTCCTCAAGGCTTCGCGAACTCATGACTGCGGGCAACTCCTCTTCGTCGACGAAACCGTCCGGGGCCTTCCGAGCCGCCGCGCGTACGCCTGCCGGTCGCGGCGGCGATCGATCCGGACTCTCTCAAGGGCTTGTTCGTTTGTCAAGACACCGTTCTGACTGCTGGAACGGGAGGGTAAGATTGCGCGGATGCCGACGATGAGCCTGGCCCAGGGCGACGGCCCCGGTGTCCTCTGGACGCCGCCCGCCGACGTCTGGGAGACGACCGAGATCGGTCGCTACGTCACCTGGCTCGAACGTGAGCGCGGACTGCCGTTCACGAATTACGACGAGTTGCAGCGCTGGTCCGTGGACGACCTCGAGAGCTTCTGGGCAACGATCTGGGACTTCGGCGGCGTCAAGGCACACGCCCCCTACACCTCCGTCCTGGCCTCGGACGCGATGCCGGGCGCCACCTGGTTCCCGGGCGCCCGCCTCAACTTCGCCGAGCACCTCGTCGGCGACGACGACGACACCGAGGCGGTCGCGGTGGTCGCCTACTCCCAGACGCGCGAGCGCATGGAGCTCTCCTTCGGGGACCTGCGAGAGCAGATCTCGCGTGCGCGCGCGGGCCTCCTGCGGCTCGGAGTCCAGCCGGGCGAGCGCGTCGTCGCGTACATGCCGAACATCCCCGAGACGCTCGTCGCGTTCGCCGCGGCCGCGAGCATCGGCGCCGTGTGGGCGAGCTGCGCGCCCGAGCTCGGCGCCCGCAGCGTCGTCGACCGCCTCGCGCAGCTCGAGCCGGCGGTCCTGCTGACGGTCGACGGCTACGGATTCCGCGATCGCATGGTCGACCGCCGCGCAGAGGTGGCGGCCATCCGCGCCGCCCTCCCGAGCCTGCGCCACGTCGTGCACGTCCCCTACGGGGAGCACGCGATCCCGGACACGGTGCCCTGGGCCGAGCTGCTGGCCGAGGCGGCGCCGCTCGAGTTCCTGCCCGTCGCATTCGACCACCCGCTGAGCGTGCTGTTCTCGTCGGGCACGACAGGCATCCCGAAGGCCATCGTGCACGGGCACGGGGGCATCCTGCTGGAGTACTTCAAGGCCCATGCGCTCAGCTGGGATCTGAAGCCCGGCGGCCGCTTGCAGTGGTTCACGACGACCTCCTGGATGATGTGGCAGGCCCTCGTCGCGGCGCTCGTCGTGCGCTCGTCGATCGTCATGCTCGACGGCGACCCGGCCTGGCCCGATCTCGGCTGGCAATGGCGGCTGGCGGAAGAGACGCGCCCGACGTTCCTGGGCATGAGCCCGGCCTTCATGATGGCCTGCCGCAAGGCCGGACTGCAGCCCGGACGTGACTACGACCTCAGCTCGGTCCGGATCCTCGGCGTGGCCGGCTCCCCCCTGCCGGCCGAGGGCTACCGCTATGTCTACGAGCAGCTCGGTCCTGACGTGATGCTGCTCAACGGCAGCGGTGGCACCGACGTCTGCAGCGGCATCGTGGGCGGCACGCCGCTTCTTCCGGTCTACGAGGGCGAGATCTCCGGGCGGCTGCTGGGCGTCGCGACGGCTGCCTACGATCCTCAGGGCGAGCCGATCGTGGGCGGGCTCGGCGAGCTCGTGATCACGCGGCCGATGCCGTCGATGCCGACG
>Ga0105241_10003410_pt1 | contig 11829 bp, 11 predicted proteins | sample KBSC64metaG_FD_80422 | JGI IMG/M metagenome (GOLD analysis project Ga0105241, IMG submission 80422) | Corn rhizosphere microbial communities from Kellogg Biological Station, Michigan, USA - KBS C6-4 metaG | ecosystem: Host-associated > Plants > Roots > Rhizosphere > Soil | place: Michigan, USA... | reverse complement strand
TGAAACGGTGCGCGACCTGCTCGGCATCGTGCGCGTGCTCTACGCGTTGCACCGCAAGCGCGGGAACCACGGCCTCGAAAATGCTGCAAATGGCCGGCAAGCAGCTGCGCCAGGCGCTCGAGCTCGCCGTGCGCAAGGGCGACACGGACGCGCACGCGCACGCATGGTCGCTCGCGAGTGACGCGCTCAGCACGATCGGGCGTGTGCAAAACAATTCCCGAGGTGACGATCTCGCCGTCGCAGTCGGCATCGCTTCGGATCGCGTTCGCGTGCGGCATTTCGGCTCCGAAGATCGCGACGCCAAGCGCGCGGCGCGAATCAAACGGGGCTGACGCTGCACTCGGCTCTAGCTTTTGGCCCGAGGCGCGAGTAGCTCGAATCGGCATTGAAATATCTGTTCGGGGCGCTGCTATTAGTGGCTTGTTCGGGACCCGCCGCGACACCGATGACGGGAGGCGCTGGCGCTGGGGGCCAAGCCCAAAGCGGCGGAACCAACGCCAATGGTGGGACCAACGCCAACGGCGGGACCAACGCCAACGGCGGGACCGGCGGCAGCGGGCCAGCGCCGCAGGCCGCGCTCAGCTTCACGATCGGGTCAGCCGCGAGTCCACCAACCGGGATGGCTTGCCCCGTCACGCAAAAGAGCTACGTGTTCGGTGCTCCGAAGGGCGCTACCCCTACCGACCCTGGACAGAGCGTCGCTGACGGGACGAACGAAGCGCAGGTCGCGTGCTCCGTCACCGGAACTGGTCCTTATCAGTTCAGCGGCAGCATCCATGGCCTGAGCTCGGAAGGGGCTCCGATCGATATCAAGTTTGATGCCGGTGCGGTCGCCGCTGACTTCACGGGAACCGTCAACGTCAGCGTGTACACGGCGGACGTCCTCGGCCAATTGAAGTCCGTAACGCCGTGCACCCTCAAAGTGATCGGCCAACAAATCAAACCAGGTTCGCTCTGGGCGACCTTCACTTGCCCGCAAATCTCTACGCCCCCGAGCACCCTGTGCGCAATCCTGGCGCCGAGTGCGATCGTTTTCGAGAACTGCACGGATCGTTGAGCTGGCTCGGTTGGCGAAGGCACGAAGCCTCCCGCCGAAACCCTCACTGCGCCGTGGCCGCTTTGAGCGCCGCGCTATCTGGGGTCAAATCGAACGAACCGGATTGGGCGCCGATGATCTTCATCGAAGTGAGATCGAGCAGCAGGTGATCGGGATAGGCTTCGTTGGCGAAGTACCCCAATAGGCTCTTCGTTGGATCGATGACCACGGGGAAATCGAGTGTGAATTGCTTAGACCAGGCATCCACACTCGACAGCGTGGCCGGGGCGGAAGCGGCGTTTTCGGTCAACGCAGTCAGGAACTCGGCGCCTTGACCAATCCAATAATCACGGTTGGTTTGGGCCGTTTTTTCTTCGATCTTGCACGGGTCGCACCAGAGCGCGGCGGTGGCAATCACCAAAAAGCGGGGCGAAGTTTGGCTGCCACTCGGATTGTAAAAATCATGTAGGCAGATCGACTCCGAATTTCCCGCACTCACGAACGACACGCTCGCCGGATTGCGCAGCCCATCGAAGCACCAGTCGGCGATCACCTCGCCCGTGGCCACGCCGAAGGGCCCGGACGGATAAGCGCGCGCCGTCGCGGCGCCGGCTTCACCACCAGCACCTGCGGCGTCGAGAGCCCCACCCTCACCGGTCGCCGCTGAGCCACCGAGCGCGCCGCCCGAGCCCGCCAAACCGAACGGGACGCCGCCCGAGCCGGCATCGCCTGCCCTTCCGCCGGTCGAAGATCCGCCGAGGCCGCCGGTTGCCTGGGATGCACCGGCATCGCCACTGGTTCCGCCTTCCGGTTCCAGCGAATCACCGGCGACTCCCGCGGCGTTTCCGCTCGCACTGCTGTGCGAATCCCCGCAACCCGTGTGCACGGCACCAACCGCACACACCAGCACCAACCCGACCAACGCCCGCTGCTTCACACTGCACTCAATAACAGCCGCCAGCACGGCGCGCCAGAGGCTCAATCGGCGCGCGCGGTGCGGCCCCGAGCCTCCCGGCTGCGCCCAAAAAATCTTACGCGCGTTGTCGATCCTGTCCCCCGCCGTTCGATTAGCTTGCGAAACGGCGCAGCGCCGTCAGGAGACGACACCATGCAATACCTTTTGTTGATTTACGGACGAGAAGACGCCTGGCAACAGCTGAGTGAGGCGGACCAGGCGCGCATTACCGCCGACATGGGCAAATTCGCGCAGGAAATGCGAGAAAGTGGCAAATTGCGAGGAGGAAACCCGCTGCAGCCCGTGGCCACCGCAACCACGGTTCGCTTCAAAGACGGCAAGCGTTTGATCACGGATGGCCCATTCGCCGAAACGAAAGAGCAGCTCGGCGGCTACCTGCTCATCGAAGCGGCCGACCTGGATGAAGCGCTCGCCATCGTGGCCAAACTGCCTCCCGTGAGCCCGCACACCGCGATCGAAATCCGACCGGTGACCGAGGTGCCTAGGTAGCGGCTTCTGGCGAGGTGACTTCGCGGAGCCGTGACTCGAGCATGCGGCGCTCCGCGAGGTTGCCTCCCAATTCCAATGCTCGCCGGTATTCCGCCGCCGCGTCTGAGCGGCGCTCGAGGCGTCGCAACAGATCCGCGCGCGTGGCGTAGAGCAGGAAGTAGCCGTCGAGCGTTTCACTGAGCGCCAGCGCATCGATCAGCGCGAGCCCCGCCGCAGGTCCGTCCGCCATGGCCACCGCGACGGCGCGATTGAGCAACACCACGGGCGACCGATCGAGGCGCGACAGCACTTCGTACAATGCGGCGATCTGTCGCCAGTCCGTCGCCGCTGGCGCTTCGGCTCGAGCATGGAGCGCGGCAATGGCGGCTTGCACCGAATACACACCAACGCCCCGCTGCAGCGCAGACTCGACGAGCAGGAGGCCCTCCGCGATCTGCTCGCGGTTCCACCGAGAGCGATCTTGGTCTTCGAGCAGCACTAGTTCGCCGTTCGCGTTCAGGCGCGAATCCGAGCGCGAATCCTGGAGCAGCAGCAACGCCAGAAGCCCGTCGACCTCTGCCGGCGCCCGCGCCGCCAAAAGATTCTTCAACATTCGCGCCAGGTGAATCGCCTCCACGCACAGCTCACGGCGCAGCAACGCCTCACCCTCGCTGGCGAAATACCCTTCGTTGAATACGAGATAGATCACCGCCGCCACGGCCTCGAGTCGCTCGCTCAGCTGCTCGTCGTCGGGAACTCGATACGGGATCCGCGCGTCTTTGATCTTGGCCTTCGCGCGGACCAAACGCTGAGCCAGTGTTGCCACGGGCACCAGAAACGCGCGCGCGATCTCTTCGGTCGTGAGCCCGCACAGTGTGCGCAGGGTCAACGCCACTTGAGCTTCGATGGCGAGCGTCGGATGACAGCACGCGAAGATCAGCCGCAAACGATCGTCCGGCAGCTCGCCCTGTTCCGGCGGATCGCTCTCGGTGGCTTGCAGAACGCCCAATTCTTGGCTTTTTCGCGCCAAATTCGCGCGCCGCCGCCGGATATCCGTCGCCTTGTGGCGCGCCGTTTGGATGAGCCAAGCCGTGGGATTCTCGGGCGTCCCGCGCTCCGGCCATTGCTCGAGTGCGACGGCGAACGATTCCTGCGCGGCTTCTTCCGCGAGCTCGAAATCGCCCAGCACGCGGATCAGCGTGGCGAGCACGTGCCCCCATTCCTCACGATACAGCTGCCCTAACGCGTGATGAACGGTCACCGGCGACGAACGCCCGTTTCTACTCGAGGGGGACGCTGCGGGGGGATGGTACCGCCCAATCGTTGCGGCCCACGATGGGCAGCGCCCGCTTGATTGCTCGAGTCCAGAACGTTATCGCAAGAGGCACTCGGAACGGGCGCAACCCCTCCCGCGACGGATTGAACCGCGCTCGGTGCGACAGGCAGCGCGGAAGCCGCGAGCGTGGAGGAAGCTTCCGCCGGCGGCGCATCGCCGGCTCGATGATGGCCACAGGCCATCATCGCCAAACCGAGACCAGCCACGGCAGGGGCGAGTGGAAGCCGGCGAGTTTGGACCGAACTGAATTCAATCTGCCCGGATTCGAGCAGCAAGAAGCTCACGCATCGGCTCTCGCCACGATTTCGCGACAGGAATCGCTGAGCTTGTTTCTCCGTCATGCTGGAGAGATCGACGACATCTCGCTCGCAACGCGCGCAATGACGCTCTCGTTTCGAGAGCACGCGCATGGAGTCCCAATTTTGAGCGCAAGGCTCTGGGATCCCAACGTCCTCGCGCTGCACCCGTAGATGTTCGGCGTGTGCGGAAGCAATGTCAATTGGCAGCGCCGCGCCCACGCGCTCGCGCCAAGCGTGGGCTATCAGTGGCCAGCCTTCTTGGCGCTGGGTGGCGGCGGTTTCGTCGCCTTCGTGGCAACTTTGGCGGCGGGAACCTTGGCGGCCGCGACCGGCTTAGCCGCGGCTTGGGTCGTTGGCGTCGCTTTTGCGACGGGCGAGACCTTTTCCGCAGCTGACTCCGTGCAAGTGAACTTCTCCCCCTTTGGATCGAAGCTACAACCGCCGGCGCAGTCGTGTTCCTTGATGAATTGCTGCGATTTGCAGACATAAATGGCCGTCTTGTCCATGCTGCACGCGGCTTCGCCCTCGGTGTCGCAGGGGTCGTGCTCTTCGGCTAATGCGTCGTCGCACACGAAATCGGTCTTTTTCTCTTCCGGCAATTCGAACACACGACAACCATCTTTGCCGCGGCAACTGTTGGAGTTTTGGAACTTGTGGTCGACGCACTTCAAGACCATCGACTTCGTGCTCAAGCACGCATAATCCCCCACCGTGCGACACGCATCGCCGACGTCCGCAACGTCATTGTCACACGAGATCAGCTCGCCGGTGACTTCGCACGCGCGGGCGCCCTTACAAGGCTCGCTCAGAGCGAACTTCTTATTTTGACATTCGAGCACCGACTTGTGGTCGAGGGCGCACGCCACGTCGGCAGGTTGGTCGCAAGCATCGCCCACCTCGGCGACCGAGTTGTCGCATTGCACGGCAGTGGTCGAGGAAGTGCAGGCTTTCGGGCCGCGACAGGGCAACGCCATGACCACGCCGTTGTCACAGATCATCGCGGTTCCCGGCGCCGAACAGGTCGGAAAACCCGCTCCCGAACACTTGTCGCCAACCTTCGGCTTGCAACCGGCGAGCGCCGAGAAGACGACGAGCGTCGTCAGTGCCAGCCGCAAATGAGAGTATGCCATCCACTCACCCCTAAGAAATGGGCCGAGACCCAACCCGTGAGAACGCATCGGGGTTGCACGATAGTCCGTGGGTGCGAGCTCCGAAACAGCAAAGATGCCCCCCGCGGCGTGCGGCAATGCCGCCTAGTGCGGACTCAGGCGGAGCGCCCTCTCGAGCAATGTGGTCTCTTGGGCGGCGCTAAAGTTCCCGTTTTTCAAGTAGTCCTCCCAGAGCGGCAGCCCGGGGGTCGTCACGAGGTCGCGCCCACGCTCTGCCACGGCCCAATCGAACAGCGTCGCGGCGTCAGCGCGGCCTGTTTTGAGTGCATCGACCAGCTCGCGCGCGCCGCAGCCGGTAGGGCGCCCGACACACAGCCGGTCCAGAAACTCCACCATCAGATAGGCTTGCCCGTAGAACGCTTGGGTCAGCGCGGCGTTCGTCGTGTCGGGGAAATACAGCACCATTTGCTCCAGCGGCAAGGCGTGAGCTTTCCAAGTCAGCGGGCGCAAACTCCATTCTTGCTCATTGGCAATCATCATCGCTTCGCCCTCCTGAAACCAAATCGGGCGCGTGATCCCGTTGCTCATCAGCGCGTGGTGCACGTACTCGTGCTTCAGATTCTGAATCGTATCCGCGTAATCGTGAGGAAAACGCGGGTTCGGCGGCACCACTGCCAGGTGAATCGCGCCATCGTAGTAGGCGACGGAACCGGGCGCGCAAGCATACTCACGCAGCAGAGCCACGCTCGGATAGATGTAGATGGTGGGCGGCACCGAGTTCAACCCGAGCCGCGCTTGGATGCTGATCTGCACACGCCGAAGCTCGTTCTCGATCGCGGCCACCGCCTCGATGGGAACGCTCGGGGCGCTCGCGATCGTGGTGTTCTCGGTGACCGTCGGCACGAACGTCTCCAGATATTGCATGCGCCGCGTTTCCAAGTCCGGACGCGCAGGATCACGGCACCGAGTCACGTGCGGGCCGACGCTCGTCAGCATGGGCGATCGCACGATGGGATTGACTGGCAGCACCGGAACCTGGCTCCGCGCTGCGCTCGCGGGCTCGCGCGGCGTTGCGTTCAGCTCCAGCGCGCTCGGCCGCTGCACAGCGCTCAACGAGCTGCACACCGGCGCCACCACCTCCTCTTCCGCGACCGAAGCGTGCTGACGCGCTCCCGCTCGGTGTCTCGGCAAAGTGGACCGATAAGCCCAGACCGCGACCGCAGTCGCTAAGATCGCCACCAATCCCATCGCGAACGTCAACAGCAGTGCCAGCACCGAGGTCGAGCGTCGCCCCTGCCGCGATAACGCCATCTGTCCCACTCAAAAGCAAAAGCCGTTCCAGCGAAAATCGGCGTCGAAAGCACGCCTCCCATCACCGGTCCGGCAGGTCAGCGACGAGTTGTCCGGCCTCGCGCGTGCGAAGCGGGCCCGTTTTGCCAGAGTGACAATCGTTTACTGCGCTTTCGTCCGGCGCTTCACAGGCAGACGTGCGGGATCACTGCCGTGGAGCAGAAGGTGTAACAGTCGAACCCCGTGTTGCACTTCTTGCCGCTCGCGCACCCGCCGCAGTAGAGCCCCCCGCAATCCACGTCACTCTCGTCGCCATCCTCGATGTGATCCGCGCACGAGTTCCCCAGGCAAATGAGCCTGGCTTGATCGCACTTTTGCGCCGAGCAATCGCTATCCGTCAGACACTTTTGCTCCGTGTAACAACCACCACACGCGCTCCCGCCGCAGTCGACGTCGGTTTCGTCGCCGTCTTGCCGTTGATCGATGCAGCTTTCGGGTAAACAGATCCGCCGCAGCGGGTCACACACGTCCGAAATGCAATCTTGATCGGTCTTGCAGTGTGCCGAGTCGTGACAAGCTCCGCACCATCCGCCACCGCAGTCGACGTCGGTCTCGTCGCCATCTTGCTGCGCGTTGTTGCAGCGGTGTTCACAAGGTCCGCACGAGCCGCCGCAATCGACACCGATCTCGTCGCTGTCGCGAACCCCGTTCGCGCACTTCGAGGAAACGCACTGAAACTGCACGCAATCCTGCCCAACGGCACAGTTGCTGGTCGTGAGGCATTGCACACAATTGCCGACCCCGTCACAGCGTTGACCGCCGCCTGCCGCAGAGCACGGCGCCCCCGCGGGAGCGGGCACGGCAACCGGCGCGCCCTGCGCGTCACACACACCCACGAAACACTCCGCGTCGGCGCTTGGCACGTTGTTCAGAGCCAACACCAAGAGCGAGTTGCCCTGACCATCGCAAACGGTCGCGTGACAGTCGGGAGGCTCATCGAGCAAGAGAGCGCTACCCTTCGGCGTGTACGTCAACGTGCAGCGCCCTGAACGGCAGTCTGCCAGCGCGCACGGCCCCTTGGGGCTCGGGCAATCCGCTGGACGGACGCACTCCAGCCCAGAACCGCCCGCGCTCGTGCTGCCGCCGGCAGCGGTCGTCCCGCCCTCGCCCGGCACACCACCCGACACAGCGCCGCCCCAGCTCGTGCTGCCGCTCACTCCGCCAGCACCGCCCGACACGACGACGTTTTCCAAGCCATTCCGTCCGGAACAAGCCAGCGCGGCCACCATTAACCAGCCACAGCCCAAGGCTCGACGCGCGTGAGTGATGCTGATCATTGGCACAAATGGGGGACAGTGACGGAACAAGTGTGCCCCGTCTGACAATCCGAGTTCAGCACACAACGCTTGTAAAGCGGACACGCCGCGCAGCTAGGACCGCCACAATCGCTGTCCGTTTCGTCGACATCCTGAGCATGATCGACGCAATGGTCCGCGATGCACTGGAGCGTCAACAGATCACACGCGCGTGAAGCGCAGTCGTAGGTCCAACCGCATTTGTCCCCCACTGGGCAGCCGAGGCAAGCGCCGCCGCCGCAATCCGTATCGGTCTCGCTGCCGTTCCGAACGCCATCGAGGCACTGCTTCGGCAAGCAGGTGTAGCCGCGCTCCGGCACACACACGCCCGATTCGCAATCGGCGTTCACTTTGCAGCCGCGATCGTCCGCACACTTCGGGCACGATCCGCCGCAGTCGGTCGAGGTTTCGTCTGCGTCGAACCGATGGTCGAGACAGTGGCTGGCCAAGCAACGATGCGGCGCCCACTGGTCACACGCTTGCGATTGGCAATCCGCATTCGCATAACAATCCTGGGTTACCGCGCAGGGCGAGCAAGAGCCGCCGCAATCCACGTCGGTCTCACTCCCGTTTTTGCGGCCATCGTGACAGGTCGAGTCCTGGCAGCGCGCGGAGTTTGCCCCGCACACGTTCGTGCTGCAATCGCTGGCCAATTCGCAGCTCATGCCGATGCTGCACGCGCTGCACGAACCGCCACAATCAACGTCGGTCTCGCTGCCGTCGCGAACTCCGTCCGAGCAGGATGCGACCATGCATTCGCCTCCCGCGCACGATTGCCCAATCGGGCAGTCGCTATCGGCAAGGCACGTGACGCACTGTCCCATCCCATCACAACGTTGACCGCCGTCCGCGCCGCACACGGCTCCGGCGAGCGATGGCGCCGCCACCACGTTCCCGGCTCCGTCGCAGGTATTGCGGACACAGGGCAGCTTCGATTCGGGCACATTGTCCGGATCTGGCGCGGTCATGGTTCGACCCGCACCATCACAGACCGTGTCCAAGCAATCCGCCGGATCATCGCGCGCCACGAACGCGCCCTGCACGGCGTTGTCAGTGCCGCACACGCCATCCGTACACGTCGCAACGACGCACGCACTGGGCGGCCCGGGGCAATCCAAAGCCCGCGTGCACGCCGCCGCGCTGCCGCCCACTGCCGAATCCCCCGCGGAATTCGCGCCACCGTACGCGACGGAGCCGCCGTTCGTCGGCGCGCCCGCGCTGCCCGCGCTGCCCGCGCCGCTCGCTTGCCCGCCCTGACTGAGCACTTCGTTCTCGCTCAGCGATTTGCCGCTACAGGCCACGAGCCAGCAACACAAAAGCGTGAGCGCGCCTCTCCCGAAGCCCTGCCAAACCAACACCACTGAATCACTTTCGCTCACGAGTGACGGCACGCTCCGCCGTTCGAACACGGCCCCAGATCGCCTTCCCAAGTTACAGCATTTTCGAATGCAAGGGCTGCCCCTCGCGCTCGCGCACCTTTACCTGCCTTTCGTGCTCGCGCTCCGCGCTGCGCGCGAAAGGGGCCCGCCAAGCGTCAGCTCCGCTGCCGCGGGGGCCCGACGCAGCGTGAAGCGCGCAGCAATTTCAAGCCCATTCCAGCAACAAATCGGCGGAAACGCGGCTATGCGAATGAATCCGAACCCGGCCTTTGACCCCCGCGTGCTGCAGCGTGCCCTCGAATACACCGACATGGTGCGAGTCCAGAAAATGTTGCACCTCCGTGAGCGAAACGACCATCGATTTGGGTGAGGAATCACGGATCGTGCAACTACACGGTCGAATATTGATCGAGTAGGTGCTGGCCATCGCGGCCACCACGGCGTGCACCCCCTCGGCCGCACCCAACGTGACTTTGCCGAGCACCGAACCCGCAAACACTTGTGGCGCGACCGTACCGATGGCTCGCAAGCCCTGCCGGAGCGAGCGCTCGGGATAGAACGCTTGCGACGCGGCCACGAGCAGCGGCGCAAACTCGACCACCGGGTAAAACCCAAACGGCAAGTAACGCTCACGCGGTTGAGCCAGCGCGACGCCGCGCCGCCTGGCGCCCTCTGCCACCGCCAAAAAGAACATCCCGGCAATGGTCGTGTCCGGGGGGATCGCCGCTAGGATGGCCGGTACGTCGAGCGGCGCATCCCACGGCGGCTCGCTGAACTGACCCGATGACGCTAACGGTGCCACGCTGAACCTCAGCCTATCGTGAGGCTCGGGCCAATCCAATGCTCACTTGCCAGCCGTCACGTAGCGCGCAAATTCCGCCTCGAAGTCCGGGTGCCAGCGTGACAGCGCGGGGCGGTTCGCGATGATGTCGTCGGCGGCCCAGCGGATGCGGCGCTCGTCGGTCTGACGATCGACGGCGTTGTCGGGACACAAGATGTAAAAATCTCCGCGCTGCAAATGCAGCAACAAGAAATCGACCACCTGCTCGGGCGCCCACGCGGCGGCGGGTTTCTCCGTCACACCCGTCATGCCGGTGAACGTGTATCCGGGGATCAGCAAGTGCGCCGAGATCCGCGAGCCCACGGCGGCGCGCAGCGCGTGAGCCAATGACTCGGTGAAGCTCTTCACCGCCGCCTTCGACAAGTTGTACGCACCGTTCCCTGGCGGGCTCGTGATGCCTTGTTTCGAACCGGTGTTGATCACCACTCCGGGCTCCGCGCTGGCGATCATTCCGGGGACGAAGGCCTCCACGCCGTGGACGATCCCCCACAGATTGACGTCGCACAGCGCCTTCCACGCGGCGCTATTTTCCCACGGCAAGCCCGGGTTATTGCCGACGCCGGCGTTGTTCATCAGCACGGAGACGGCGCCAAAGCGCGCGAGCGTGCGCTCGCGGAGTTCGGTGAGTTGTGCGAGCTCCGTCACGTCCGTAGCCACCGCGAGCACCGCGCGCGCACCCTCGGGGGAAACTCGAGCGACCGTTTCGGCAGCGCGTTCGAGCGCCTCGCCCGCGAGATCCGAGAGCACCACTTTCAAGCCCAAGCTCGCGAAGCGGCACGCGGCGGCGAGCCCGATCCCACTCGCCGCGCCGGTGATCACGGAGACCTTACCCGGTGCGAATGCGGCGGGGAGAGACAACGAATCAGTCATGATAGTTTCCTTTCGAACCGAGTGTTTCCGGCGCACCGAACGATCGCAACCTGGAACCGCTCCCACACGCCAAATTCAGGCACTTTTCATTGACGACCCGAACCTCGCGTGGCATGAAAATCAGCGCGTGAATCCCACGCATTGGAAGCGGAGCTCGCATGAACCCGTTCGGTCCTGCTGCGTCATGTTTTCGTCTGGCTTGCGGCGCGGTCGTGAGCCTTGGCCTCGTTCTCGGCTGTGGTTCGGCTTCGTCGAACGGCCCTTTCAGCGCGGTCGCCGGGAGTAGCGGGAGCTCTGGCGGCAGTGCCGTCGGGGGCACCTCGGCGAATGCGAACGGTGGCATGCCGAACACTCTGGGCGGGGCCGCCGGCCTGGGCGGCGCGCTCGCCGGCGGCGGCGCGGGCGCAAGCGGAGCCAGTAGCGGAGGCAACGGCGGCGCCGCGGTTGTCGTGGACTCGATCGCCCAAAAATACGCGGGGATTTTCCCGATCGGGGCCGCCGTCAGCGCTTGGCACCTCGATAACGAATCAGACATTCTGGCCAAAGACTTCAATCACCTCACCTGCGAAAACGCGATGAAGGTGCAGGACGTGCACCCCGCAGAAAAGACCTATAACTGGGCAGAAGCGGACCGCATCGCCGATTTCGCGCGCAGCCACGGCATGAAGATGACCGGGCACAACCTGCTCTGGTACCGCCAGGCCCCCGATTGGATGTTCTCAGGCATCACCGCCGGCGACGCTGCCAGTCTCGAAACCCTGAAGGCGCGCCTCAAAACCCACATCGAAGCCGTCGTCGGCCGCTACGCAGACATCGTCGACAATTGGGATGTCGTGAACGAAGCCATCAGAGACGACCCCGCGAAGACCT
>Ga0105241_10003408_pt1 | contig 11831 bp, 11 predicted proteins | sample KBSC64metaG_FD_80422 | JGI IMG/M metagenome (GOLD analysis project Ga0105241, IMG submission 80422) | Corn rhizosphere microbial communities from Kellogg Biological Station, Michigan, USA - KBS C6-4 metaG | ecosystem: Host-associated > Plants > Roots > Rhizosphere > Soil | place: Michigan, USA... | reverse complement strand
CGCCGGGCGGCTTGGTCGTGAAGAATGGTTCGAACAAGTGCTCGACCGTGGCGGCGTCCATCCCCGTCCCCGTGTCTGAAACGGTGAGGCGCACTCGAGACGCCCGCGGGTTCGCGCTGACGTTCGTGGCCTCCACCACTTCGACACCGAAGTGCAGCACGCCACCGGCCGGCATCGCGTCACGCGCGTTCAGCGCGAGATTCATGACCACTTGAGCGATTTGGCTCGGGTCGGCGTAGATCAACGCGGGTTCGTCCGAAGGATCGAACTCCATACGGATGCCCTCTGGGATTACCGGGCGGAGCAGCTGCTCGAGATCTTCAATCACACCGCGCAGATCCATGATCACGGGCTCGAGGCTCTGCTTGCGCGACAACGACAGGAGCTGCTTCGTGAGCTCCGCCCCACGGCGCGCCGCGGAACGGATGCCCTGCAGCTCGCCGTGAACGGGCGCCTGGTGCGAGCGTTCGATCAGCTCCGCATTGGCCAAAATGACCGTCAAAAGGCTGTTGAAATCGTGTGCGACGCCGCCTGCCAGCCGCCCCAGCGCGTCCATCCGTTGCGCCCGTGCCAGCTCGAGTTCGGAACGTTGACAGTGGGCACCCGCGCCGGACGATGCCCGATTCGAAACCACGAACAGCGCACTGAGCGTGGCGAGCTGGAGCACCCCGAACACGCCCGGCAAGCTCGGCTCCGGATGCCCGAGGAACCACCTGCGGTTCTGCGCCCAGATCGGGCAGAGCACCAGCATTGAAAACGGCAGCGCCAGCACGAGCGCCGCGCGCCAGCCGAGCAGTAGCGCCGCCATCACCAGCACGATGACGAAGTTGCCGGCAGCCACGGCGCTCGCGCCTTCGCGGAAGAGAGGCACGAGCACGGTGAGCGCGCTCGCAGCAACGAGCAACCGCGCGCCACTCAGCACGCGACCGCGCGCCGCGAGAGAAAGCGCAGCCGTGGCGGCGACGAACACGAGCAAAGCGAGGCCGTAATCGAGGGCCGGCGCGGGCGCGACCCACCACGTGAGTAGCGCGTACAACGGCGCAATTGCAGCCACCAGCGCCGCCACACCGAGCGTTACGGCGAGCGCTCGTAAGGCATCGGCGTCTTCAGGCGGTGTCGGCACCAACCATGAAAACAACCCCGCCCACGACCGCCCCGTTGGGGACTCCCTGCCATCCGGAACTCGCACCGATGCGGCCAAGACGTTCTCCCTCCACAGCAGCCAGCAACCCCGCCAGCCACCACCTGCACGGCAATCTAGCGCTCTCGCCCGCGAGTCACAAGCCGCGCGAGCCATTTTCACCGCGGCCACGTGGCAAGCGCCCCCGACGGACTTTGAGACCGCCCGGGAATGTGCGTGGATGCGCCCCACCGCCTCACGCGGCCCGCCGATGACGCACCGAGCGCTGACACAATCGCCGTCACTCCGCCTCTTCGTCGCTTTTTTGAGCCTGGCCTGGGCGCTTGGCTTTGCGCGCTCCGCCGCTGCGGACGAGGCCGAACCAGCACCGGCAAAAACGCCCTACTTCTACCAGGGTTACAATTACGGCAGCCAGGCCCTGTACAACCCGCTCTGGGTCTTCCTGAATCGCGGCTTCGACGTACTGCAGGATCGCGCGGGCAGCCGCAGCATCTTCCAGCAGGAATATCAGCACAACGGAGAGAACGTTCTCGAGAACCTCGTGAACCCCATCCCGTCGATCACCGCCCGCGGCTGGGGACGCTTTCTGCGCGAGGAGATTTTCCCGCTCAGTTACACGAAGAATTCGGCGCGCTGGGTGCCGAACTACACGCTGCACTTGGTCGGCGGCGGCATGACCTACACCATGCTCGCCGAGTGGTACGAAGCGCACGGCGTTCCGGGACCGCATTGGTTCTCCGCGGCGACGTTGCTGACCACCGCAGTGCTCAACGAAACCTTGGAAAACAAGGGTGTCGTGGGGCACAACACCGATGCGATCGCGGATTTCTTCTTCTTCGATATCGGCGGCATCCTGCTGTTCAGCTTCGATTGGCCGAACGAGTTTTTCAGCAAGACCCTGATCGTCGCCGATTGGTCGTTGCAGCCCGCGTTCACGTACCCGAACTTCGATCTGCACAACCAGGGCAACTACTTCTCGGTGAAGTACCCGCTGCCCCTGTACCCGAAGCTCCGCCTGTTCGCGTACATGGGACTCGGGACGCTGTTCGGTCTATCGCAGCAAGTGGATTCGCAATACTCGATATCCGGCGGCGTGGGCACGATGGCGTCGCGGCTCATCAGCACCTCGAACACCAATGCAGACAACGACGTGGCCTTCGCCAAGAGCGTTGGGTTATTCGTCGACCGCAACAACTCCCTCTTGGCGTCGGTGCAGCTCACCAACGTTCAGGATTACTTCTTCCACTTCAACATTTACCCGAACGCGTTCGCCACGCCGGAGCTCGGGCTCTTCGGTGTAGTCGATAAAACGGGGCATTTCGTGTTCGGCGTGTCGTTCGCGCACGCACTCGGCTTCGGCGCGGGCATCGGCACACTCGGCGGGTGAGCGCGCTCCCTCCGTAACGAAGCGCTCAGCCGTCTTCTTCGTCGCGCAGGACCATGCTTTGGCGGCCGCTCACGACTTCCCACTCTTGTTCGTGCTCCGTATCACGGTGGGGGCCCGTGTGACCGGCTTCGAGGCTACACCATAGCTCGATGCGTTGGCGCGCCACATGCGTGGACGTGCCCTCGACTTGGCGAGTCACCAGCAGCACGGCACGGGTGTCACAACGCATGCTGGCGAGCCTACCACACCGAAGCGGGTCAGTCGCAATTGATGGTGTGATAGCTGATCACGCGCACATCGTAGAGCGAAACGTCATTGCCCTGAGTCACGGCGACGCTGGCCACGAGCGGCGAGCCCGAGGAGCTCGACTGCGCTGCGGTCTGCGCCTCGATCCAATGCGGCTCCGTCGAAAGCGCGAGCGACACACCGCCGATCTGCGCGTTGCCGTGGCCGGATACCAGCACTTCCACGATGTTCTGGTCGTAGCCCGTGGGAGTCGACAGCGGAATGCTGATGCTGCCCGGGTCAGGGCCCGCCTTGAAGCCGATCGAGTCCCCCGTGGGGCCGGTGGTGCGGCGCGCCGAGCCACTCACGGTGCAGTTGCTCCCGCCGCACACCTCATCGAGTAGGCGCGACTCCGAACGGTTCGTATCGTGAGCGCCGTCACAAGCCAGAATGCTCATCGCGACCACGAGCGCGCACAAAAGCGCGCGCCGCGCCGCGTGCCGGGTGCTCGGTACGCCCGCGAGCCAGCGACGCCGATCAGCCATCGAAAAGGAGCTCCAAACTGCCATAGGCCGAGCCCAAATTGTTGTCGCGGCCGAGCGCGCCCGGACCCGGCACTTGGAGTGACATGAAGCCGAGGGCCGCTCCGAAATTGGCGGTGGGGAACAAGAGCGCGAACTCGCCGCCCCACGCCAAGCCCCAATGCCCATCGGAAACGGAATGGAAGCCGGTGGCGCCGTAACCCGCGCCGGCGCGAGCGCTGACCAAGAGCAGGTAGCGGCTCGCACGTCCGCCGACCATCCACGCCAACTGACCACCACCCATGCCGGTGCTCTCGCCGAGATCGGGGCCGCCGTACTCGGGACTGGAGCTGCGCGTCGTGTAACTCACGAAGGGGCCAATGGCGAGCTGATCGGCCGCGCGCCTCAGGTAGGTGAAGCCGAACGTGTAGCGAGCGCCCGAATAGCCATCGAGCTCGAGTAGGCGCTCTTCGGCGCTGCCGAGAGGCACCCCTGCCGTAAGCGAAAGGATGGCGAGCGAAGTCGGCGTTTCGACGACGGGTGCCGGAGCGACCGGCGCCGCGGGCGGCTGAGCTTGAGCTTGGGCGGTACGCGCATCGAGCAGCACGAGCCCAACGGCCACGGAGCAGGCGACCCTCCAAACGCTGGCTCTGCACACCATCAAAGAAGCAAGCTACCACGAGTCAGCTTGCGGTCACTACCTTCGACAGAAAGGCTCGCTCTTCCGCGCTCACGGCAAACCCGGCTTCGGTGAGGGCCCGCCCCAGGTCATCCCGCAAATAGTCGGCAAAAAACGGCTCATTCATGCTGGCCGAGAAGTTTTCCAGGAACACTCGCAGGTCGCTCGCCTCGGTCAGCTGCGCGGCGTCTTCGATCACGAGCAGCCCGTTCGGCTTCAAGACCCGGCGCATTTCCGCCAGCACGTTGCGCCGCGCTCGCGCAGGCAACTCGTGAAAAAGGAACACGCTCGTGACGACGTCGAACGAGGCATCGGCCAGCGGCAGCTGCTCGGCATTCTCCGTGATCAACGAGAGATCGCGCACGTGCCCGAGCCTTCGCCCGGCGTGCCGCAGGTAGTAAGGGCTGAGATCGACCCCCCAATATTTTTCGTTGGGATGCGCGAGCGCGAGCTGATTCAGTGCGCTGCCGGTGCCACACGCCACATCCAAGATGCGCGCCGGGCCCGCGTCCGGGTCGCGCGCGCGAAGGTAGCGCGTGACCGGTGGCACGATCTGCCGACGCATGACGTCAGCCGTGCCCAAAAACAAAAACTCTACCCCGATGTCGTAGACGGCTGCCGAACGATCGCTGAAATAGCCGTCCGTTTGCCAATGGAAATTGCGCCGGAAGTAGTCGGGGAAATTTCCGAGCTCCACCCCGGGCGGCAGATCGCGGACCTCGCGTCGCTTCGAGCGCCGGATGGAGCGCACGACCTCGGTGCACAGCGCGGGGATCTGCTTCACGTAGTCCGCAATCGGCAGTTCGAATAGGAGCCGCTCCGGATACAAGCCTTGCGCCGCGTTCGCGTAGTCACGATCGAGCAAGAGTCGCAGCTGTAACTGCAGCGCTTTGAGATCCGCCGGGACGGGCACCGAAGCGCGACGAGCCGCAAATGGCCGCAGCCCCAGATGCGCTGCGACGAGCGGCAAACGAACCGCAGCTTGCTGCGCGCGATAAGCATAACGAGTCAGAGTGTGCGCCGCTGGCATCGACCAAACGTGGTCCCTCATGGGCGATTTGTAAAGGCGACACGCGCCGCAAGCGAAGCCGCCGAGCGCTGTAGCCGCGCCCCAAAAAGTTCGACACGGCTCATGAAACCCCGACGATACTGCACGGCGAGACGCCCTGCGGCGTGCGCAGATCGACGTCATCGCCTTCGAGTTTGCCGAGCAACGCTTGCCCAACGGGCGACTTCGTGGTGATGACCCGCACCTCGACGCCGGAAACCGTGAGGCGAACGCCTCCGCCCGCGGGCGCCAGGAAATAGTGAGTCACGCCTTGGCCGTCGTCGACGGCCACGAGTGCGGTGACGGTGATCGGCGTGTCTGCGGCGAATCGCCGCAGCTCGATCGCCTTCAGCAAGTTCACGCTGTCCTTCAGTTCGACCACACGCTGCGCTTGCCCACGAGCCAAATAGGATTGCTCGAGGGCGCGCGTGTCCTTCTCGTTTTCGGGTCGATTCTCTTCGTGGGTCGCGCCGTCGACCACCGTGCGCTGAGCGGCGGTCATCAAGTCCAAATCGGCCTTCACGCTCGCGCGCAGTAGCGTCAAAATCTCGAGCTTGTCGATCGCGTGCGCCATGTTTGAGCGCATTGTATGCGGCCCGACCCCGATACCAACAAGCTACTAGAAATCAGGCAAATTTCAAGACCTTGACGGTTTTCGGGGCTGGCACGACTAATCGAGCAGCAAGGCACGGCGGCCCAGATATTTCCGATGACCGAAGGAACCTCGACGCTATCGGCCGCAGAGCGGGCCATTTTGGACGAAGAGCTCGCGCTCCTCGAGCGAGTTTTGGTTTCGCTCGCCGCCGAGCGCGAGCGAGAGCGCAAAAACCCGGCGTCGAATCGCCAGGCCAACCTGGAGATCTTGCGCACGCTGCAGAGCGAGGCCGTCTCGGCTGCCGAAGATGACTTGCCCTCGCTGCTGCATGAAATGAGCGTGCGCAAACAGCTGCTCGATCGGCCGCCCGCCGAGCCGCCACCGGCGAGCGAGAACCCGTACATCGCGCATTTGCGCGTGCGCGAAGCCGGCCAAGTGAAGGACTATTGCCTCGGGCAGAGCACGCATTTGGATACCTCCGCGGGCGTGCGAGTCGTCGACTGGCGTGTGGCGCCGGTGGCGCGCATCTTCTACACGTACCGCGAGGGGGACGAATACGAGGAGGAATATCCGAGCCGCATCGTGGAGGGCACGGTCGAGGCACGCCGAGTGGTGGTGATCGAGCGCGGGCAACTGCAGCAAATCGTGGCCGGAGACTGCGTGCTCCGGCGCGCTCGGGACGGCAGCTGGTCGAGCCACGCGCCCGGCGCTTACGCCTTGGAGACGGGCGGCGCCGGTCACGCGGTGCGCCCCGATCTGGCGCGACGCGCCTCGGGCCCGCCGCTCACTGCGCTGCTGGATCGGGCGCAATTCGAGGCAATTTCCGCGCCTCCGGAGCGCCCGCTGTTGGTCCTCGGCAGCGCCGGCAGCGGGAAGACCACGGTTGCGCTGCATCGTTTGGCTCGCATTGCCACGCTGCATCCGGTCGCCTACCCGCAGAGCGGGCTACGCGTGGTGGTGCCCGAAGAGGGGCTGGCCCGGCTCTCGCGCCGCTTGCTGGAACCGCTCGGCACGGCGCAAACCCAAGTGCAAACACTCGACGCTTGGGCCGTGCTGCGCACGAACGAAGCATTCGCCGTGAAACTGCCGCGGCTGTGCCCGGAAACGCCCGCGCTGGTCGTCGCGTTGAAGCGTCACCCTGCCTTGTACGCGACGCTGAACGCCCGCTTTTCGCGCCCCCAAACAAAAGCCAAACCAGCGACGTTCAAACGCCTTCGGCGCGTGCTCGGTGAGCTGTTCACCGACCGAGAATTTTTGCGCGAAGTGGTGCGAAACGCGGGCGGCGGCTTGCCCGAAGGCTGCATCGAAGAAACCGTCCGACACACGCTCTCGCAACTGGCCGAGGGCATCGGCAAGGAGCTACGCGCCATCACCGATCGCTCACGCCTCCGCACCCTCGATGGCCTAGGGATCGCCGAAGGCACCCCCGACGACCTCGCGCAGACGATCGACGTGGAGGAATTGCCCATCTTGCTCACGCTGAAGGCGTGGGAGCACACGCTCGACAGCGCTAAAATCAGCCACTTGGTGCTAGATGAAGCCGAAGATTTTTCTTTGTTCGATGCGCGGGTGCTGGGCCACGATTTACGCGAACCGAAGAGCGTGACCCTCTCCGGCGACGAAGCCCAGCAGACGTCGTCCAGCTTCGCCGGCTTCGACCGCACGCTGATTGAAATTGGCGCGAGCGATGCCGAGGTGTGCCGACTCGAGGTCTCTTATCGCTGCCCGGCGCCGATCTTCGAACTCGCGCAGCGTGTGCTCGGCCCGCTCGCGAGCCAAACGCCACAGCGCGCGGCCCGTGACGGCGCGCCCGTCGGTCAATTCGGTTTTCCGAGCGCGGCCCAAGCGGCGCTGTTCACGGCCGGCGCCGTCGCTGATTTGGTCGCGCGTGAACCCGAGGCATCCATCGCTGTCGTGGCTCACGACGCCCACACCGCGCAGGAGTTCTTCAAACTGTTGTCACACCTGCCCGAGGCGAGGCTCGTGCTGGAGGGCCGCTTCTCGTTCGAGCCCGGCATCGACGTGACCGATCTCGATAGCGTGAAAGGCCTCGAGTTCGACTACGTGATCGTGCCGGATGCGACCCACGCCGCTTACCCGCCGAACGACGAGTCGCGACGTCGGCTCCACGTTGCCATTACGCGCGCGGTGCACCAATTATGGCTGCTTTGGGGCGGACCGAAGAGCCTGCTCCTCGACTAGCGAGAACGAACCGAAAACGGCCCGCAAAAAGGGCGCATTGTCAGGCAGGTTCGACTAGCCTCCGAGCCATGGCTTCCGACGACGAATTCGCGGCCGCGCAAGTGCGGGTCAAGCAGCTCCCGAAGACCCCGGCCAGCGACGAGCTCTTGGAGCTCTACGCTTACTTCAAGCAAGCCACGGTCGGGAACGTCCAAGGCGATCGCCCCGGCATGCTGGACTTCAAGGGACGCGCCAAATTCGATGCTTGGGCCGCACGCTCGGGCGTCGGCAAAGACGAAGCCAAGACCGCCTACGTCGAGCTCGTCGCGCGTTTGGTCTCGAAGTACGGCTGAGCTACGCGCGCTTCGCGAGCAGTAGCGTCCAGTCGTCGTCGTGGCGGCCGGAGAAGGTTTCGACTTCGTCGAACACCGCGCGCGTCACGTCATCGAGCACTTTGCCTTCGGCCATGGCTTTGGCGATGACGGCACCGAGCCGCTCGACGTCGAACAGCTCGCCGTCGGTGTTTTGAGCTTCGGTCACGCCATCCGAGTACAGACACAGCACGTCACCGGGCTCGACCTGAACGATGGTCACCGGCACCTCTGGCAGGTCGGGAACGATGCCGAGCCACGGCCCAGGCGCCTCGATCACTTCACAACGGCCACTCTTCGCGCGATACACCAGCGGCCATTCGTGCGCGCCCACACAGACGAAGCGGCCTTGCCCGGCGTAGGTCAAAAGTTGCGCAGTGACGTATTTGTTATCGCGTAGTCGATTCGAAATGTTTTCGCACAGCAGCGCATTCACCTCGCGCAGCACCCGGCCCGCGTCTTCACCGCTGTTGTTCAGGAAGTGAGAAGCGAACGCCGCCTGGGCCATCAGCATCACGAGCCCAGCGCCGACGCCATGGCCCGAGACGTCACCGACGGTGATCCAGAGCGCGTCGCTCTTCGGATCCGAGAGCACGTCGTAGAAATCGCCGCCCACTTCGTCGGCGGGCAACATGCGGCCTGCGAATTCGAAATCCGGGTGCCGCGGTGTGGGCGGTAAAAGTGCGCGTTGGATCTGCGCCGCGATTTCCAATTCGCGCGCCATGCGCACTTGATTGCTCAGGGCCGCGCGCGCGTTCCCGAGCTCCGTCGTCATGTCGTTGAACGCGCCGCCGAGCTGCCCGAGCTCGTCTTGCACGTCGATGGTCACGCGCACGTCGAGATCGCCCGAGGCGATGCGCTTGGAGGCGTCCCGCAAAATCTCCACGCTGCGGGTGATGCCGCGCGCCAAAATCCAGGCGAACACCAAGCTGAACAGCACCACCGCAAGGGCAAGCGCCACGCTCAAGGTGAGCGCGCGCTGTGTCTGCCGGAACTTGTCGAGCGCCGCCTCGCGCACCTCGTCGTTCAGCATGCGCTCGACTCGTGAGAGCGCGTTCAGCTTGTCGAGGTAGAGGCGAAACCACTCTTTCGAGCTCACCGTCAGGTCGTCTTCGGTCGTCTCCAGCGCTTTCTTGCGCATGTCGTGGAGTTGCTTTTCCGCGTCGGTGTCGACCGCTGCGCCGTAGCGCGCTTGGTGCTCGACGGACGCGGAAGTGCGAAAAACATCGACGTAAATGTCCTGTTCCGAAATCAGCGCCACCAAATCTCGGTAGCTACCGGGCGGAAATTCTCCGAGCGCGAACACGTGCGCCAGGAGGGCGTGCTCTTGGCTCATGCGCTCTTCGAGCTCGAGCAGCGAGCCGAGTGAGGTGATGCTGCGCAAGAGCTCACCGTCGTCACTCAGGTCGGTCAAACCGGCGACCGCGCGGACGAGAGCCAAAGTGGCGCCGCGATAAAACTCGAACAGCTCGTTGACGCTCGATTTGCCGGCAGTCACGTTGGCGCGCAGGGCGGCAAGCGTTTTGAGGCGAGCCTGCGCTTGAGCGAGCGGCCCGGCCAAGCGGGTAGGCAAGCGGGAGACGTCACGCGCAGTGAGAAACGCATTCAAGCGCGCGAGCTCTTGGTCGGTCTCCGAGATGCGTTTGACGGTGCTAGCTTCGACTTCCTGCGCCTGGGCCGCCACCGCTGGGTCGACCTGGCCGTCCGCGGCATCCTTCTGTTCGCGCTTGTGCAGCCCGAGCAGCAGGGATTCACTGGCACGCTCGAGTTGCAAAGCGTGCACCACGCTCGTCATCTGCGCGGAGAGCTCGGCCAGGCTTTCGATGGAACCGAGCGCCTCGGCTTTGCGCGCCTGATCGCGCGCGCCGAGGATGATCTGCAGCGCCAAGAGCAGCGCGCCCACCATCGGAATGCCCGCGAGCAGACCAAGCTTATTGCGAATCGAAAGGTGCAAGCGTCTGTGTAACGACTACCACGCACCCAATCCTAAATGCTCCTCCCCGACTGCATGTCGGACCACGGACCGAAACTGCGTAGCTGTGTGGCGGTATCGCACCTGAAGTTCGCACAAGTCACGGCCGTAACCAGGAAAGACCGAAAAGGTAACACCAACCGCGCGCTCCATTACGAGGAGTGTCGGTGCTCGCAATCCCTAGCAGCGTCGAACGGCTTGACGCTAGTATCAGAGTCTTTGCTCGAGGAGCCCTCCGTGGAGAGTACAGAGAAGAACCCCGTCGTGTCTCGGCACCCCGCGCCGTATCCGCTCGTGTTCATGCGGTTTCGTCCGGCCTGGGCGTACATCGATGGCATTCGTGAGTTCGGGCGCTTCTTTTGCCAAACCACCTTTGGCACTCAGGAGCTGGCCGATCGCGCTTGCGTCGTCATCCAGGAAACCCTGGAAAACGCGGTCAAATACTCGTCCAACAGCGCCGATAGCGAACTCGAGTTGTCGATCGAGAGCGACGGCTTGAGTATCGAATTTTCGGTCTCGAGCTTGCCGGAAGCGCGCCACCTGGCGAGCCTCCGCCAGGAGTTGAACGGGTTACAGACCCTCGATCCGGAACAGGCCTACCTCGCCGCATTCGTGCGCGCGTCGAACGAGCCGGATGCCTCGGCGCGACTCGGCCTCGCCCGGATCCGCTACGAAGGTGGCGTCGAGTTATCGATGAAAGAAGAGTCGGGCGGTCGCATCCGCATCACCGCGACAGGAAAGCTATGAGCAAATTCGAGCAAGTCCCCGTACCCAAAGCCGAAAGCGTCGCCATCCAGGTCAGCGCACCGAACCAGGTCAAGCTTTCGGGCACCATCACCCAGAAGGATCCCTCCGCGGATCTGGCTGGTTTCTTCAAAGCGTTACATACCGCCGCCCTCGCCGACGGCCTGAGCGAGGTGCGCGCCGACGTTTCGGGCCTCACCTTCGTGAATTCCTCGGCCATTCGCCTGTTCGTGGACTGGGCGACGTGGGTGAAAAACGAGCGGGGCCCCCGCTACACCCTGCGTTTCATCACTAGTCGTTCGATCACCTGGCAAAAGACCAGCTTCATGGCTCTGATGTCGCTCGCCAAGGATGTTCTTGCGATCGAACAGGCGAGCTAAAACGGAATCTGCTAAGAAATACCGTGAGCTCTTTCACCCGCCGCCAACCGTCACCCGCGAAGGGAACTCCCGGCGCGAATAGCGAACTGGGGCGGTCGCTCAAGCAAGCCACGGAGGCCAGCGCCGCTCGCAATGCGCCGGCGAACACGGCGCACGGGGCCGCGAGTGCTCGAGTCCAGGCGGACAACGCGACGCTGGTCGGGCGCTCACTCGTGCGCGTGCTGTGCAACGCGGGTTCGGGCGCACTCGAGTACACCCATGCTTTCGTCTCCGCGTACGGGGCCGATCACTTCCGCGGCGCCGTGCCGGTCACGCGCGCCCTCACGGGCGACGAGATCCACGGCGACTACGAGGAGCGGACGGGCGCCGTGATCGTCGAGACGTTCGAGGAGCGCGGCCTCGACCCGCGCGACACGCCGGGCGTGCTCGTGCGCTCGCACGGCCCGTTCGCCTGGGGAGCGGACGTCGACGGCGCGCTCGAGAACGCGGTCGCGCTGGAGACTATCGCCGCGATCGCCCGCGACACGCTCGCGCTGCGGGCCGACGTCGAGGCGCTCGACGGCGACCTGCACGAGCGCCACTTCTCG
>Ga0105241_10003406_pt1 | contig 11833 bp, 15 predicted proteins | sample KBSC64metaG_FD_80422 | JGI IMG/M metagenome (GOLD analysis project Ga0105241, IMG submission 80422) | Corn rhizosphere microbial communities from Kellogg Biological Station, Michigan, USA - KBS C6-4 metaG | ecosystem: Host-associated > Plants > Roots > Rhizosphere > Soil | place: Michigan, USA... | reverse complement strand
TCTCAATCTCCTCGTGGACAAGTATGCCGAGCTTTTGCCGACGCTCGATCTTAACGGTGACGATCAGGAAGAGTACAGCACGATGCTTTTGTGGCTGCAGAACCTAGCAGAGGGCGGGACGCCTAACGATACGTACGTAGATCAGTGCCTCGACTGGCTAGATCGGTTCACCGCGCAGGCAAGAGCGGAACTTCCGCAAGCGAGCTAGAATTAGCTTCCGAAGAACCTCTTGAATAATCCGGACGGCTTCGGCGGCTGCGGACAATTCGCATAGAGATAATTGAGCTTTTGCATGAAGCGGTCGAAAAGCTCCGGATCGATCACTCTGTTATTGCGCTTTGCCGAGTTCATCGTGGCCGCGAACGCTTCCATTTCTTTATCTCCAGGATGAAGTTTGAAATGCCGCTGCAGCAACGCTTCCATCCGTTCAACCTCCTGACTCTCCCTGTGTGATTCACGTTGTTTCTCAAGAGGGATGCCATTCATCCCAGCCCATATTTTTAGCCAGAACTCTTCCATCTCGTCAGTCTTATTCTTGAGGGATTGATACCTTTTCCACGACATCCGCTTCTGACCGGTCTCAATTCGGAAAAGCCGCTCCCGTAGATCGACGAGTTTCCGGCGATCGTGTTTGACTACCCGCCCGAACATAGCCTTTGAATCTCCTTGCGCGTCAGCTCCCGCCGCAGCTCGACGCACCACGCGAGCGTGATCACTTCCGGCCGGAACCCCTGAAAGTATCTTTGCGTGACGCGGTTAAAAACGATGTCGCCCTCGCACTTGATATTGAAGTGGCATCCCGTGAGCGGATCTTCTTTCTGGGTTTGTTTCGGGCGGCGGTTCATTTTGTCGTGTACCAATAGAGAGCCGCGAACGCCGCGACGAATAGAAGCATTCCGAAATATCTCTTATTGGTCATTTCGCCCATATTGCCTCCACGGCTTCATCTATCGTCCGCTGCCGCTGTTCAATAAATTGCGCGTAGGTCTGCTCGACAACACTCGGCGTGTTCCCAAGGATCGCCGCAACCCGGGCGATAGCGGTACCGGCCGAGATTAATTCTGCAGCAAGTGTATGCCGAAATCGGAGGGCATGAACTCTGAACATAGATCTTTGGCCAGCCGCTCGATCGTGCGGTGCCAACCTGACACCGCTGAGGTGACCTTTCCATTACCCGACCAGAAATAGAACTCGGCACTTTCAATTTTCTTGAGCGCCATTTCGAGTTCCGGATGCATAGGGATAGATACCCTCTTGCCGTTCCTTTCAGTGCGAAGCGTGAGCTTCCCGCCGCTCACTTCATGAGTTGAAAGCTGAATTGCATCCCCGATCCTTATTCCACTCCATCGAAGTGTGACAATGAACGCCCGCATCCGAGCGCGAGTGTTCGTTTTGTAGTCTGACAAGTCCTGCACCGTTTTAGTCGTCGGTCCAAGTACTGCGCGTGATCGCTGGGCAAGCGGGCTTCACAGGAAACCATCTCGTCTATATCGAGATGCTATTCAGTTCCTCTTGATGAAAGCACAATGAAGGAAAAGCGCAAGGTGAACTGTGGACAGCTCGCCAGGGTTACAATTGTCTCCGATGTCAACCGAGATCAGTCCCGATCAATTCATCTTCACGGCGAAATGTCCTCAATGCAAAAAATTACGCCACGACGTGCTTTGTAGTCGAAGCCAAGCTAAAACAGGGGAACCGATTAAGGTTTATAGTGCCACTTGCGAGCACATTTGGACGCTCACACCGAGGGACAGTAAGAGAATCCGACAGTTGCCTGACTTTACTCGCGAATCTACTTCCTGACATCTTCATCGTTCGCGTGGTACCACGGCTCTTTCTTCTGCGGGAAGATCTCCTCGCACTTCGTCATGAGCTTCGAGAGGACGCGGTTCGCCATGTGCGCTGCGAAGTCGATCTCTATTTCGAGGTCCCGATCGGAAAGGGAATTGTCCGAGCGTTGCGTCCACTTTGCCGTTCTGATCGCGAGGATGAGGCAGGTTGCGATTAGCAACGATGGCCCGATTTTCGGCCAGTCCGGGCGATCATGAAACCCGCCAAAGTATAAGCCCATTGCTGGGACCATAGGCGAAGAAAAGACGAACCTTAATGTTGAAAAAATATATGAAATGCGCTAAGACGTATGTAGCTTCACGTCTCTTGGGAGAGAATCATGAGTTCCCCGACGATGGAAGGATTTAGCCACCGTTTCAAAAGCGATGGGACTGTAGATTCAATCTGCCGGCGGTGTTTCAAAACAATTGGCACAACTCAGATCGAAAAGGACCTCCAATTTCTGGAGTCGTACCACGTATGTGAACCAGACACACTATCGCGGTATCACGATTCATCTCTCGATCACGACGAGAAGAGATAGAGATGAATGTTTACCGTCCAGTCAGCTTCCTGTCCAACGCTGTCTGCACCTGTAGCAGTTCCTTGACTTAATAGGCAAGGCGATTGAAGACAAAGAAATCGCAAGCAGCATCTAGGACACCATAGACACTAAAATGTAGCCATGGCAATCACTGACATCATTTCCGCACTCGACGCTGAAATCAAACACCTGCAACAAGTCCGTAGCCTGCTCACTGGGCTCGGTTCTTCAACCGGCCCGCACGCATCCCCGGCGACCAAGCCAGTCGCCAAAAGACGTAAACGGAAACTCAGCGCACAGGCACGCAAGAAGATTGCAGACGCACAGCGCAAACGTTGGGCGAAACAGAAGGCGCAGAAGTGATTCGACTCGTCACCACTATCGCTGTGGTCGCAGCTTGCATCTGTGGGCCGTCAGCAACAGCGCAACAGAAGGCGCCCTCAGCAACAGAGAACATGAACTCGATTTCCCCTGATGCCGATCCATCGTTCGAGGTAGAGACAATCAGAACAACTGATCCAAGCGACCTGGAATACTGGATTTCATGTGGACGGCCAGCGGATATGGATCGAAAACACGACGATTGAGAAGGTCCTGACCTTTGCATACGACGATCATGGGGAACAGATCATCGGCGCACCATCCTGGTTTGCTTCAGAAAAGTTCGACATACGAGGCGTTCCTGATGTACCAGGAGAGCCAAACCTGAAGCAGATAAAAAGCATGGTGAGGAAGCTGCTCTCTGATCGCCTTCAGCCAAAGTGTCGCTACGGAGAGAGTCGCCAAAGGCGGCCCCAAGTTGAAGCAGAGCAAAGACGACCCCAATTCGCTGCAGTCGGAAAGCAGCCAGCGCAGCGGTGGCCACATGACGATGACCGCCAGAAACATGCCAATTGCAGAGCTAGTGAGGGAACTGAATTTCTTTATGGACAGACCCGTCGTCGACCAGACGAACTTGACTGGCAAGTGGGATTTCGAGTGGCGATGGACGACGGACGAGGCTCGCGTTCCTGCCAATCCCAACGCTGCACCTGGTTTGTTCACCGCGATTCGGGAACAACTCGGATTGAAGATCGACTCAGTCAAGGCCCCGATTGACGTGCTGATCATTGATCACGTCGAGCAGCCATCAGCTAACTGAGAAACAGGAGTACTTCCTAGTCGATTAGTCTTACAGGCCCTGGTATCCAAGATTGAACATTTGTACTTACCTTTTTACGTTCTGCCTTACAATTGCCGCCATGCCATGCTGGGTCTACACCGAATTGGAAAATGAATGGAAGAGCCTGATAGAGAGCCAAGTCGGCTTTCATACCAGTGGTTACGACAGCCCTACTGTTCGGGTCTATTGGCAGATGGTAGAGCATCGAAAAAGCTGCGAGGTTTGCAGAGACGACGAAGCCGCTCGAAAGATGAAGGAAATGTTAGGCCAGCAGTAAATTTCAAACGAACTTGCATCAGGAATTCCCCTCAATCGTCAGGTTTCAATTCGGAGAATAGCTCCCTAGTTGCTCACGCACGATCACTTTCGCTCGTTCGAGACAGCGTTCTGCTTGCGTCACATAGATTTCGATTTTCGTCGGGTAGTTGGCATCATGCCGAATGAGGTACATCAGATTTGCCAATGACTCCAGCAGACGGTTTAGCTCCGCAACTGCTGTGACAAACGACTTGGGTTCCACGGTTTTGCAGCAAACCTCCCAATCCGCCATGGGATGAATGCACCCAGTAGACAGTTGCCCGTGAACTTCCATCGGAGACAATTTGTCGTGTTTTGAGTTCGTCCACTTTGGCTGCTCGTGAAAAGCGCTGGCTATTGATTCACCCTGCCAAAGGGCGACTTCGGAGCAGTGGGCGAATGGCATTGAGCCACATGCAAACTGAATTGCTCCCGGAACCATGCAACATTGTCGATTGGGTTCCTAATGTCTGGGCTACTCTGAGGCATCTGTGCGCTGCACGCTGAACATTTCGCTGAAATGGGATTGCCATTCACGTCGCATCGCAATTGCATGTCGGGACCACGCTGCATGTCTATAGTGTAGTCCCCTTTGATCCTCACAAAGGTTTGTCGTGCGAGTTCCTCATCGCGACAGACTGGGCACTCACTTCGATGTTCAATCATCTGCCAATACAGGATGATAGTTGGACTATCATCGCCGCTACACTCTTCACCGTAGCGGACGATCCACTTCCATTCGGTTTCGAGCGATTTGTATAGAGTACAACTCAATTCAGAAAGCTCACGAAACGGCGACAAAGTTCTCTGACGAACCCGCTCACTTGCTGCCGCTTCACCACTCGACGGGTTCCTTTGTCTCGATCTGGGCAGAGGGGATGTCGGTTTCCTTCAAGACACTGAATTCTGAAATCAAATGCATTGCGAACTGTTGAATCCATCGAACCTCTTCCTCGCTGAGGTCTGGTGAATGCTGGAGGTGCAGAACGGCGGTCTCAAGCAAGTTCCGAACGTGGAGGGAGGGTTGCATGCCGGGCTACGATGCAAGAATCTTCCCCAAGGTTTTCCCTAGTGTCTGTTGAAAACAAAAAGGGCTAGTATGCTCCACACGCAATCACAAAATTGAGAAATGACTTGCGGTCACTGAGTCGCCTATTTGGAAAGCTGTCCAGCGCGGGGAAGACATGAGCTTTGTTGACCAAAATATACGTTGTGCCTCTTGTGGCGTAATGTTCGTGTTTTCGGCCGGAGAACAAGAGTTCTTCAAAGAAAAGGAATTCACGAACGTTCCCAAGCATTGTCGCTAATGCAAGGCCAAGAGAAGTAGCCCGCGACGACGCCAGACTGAGACACGAGTCACCTGCTCTAGTTCCAGGACCCCGACCACCAGCAAGAAGTGGGTGAAGGGATCCGAAGCCGCAAGCAGAATTGGCGAGTACAGCGATGCCGTTCAGAAGTTCATCCGGACGGGCGACCCGTCGCGACTCAAGACGTGGAAACGTCAAAAGCTTTTCGATGAGAGTTGCAAACGGATCAAACTCACCACCGACTCCGTGAAATTGCGAGAGCTCGGTTCGGCTGGTGTCCTTGCTTTCGAGTCTCTGTATCGGAATGCTGCATTAGCAGGAAACGTCCATAGCGACGTGATCCGGTTGCCGCCCCTGGTAGCCAATCCGGCAGCTGCGCGCGAGGGACTGACATTGGCCGAGGCGAACATGGCCGTCTATTTGGATCGAACTTTTAATCTAGTGGACTATTTGCAATCTCAAGATCGCATTCACAGAATTTCCCAAACTCGTCCGCGCATTATCATCTTGCTCGTTGCCGAGGGAACCATTGACGAGTTCGTTGACTTTAGTCTGGAACAAATGCATCGGTTGGCAAGGTATGCCCAGAGTGACGTTGATTCGGTGACCGGTAAAGGGCTGGCTTTGAGTAAACCCGAAATACTTCGCGCGCTGGTAGAACCCACCTCCAAACTAAATGATAGCTAATCCTAATTCGTTCACAGGCTGGCGATTCGATTCAATTGAGACCGAGAAAGAGCTGACCTTAGCGCTTGGGGGCTCAATTGCTGACGCCTTAGCGACCTGTCGGCTTAGCGCCTTGGCCAAATTTTCGGCATCATTCGTAAATATCTGCGCTTCGTGTGATGCGCGTGAAATGGAGACATATGCAAATCGCGAATTGATGAGCTTCGGATGAACATTTGTATCCATGTTTACCAATACGCGCTCTGAGGTCAGCCCTTGTGAGCTGTTCGAGGTCACGGCGTAGCCGTGGTCGAAGTGTCGCATGAAACGTGGGTCGAAGGTAACAATGTTCTCTTTGTTGCCGTCCATGCGAACCGTGATTCTGTCGTCCTCTCCGATCTGCTGGATGGTGCCGAGGTCACGATTGGCGACGCCCAATTCTCTTGATGGCGCTGTCCATTGCAGTCTGTCTCCGATTGCGAATTCCCGTTCGATTTCCTGATACGCAGAGATACCGCGCAACCTCAACGGGTCATAGGTCACCTGCTCCCCGTTCTCTTTTCGCACTGTGACGAGATTGCCTTTTGGGTTCGTTCCTACGACCTGGGCATAGCTGCCGCGCTCAATGCCGTACTCCTTGCTGCCGCGAATGTAATGCAGGACATCTCCTTCCAGATAACGGGCTGCCCAGGCGCGGTCCGCACCGGTCATATCGGAGCGCGGTGCCAGCACGCGCGAGAAGTGGTCCTGCTTGTCGAGCGTTCCGATCGCCTGCAGTTCCCGGCGGACGGCATGATTGATGGCCCGGCGCGAGGTGTTGTCGGGCGAGACAATGAGAGTGTTCTGGGGGCTCGCAGCGTAGCTCCTTGCGATCGCCGTGATGCGTTCCTGCGGGTCCACGATCTCCGTAACGCGGCCCTGCTGCTGAAGCATCCGGATACCGATTTCCGTCTCATTCCTCGATAGATGCTCGACAGCTTTCAATAGCCGGGGATCTCGCTGGCGAACAATCTTATCTAGCTGCGCGGTCTGCATCCCAGCTTGCTGCAATTGCTCAAAGGGCTTCCCGGCTTCGACACCCTGATGCTGCCGGATGTCTCCAATGAGAAGCACCTTGTCCTGGGCACCGATCCTGCGAAGGAAGTCCCGCATTTGTTGGGTCGATGCAAGCGAGGATTCATCGATCATGTAAAGATGCTTCACTGCCGGGTCGGCGTTTCGGCTACGGGCAAGGAAGCCCTGCAAGGTTTCGGCATGGATACTCGCGTCGCGGAGCTGCCGGGCGGCGCGAGAGGTCGGGGCGAAGCCCTCGACCAAGTAGCCATTCCGCTCCGCTCCTTCACGCACCTCTGCCAAACTGGCGGTCTTGCCGACGCCCGCGCTACCCTGCAATCCATGGACCTGGTCGCGAGACGTAAGTATCTGTTCGATGGCGCTGCGCTGCGCGAGATTGAGTTGCGGACGTGCCTCGGTCAGACGGATTGCCTCCTCCACGGGCATGAGCTGGGAAGCGCGACCTTGGCCGTCGAGCACTCTCCGAACGACCTCGTTTTCAGCTTTGATGGTTTGTGTGGTTGTGAACCGCCGCCCTGAACTATGCTTCTCGCGGGCAACGAGACGAAACTCGCCGGAGGTAACGCGGGTCTCGAAGATGGCGCGGATCTGCGGATAGGTTATTTCGCCCATGCCCCGGCGCATTGCATCGACGAAGATGGCGCGCTCGTCCATGACCGCCTCCCTCTCAAAGCTCCGGTCGCGGGCAAAGGTAAGAGCGGCGTGCGCCTGCTGTTGTCGCTCGTCTGCGGGCAGCTCATGCATCTGGCTCCGTCGACGCCCAAGCGCTTCAGCTACTACCTTGGCAGCCTGATTTCCGAACTCGGCGGCAATTTGCCGGTGGGCCGCCTGCACTTCGGCGGAAGAGAGAATCTGCTTGCCGTCGCGGGTATTGTGGGCGGCAATCTGCGCGGCTTTGGGACCACTGAATCCACTGCGGGCGACCGCTTCGACGATCTGCTGGCGGCGTGGACTGGAAGCGTCCAGATATTCTTGCGAATAGCCTCTGATTTCCGGTGCGCCGCTTTTGCCGGGCTCGATCTCGTAGCCAAAATTACGGAGCTGATATGTGAGATGAGATTGGTAGATGGCCGTCGCGTAGCTCTGCGACTCGAAGAAGCTGCGCTCCTGAAGCGCCCGCATCTGACCATTCTCCCGCTCCGTCATATTGAAAATGACGACATGTGTATGGAGCTGCGGCGCAGCGTAGCCATCGACAGGACGGGCTGTGTCGTGTTGGAATTTTGCTGCGACAAACTTGCCTGTCATTTCGGCAGAGTGGTTGCCGCCGAGGCGCGCTTGCGTGTACCGCTCCAGCTCATTGAGAGCGATATCTACGGCCTGCTGGTGCGCTTCACGCACACGCGCATCGCCGCCGACGAGCGCGGTCAGAGAAACCGATTTCGGCGCGCTGAAGGTAGCGTCCCATCCGGCTCGATGCTCCACCGGAGCAACCGTCTTGCCTTCCTCGGTTTTATAGTCATGCACCTTGCGGTGGCGGACCAATTGTTCGCCAGTCCGCGGATGCTGACCTTCCGAGAGTCTGGCGAACTCCGCGGCGCCGACAGAGCTGGCCAGGCGGAACTTCTCGGCCAGCCGCCCGTGCCATTCGCCCTGAATGCTGTCGTTCTGCTTCCAATAGTTCTGCTCGGCAGCGGTGAACTCTTTGGCGTGATAGGTCTGCGCCTGGGTTGCCGAGAGCGATTTCGAAATGGTCAGCATGGCACTTTCTCATCCGCGCAGAATCAGATTTTGCGTGTCCTCGGTATCAGGGGAAATCGTCGGGTGCGGTTCGATCTGTTCCACTGCTGCAAGTCCATCGGTCTGGGTGGGGACGGACGCCTTCGGCATTTGCCGCAATTCCTCAGGAGGAGCCTCCGCACGCCGGAGTCCTTTGGGGTCATAAGGCAGTTTGTCGTCGGGGCGCTCGCGCAGTTCGAAGCCGCTGGCGACAACCGGCATATCGAAGTACGGGAACGAAAACCGGGTGACGTAGTTCTGATACTTCATGAAGGCGTGTAGGTCGGCCAGCCCGGAGATTTCCGACTCCAGCACCAGAGGTTCTACCTGCCGGTCGAGCGCGAAGTTGCGGCCTGAACGCGTACCGTCAAAATGCGTCTCGCGCAGCCGTTCCACCTCGACTTTGCCGATAAATTCGCTCACCCAATGGCCTGCCTTCGGCTCCTTGGTGGTGAGCCAGATACTTGTGGCGGGCTGCGATAGCATCACTTCGGCCAGATGTCCGTACAGGTATTCAAGCTGGGCCTTGCCCTGGAAGCCGAGTATGACTGGATTCCGGCTCTTCCGCGCCTCCGTAATGGCGGTATGGAGCTGCGGAAGTTTCTGCAAACTTGCCAGCTCATCGATTACAAACCAGACACGTTTTTGTGCTTCCCTAGGCTCGTTGAGCAGGCGTAAGACCAGCCAATCAATCCATAGGCTCTGCAAGGGGCGCAGAGCTTCCCGCTCTGCGGGCAGTGAGGTAAGGAAGATCCAGCCCTCACGTTTCTCAGCCCACTCGCTGGCCGTCCACTCGCCGTTGCCTTCGCCCTTCCTCGGAAGCAACCGCAGGCTGTCTGCAATCAGGCCGAGCGAGGCAAGAACACCGGCGCGCTGCTGATGGGCGCGAGGGTCAATCAGGTGCGCGTGCTCGGTGCCTTTCAGCCTGCGGTCGATCTCATCGGGATTCGCCATCCACGCCACCAGCTCGTCCGGCGTCGGGCCGTAAGCGATCAGGAAGGCAAAGATTTTCTGCGGAGACTCGATAAAAAACTCGCCCTTCTTGTCCTGCGGCGGCTGGAACAAAGACGCGGCGAGTGCCTTTGCTTCGGAGCGGCTACGCAATTCCTCGGCTAGCCCCCAATACGGGCAGCGTCTGTCGAGCGGATTAAGAATTATGTCGCCGCGCTCCGGGTCATAAAACCGCTTCACGAACTCGCGTGCCGGGTCATATACGATGGCCGAATCTCCTCGGCTGCGGATTTGCCGGAGCACCTGTAGGATGAGTGCGGACTTACCCGCGCCGGTATCGCCGATGATCTGCATGTGCTGGGCCTCGGCTCGCGCCGGTACGCGAATCATTTCTTTCATTTCGTCGGTCTTGAATCCGATGCCGTCGCCCTTGACGGTCTTGTTGAACTGGCGCGGCGTCAGCATCTCCGGGCCTTTCAGCCTGCGCCCGTACTTCAACTGTTTCTGCCGCTGCACATCTTTTATGGTCGTAAACGGAAGCAGAATGAGAAACAGTGCCGCACCGCCGAGCAGAGGCGGGCGAAAGAAACCGGAGAGCGAAGCGCCGCCGTATACGACGGCCCTCAGATAATCGCGCAGCCGCGCGTCCACATAGCTGCGCTCCGGGCCGCGAAAGAGCAGCGAGTATCCGTGCTGGCGCGCATCGGCGGAGAGCGTCAGCGGGAGTGGCCTGCCGTCGGGCTCCGGCGTTCTTCCCAATATCACATCATCATTCAGGGCGGCCCTCGATGCCACATGGCGGCCACTCACAAACAGCGTTCGAGCCATGCTGCGATGCGTCACAGTGAACGCGCCGAAAACCGATGCGCGTTCATAGACAGGCAGGTAGTACCGCTGCAAAGGCGCGGCGAGATGAATGCGGAGGCAGACCGCGACGAAGGTCGAGGCAGCGATGGCGAAGGCCAGTCCGTAAGTGTAGATAGGCATGTGCCGAGGCCAGATAATTGTCTCTTTGCGTCCCCATGTTGTCTTTGCCATTGCGCTACCTCCGCTTCTCAGACGCCAGCTTTCCGGCCAGCTCGTGCTTGGCCGTGCTGATCTCGTCGAGCAGTTTGTCGAATGCTTCGGGCGTGAGCTTCTGGCCGGCAGCGAGGGGGCGGAGCACATTCACCAGCAGCAGGCGCACGCCAAGAATCTCCGCCAGCGCAGCTTTCTGGGCTGCCGAGCCGCGCAATTCGGCCAGGATCACATCGCGTATCCACTGGCCGCGCGCAAGCCCCTGCGACCGTGTAAACTCCGTCACTGCTCTGCGTTCCTCTCGCGTGAGCTTGGCGGTCACAGGAAAGACGCGCAGCGCCTCACGGTCGCCGTTGGCTTCTGCATCGGATTTTGTCTTCAAGAGCGGCATCGAGCCCCGCATTTCTCCGGTGCACCCAAGTGCACCGAAAATGGCTATGTCATTGCAGTTGCAACAAGTGCACTACGGTGCACCTGCACGACCCTGCTAGGGATGGAGTGTCAAAATTATTCCGGTGCGAAGCACCGTGTTGGCACTGCGAGGGAATCCGGCGCGGGATCATGCCTTCGAGCCCGCCACTGCAGCAGCCGGTTGCACTGCGATTTGCGCCCCGCTTGCATGCTTCCTTGCGGGCGGCTCCACTACTTCTGGAGTCGGCGCTTTGCGAACGCGAAGAGTCGACGCAACCTGCTGCGCTTCCGGTGTCCTCAGGAACTCTTGGAAGTCTCGATCTTTTGTGAAGACATAGGTGAGAGCCTGTTCGACAACATCATCAGCGCAAGCGCGGATAAAGGCAGCGTACTGATCGACCTGAGTGGCGGTTGTATCCGTTAGTCGAATCGATGCGCTGATCTGGCGAGTCTGGACGACTTCAAGTAGGGGCATGTGTGTTCTCCTTTTGGTGGTGATTAGGCGATCTGTTTGTTTGGAAGCATGCGTGCCGCGGTATAGGCGATCTCGCGTGCACGAGCTAAGCAAAGTGCAGGAGAGAGTTCAGCGTTGCGACGAGTCTGAAGCATCGTGATTACGACGTTGATAGGCGTGCCGGCGAGCAGTGCGAGACGCGCAGAAGCCACGTCCACGGTCCGCTGGGCGTAATACACAGGATTAGGTTTGTCGGCACGACGCACGGCGAGCGCCTCCGTAAGTTGTGAAGCGTCCTTTCCAGTGCTGAGTTCGGAAAGGACCCACGCCCAATCCTGCTCGGAATGGGTGCCCTTGTTCCCGGACAATGACCGCGCGAATCTGCGCAGAGGAGGCAACGC
>Ga0105241_10003400_pt1 | contig 11839 bp, 10 predicted proteins | sample KBSC64metaG_FD_80422 | JGI IMG/M metagenome (GOLD analysis project Ga0105241, IMG submission 80422) | Corn rhizosphere microbial communities from Kellogg Biological Station, Michigan, USA - KBS C6-4 metaG | ecosystem: Host-associated > Plants > Roots > Rhizosphere > Soil | place: Michigan, USA... | reverse complement strand
GTCGGCGCCGCCGTCCTCGTCATCGACGTCCTCGCGCAGCTCTCCCCGGCCCTGGCCGCCGCCTACGACGCCGTCCCGCGCTGGACCCTGATCGCGCTCGCCGGCGCCCTGCTCCTCACCCTCGGCGTCACCTACGAGCGCCGCATCCGCGACCTGCGTACGCTCGGCCGCAAGTTCGGCGAGCTACGGTAGGTCTCGTGCCGACAGCTCCCGTGCCAGCTCCCGCGCCCGAGAACGCCCCCGCGCCGCCGGAGACCGCCGACGTCCGCCGTTTCTGGCAGTCCCTGGGCCTCCCGGGCCTGATCGACGTCCACACCCACTTCATGCCGCACCGCCTGCTGGACCGCATCCGCGCCTACTTCGACTCCGCAGGCCCGCTGATCGGCCGCGAATGGCCGCTCCACTATCGCCAGGACGAGGAGCAGCGCCTGGCGATCCTGCGCGGCTTCGGCGTGCTCGCGTTCACCTCCCTGGCGTACCCGCACAAGCCGGGGATGGCCGAGAGCCTGAACGCGTGGACCGCCGACTTCGCGGCGCGCACGCCCGACTGCCTGCACAGCGCGACGTTCTTCCCCGAACCCGAGGCGGCGTCCTACGTCCCGGCGGCGGTCGAGGCAGGGGCCCGGGTGTTCAAGGCCCACGTCCAGGTCGGCGGCTATGACCCCGCCGACCCGCTGCTGGATCCGGTGTGGGGGACGCTGGCCGAGGCCGGGATCCCGGCGATCGTGCACTGCGGATCGGGCCCGGTCGCGACCCCGTTCACGGGCCCCGCGCCGATGGCCCGGGTGCTGGCCGAGCACCCGACCCTGAGGCTGGTGGTGGCGCACTTCGGGCTGCCGGAGTACGTCGAGTTCCTCGACCTGGCCGACCGCTACGACAGCGTGCTCTTCGACACGACGATGGCGTTCACCGACTTCTTCATGCAGGTCGAGCTGCCGGGCGGGCAGCGCAAACGCATCGCGGAGCTCGAGGACCGGATCCTGTTCGGAAGCGACTTCCCGAACATCCCCTACAGCTACACAGGCGCGCTGGAGGCCTTGACCCGCCTCGATTTCGGCGACGACTGGCTCCGCGCCGTGTGCCATGGCAACGCGGCGCGGATCTTCGGCATCTGACGGCCCCGGGGTGCGGGTCAGGGCGAGGGTTGTGAGGGCCGTCGGCCGAGGCTCACGCCTCGTGGCGGCGGCCGGTCACGTCCCAGAGGTGGTGGATCGGGTCGTGGACGAAGTAGCGGGCCAGCGACTCGATCGTGAAGTCGGAGCCGTCGCCGCGGTGGCCGGTGCGGGCCCACTGGTCGCCGGACACTGACTCGAAGCGCGCGGCGACGTGCTCGGCGGTCTCCACCAGCGCCGCGACGACCTCGCCGAGGTCCTGCTTGTTGTACTCGTCCTCGACGGCGGTGGCGTCCTGGTCCCAGTTCGGGAACTCCGGGTCGTCCTCGTCCAGCATCAGGCCGACGCGCAGGAGGTAGATCTTGTTGCAGTCGCGCACGTGGCAGGCGTACTCCAGGGGCGACCACTTGCTCGGGTCCGGACGCGTGGCCGCGTCCTCGGCGCCGATCTCGGCGAAGTAGCGGCGCCAGGCTTCGGCGTTGTCGCGCAGGAGGGTGGGGACCTCGTCGCGGGCGATGGCGCCGGCCGCGAAGCCGCACTCCGGGCAGGGGCGCTGGAGCACCCAAGTCCAGTTCTTGGTGTCCGGTGTGATGGTCATGGCGTCACCCTAGTGGTGCGGGGGTGGTGGGTAGAGTGCGTTCCATGCCGCAGACAAGCTCTCGCCGGGTATGGGTTCCTTTCGGTCAGTCGGCGAAGGAGGTCCCCGAAGGGCTGGTGGCCGACGTCTTCACCGGGACGGACGTCGACGCGCCGGGCGGTGTCCCGGACTCGATCGACGAGGTCGAGTTCTTCGTCCTGCCGTACATGTTCGTGAACGCACATCCAGAGTTCATGGCGCGGATGCCGAAGCTGAAGGTGGCGCAGACGCTGACGGCGGGGTACGAGAACGTGCTGCCGTACGTACCGGAGGGCGTCACGCTGTGCAACGCGCGAGGGCTGCACGACGCTTCGACGGCCGAACTGGCGCTGACGCTGACCTTGTCGGCGCTGCGGGGGATCCCGCGGTATGTGCGGGCGGCGGAGCACGGGGACTGGGTGCCGACGTACCAGGTGGACCCGAACAGCGTGGACGACGCGCTGGCTGACAAGACGGTGCTGATCCTGGGCTACGGCTCGATCGGTGCCGCGATCGAGCGGCGGCTGGCCGGCTTCGAGGTCGAGGTGCTGCGCGTGGCGCGGACGGCGCGCGCGGGCGTGCACGCGTTCAGCGAGGCCGACACGCTGCTGCCGCGGGCGGACGTGGTGATCGTGATGGTGCCGGCGACCGACGAGACGCGCGGCATGGTCGACGAGCGCTTCCTGGCCCGGATGAAGGACGGCGCGCTGCTGGTGAACGTGGCGCGCGGCGTGGTGGTGCGCACCGAGGCGCTGATGGCGGAGTGCGCCTCGGGACGGCTGCGTGCGGCGCTGGACGTGACGGACCCCGAGCCGCTGCCGCAGGACCACCCGCTGTGGACGACGCCGAACGTGCTGATCACGCCGCATGTCGGCGGGGCTTCGACGGCGTTTCTGCCGCGGGCGCTGAAGCTGATCGACGCGCAGTTGCGGCGGTTCGCGGCGGGGGAGGACCTGGTGAACGTGGTGCAGGCCGGGTAGGCGCGGCCAACCGCTCCCGACAGGGCTAAGAGACCTTCTCGGCGACAGGCGGAGTCCCGTTCATCGCGAAGTGCGGCGAGCACACCGTGCTGGTCTGCTCGTTCGCATGCCAGACGCAGACCCACATCGTGTAGCCGGCGTCTGCGATGAAGGTGGTCTTCTTCGCCGCCTGCGACTGACTGAATGTGTATGTCAGCCCGTCGCTGCGGAACAGCTCGGCGCCACAGGACTGGTACAGCGACGTGTTGAGCACGCCTGCGAGGTTGCCGGAGCCGTCGGTGTCCAGCCACGCCGAGCACGCCGCCGAATCGGCCACCCAAGCCGTGTCCGCCTCGGAGCCCGGGACGCGTGCCGGGTCGTCGGCCGCGACGATTCCGGTGATCGAAGAGGATGCCGGGCTGGGGGTTGTCTTCGACGGCGACGTGCTCGGGCCCGCCGGGCTCGTTTTGGCGCCCGAGCTGGTCTTCGGACTGGTCGTCGGGTTCGTCCTCGGACCGATGCCGGGCATCACCGTCAGCACGAGGGCGGCTGTGCCGCACAAGGCCGCGGTCGCGGCGACCGCGAGGGCAGAGCGCCGGCGGAGGATGGACCGCCGGTCGGCTCGGTCGGGTCGCGGCTCGGTCGGATCGGGCTCCGGCGGCAGCACTGTCTCCGCCTTGGACAGCGACGTCGTGGCGAAGCTCCGCCGTTCCGCGATCCGGTCCATGATCGCCGGCGGCCAGGCAGGATTCGTGGCGCTGATCCGTTGGCGAGCAGCCGCGGCCAGGTCGCCGGCGGTCGGGCGGACCTTCGGGTCGGCAGCCGTGCAGGACTCGGCTACGTCCGCCAGTTCGGGATCCACCGCACGCAGGACCTCGATGTCGGGGACCGCGTCGGAAGCGGTCATCGATGAGGCGTACACGAGCGTCGCGCCGAGCGAGTAGATGTCGGCGGGGGCGGCCGCTTCCCGGTCTCCGGCGTCCTGTTCCGGTGCGATGAATCCGCGGGTGCCGGAGCTTTCGCCATACCTGGTGAGCCGGGACTGGTCGGCGGCGAGGGCGATGCCGAAGTCGATGAGTTTGACGCCGTCGCGGACCAGCATGATGTTGGCCGGTTTGAGGTCGCGGTGGACGATCCCGGCGTTGTGCACGGTCTGCAGGTGCGCGGCGGTCTCGGCCAGGAGCAGCCACAGGGCGTCGGCGGGCAGCGGGCCGTGGGCCCGGACGGCGTCGTCGAGGGTGAGTCCGGGCACGTACTCGGTGGCGAGCCAGGGCTCGGAATCGGTGTTGTCGCTGGCCAGCACGGCGGGGGCGACGCCGAGGGGGACGCGGTGCAGGATCGCGACCTCGCGGTTGAACCGCTCGATGGACACCAGGCGTGATCGGACCCGTTTGACGGCGACGTAGCGTCCCTGGCGGGTGCCGAGGTAGACCTCGCCCATACCGCCGACGCCGAGCAGTCCGACGATGGTGAACTGGCCTATCTCGCGGGGGTCCCCCGGATCGAGCGGCTCGGCGACAGCGCTATCCACCGGCGCCCCGCGCGCTGCGTGCGTTCACGCCGCGTACGTTATCGGTCGCCGAAGGCACGTCGCGAATCCACACCCGCGGCAAGAAGCGCGCCACGGATCCCGTCGGGATCCGTGGCGCGCCACCGGCAGGAAGGACCATCAATCCGCGGCGGGCGACGATCCGACCAGCGCGCCGGGCTGAGCCTCCACCCCGTGCCCCGCCTCGTCCTGCTCGCCCTCGCTCACGCCGAAGCGGTCGTGCAGGCGGCGCAGCGGCCCGGGAGCCCACCACGCGCTGCGCCCGAGCAGGCGCATGGCGGCGGGGACCAGGATGCCCCGGATCAGGAGAGCGTCGATCAGGATCGCCAGGCCGCAGCCGAGGCCGAAGAACTGCAGGAAGCTGACCGACGCCGTGCCGAAGGCGAAGAAGCTCACCGCGAGCAGGACCGCCGCCGTCGAGACGATGCGGCCGGTGCGCGCCAGGCCTTCGCTGACCGAACGGTGCAGGTCCGCCCCTTGGGCGTGCAGTTCCCTGATACGGCTGGTGAGGAAGACCTCGTAGTCCATCGACAGGCCGAAGGCGATGCAGAACAGCAGGACCGTCATCGCGGTGTCCATCGGCCGCGGCGTGAAGCCCAGCGCGCCGGACAGGTGGCCCTGCTGGAAGATCCACACCATCGTGCCGATCGAGGCCGACAGGCCCAGCGTGTTGAGCACCAGGGCGCGCAGCGGCTGCGTGACGCTGCCGGTGAACAGGAACAGCACGATGAACGTCGTCACCACCACCCACGCGATCGCGTACGGCAGCCGCGTCGTGATCCCGTGCTCGCTGTCGATCAGGCGCGCGGTGTCGCCGCCGATCAGCGTCGAGGTTCCGGCCGGGCCGGGAACGGCGCGGGCGTCGCGGACCAACTGTTCCGCGGCCGCGGAGTGGCCGTCCGCCGCCGTGAAGACTGTCAGGCGCTGGGCAGACGAGGTGGCCATGCCGGTGTCGGAGGGCCCGAGGCCCAGGGACGCGCCGTGAGTGTAGGAGCCGGCGCTGCTGTCCACGCGCACCGCGCCCGGCAGCGTCGAGAGCTTCGCCGCGTACGCGCCCACCGAGGAGGTGTCGGCCGGTCCGGTCGTGACCACCTGCACCGCCGTCGCCTGGTTGCCCTGGAAGTCGTTGTGCAGGGCGTCGGCGGCTTGACGGGCCGGGGCGCTGGTCGGCAGGACGGTCTCATCCGGGGTCCCGAAGGAGGCGCCGAGCAGGGGTGTCGCCAGGAAGGCCAGGATCGCGACCACCGGCAGGGCCATCAGGGCGGGGCGCTTCATCACCGCGGAAGCCAGACGGCCCCAGGCCGGTGCGGCCGAGCCCTGCTGGGTGGTGCGGGCCCAGGGGAGCCGTCCGGCGTTGACCCGCGTGCCGAGCGTGGTCAGCAGGGCCGGCATGATGATCAGGGCACTGCCCGCCGCGATAGCGACGACTCCGATGCCGGCGTAGGCGAACGACCGCAGGAAGTAGAACGGGAACACCAGCAGCGCGGCCAAGGCGGCGGCGACCGTCAGAGCCGAGAAGGCGATGGTGCGGCCGGCTGTGCGCACCGTCGCGAACACCGCGTCGGGGACGCTCGTGCCCTGCGACAGGTACTCGCGGAACCGCGCGACCATCAGCAGCGCGTAGTCGATGCCCAGCCCCAGGCCGAGGGCCGTGGTGAGGTTGATGGCGAAGACCGAGACGTCCGTGATCCGGCCCAGGACGGCCAGCTCGGCGAACGTGCCCAGGATCGCGACCATCCCGATCGCCAGCGGCAGCAGGGCCGCGACCAGGCTGCCGAACGCCACCACCAGCAGCACCAGGGTCAGCGGGATGGCGATCGACTCCGCCTTCGCCAGGTCCTTGGTGACCTGCGTCGTGACGTTGTGGTTCACCGCCGCTTCGCCGCCGGCCCGGACCGTCACCGCGGCGTTGTCCTGGACGTAACCGGTGAGCAGGCGGTCGGTGGTCTTGCCCACGGTGGTGTCGTCGCCGAGGACGCGCACCAGGATCATCGCCTCGTGACCGTCGGTGGAGCGCAGAGACGGGCTGTGGTTGCCGAAGTACGAGACGACGTTGCTCACGCCGTGGTCCGCCGACAGTTCCCGGGTCAGAGTCCGGCCCGCCTGTGCCGAGGCGCCGGAGTCGATGTCGCCGGCGCGGGCGCCGACCACGAGGATGAGGTTGGCCTGGCCGCCGAACTGGGCGTTGATCGTCTGCTGGGACTTCCAGGACGCGGAGCTGGTGTCGTCGAAGCCGCCGGACTTCAGCACGCCGAACGCGCCGATACCGACCGCGACCATGGCCACCAGCACTAACGAGGCGGCGATGAGGACCGCTTTGGAACGGCCCACTGCGAGTCTTCCGATTCTTTCGAGCATGGCTGTGGAGCCCCCTCCAGCTGTGGCGTCCCTTGAAGTTGACGCCGTTAACATCAACGGTGCCAGTCGTTGTTAACGGTGTCAACATGGGGCACGATGAACAGGTGACCACGCCCAAGACCGCCCCTCGCGCCCGGTACCACCACGGCGACCTGCGCAACGCGATGATGGATTCGGCGGTGGAACTGGCGCGCACCGGCGGGCCGGAGGCGGTGGTGCTGCGCGAGGTGGCCCGGCGGGTCGGGGTCTCGGCGACGGCGGCGTACCGGCACTTCTCGGACGCCGAGGCGCTGCTCGACGAGGTGAAGCAGAGCGCGCTGGCGGTGCTGGCGGACACGCTCGTGGCCAAGGTCGGGGCGGTCCCGACCGACGGCGATCCGGGCGACGTCGCGGTGGCCCAGGTCCGGGCCGCCGCGAACGCGTACATCGACTTCGCGATCGACCAGGCGGGGCTGTTCATGACCGCCTTCTGCCGGACCACGGTGCCCGGCGAGGAGTACCACGGCGCGCCGTTCATCGAGACCGACGCCTACCGGGCCCTGGGGGCGCTGCTGGACCAGCTGGTCGCGACCGGGCGCATGCCCGCCGAGCGCCGGCCCGGGGCCGACATCGCGGCGTGGTCGGTGGTGCACGGGTTCGCGCTGCTGATGGTCGGCGGGCCGCTGGAGCGGCACCTGTCGGACGAGGAGCAGGCTTTCGTCCGGGAGCGGACGCTGGATCTGGTGATCCGGGGGCTGATCGGTTCCGAGTGAGCGGCGGCGGGCCGGCGAGGACGCCGCCAACCGGGGGTGGGGGAAAACCCGCCATCTCATCGGACCATCGCCCCCTATCAGGGGTTGTATCTCCGGGTTCGCAGAATTTGTCCCACCGCACAGTTCACCCCTTTGGCGGCCTGCGCGAAGGTCGCCGGGGCGCTTAAAGTGCAAGAGCACTAAGACAACTGGTGCCGTACCGGTGAGGTGCGGCACAATAAAGGCCGCTGACATGGGGCTCCACAGGTCGTGGTGCGGGCAAGGCCGCTGGGGAAGGCGAACCTCGCCGCAGCACAGCCAGGAGGTCCCGATGACGGCACAGTCGGCAAACAAGACAGTGACAAGCGGAGTCCTCTACATCCACTCCGCTCCACGCGCGCTCTGCCCGCACATCGAGTGGGCGGTGGCGAGCGTCCTAGGCGTGCGCGTCAGTCTGGACTGGACGCACCAGCCGGCCGAACCGCACATGTGGCGGGCCGAGCTGTCCTGGCGAGGCCAGTCCGGCACCGCGGCACGCATCACCTCGCAGCTGCGGGGCTGGCAGCAGCTGCGCTTCGAGGCCACCGAGGACCCCTCCGACGGGTCCGAGGGCGAGCGCTACTCCTCCACGCCCACGCTCGGCGTCTACCGAGCCGCCACCGGAACGCACGGCGACATCCTCATCGCCGAGGACCGCCTGCGCGCCGCGCTGGCCCGCGCGCACCGCGGCGAGTCGACCCTGGAACGCGAGGTCGAGGCGCTGCTGGGCAAGCCTTGGGACGACGAACTGGAGCCCTTCCGGTACGCGGGCGAAGGGGCGCCGGTGCGGTGGCTGCATCAGGTCGGGTGATGCCCGGCGGCGGCGCGGCGGGTGCTTGATCGCGGCTGCGTTCACCCCTATGGGTGGTCTTCGGGGACGGATTTTGAGCTGACCGATGATCGTATCGGCTGAGGAGGTGCGCGCCTCGCAGCTGCGCCGGGACATCGCGCGGCGGCTCAGCTGAAGCGTGCCGTCCGGGCGTCGACCTCGTCGCCGTACTTCGTCGTCAGCGGCCGGTAGAGCTCCGGGCGCCGGGCTCGTAGCCAGCGGCGGCCGGTGGAAGCCGGGACCAGGTCCAGGTCGAGGTCGGCGATGGCCATGGCGTCGGCCGTGGCCCAGGATTCCGCGATGATCCGACCGTAGGGGTCGATGATCATCGCATTGCCGGTGCGGACCTCGTCGTCGTCGCGGCCCACGCCGTTGCTGAAGATCAGGAACAGCCCGTTGTCGTGGGCCCGGGACGGCAGCCAGCGCAGCAGCCACTCGCGGCCGTTCGGGCCGCGGAAGGCGTCCTCGACGGCGGCGGGGTCGGCGTGCCGTCTCTCCCAGATGCTCAGCGGGATGGGCTTCATGCCGTGAGGGCTCACCGAGTTCGTGCCGCCGGTCTGGTGCGGGGCCAGCAGGATCTGGGCGCCGAGGAGGGCTGTGGCGCGGACGTTCTCGATCAGATTGTTGTCGTAGCAGATCAGGACCCCGACCCGGACGTCCCACGGCGTGTCGAACACGGTGTAGCGGCCGCCGCAGGAGATCGCTTCGTGCTCGAAGGCGTGGAGCTTGCGGTGGATGTGCACGGTCCCGTCGGGGAGGCAGACGGCGTAGGCGTTGAACAGCCAGCCGTCGCGCTCGGTCAGCAGGCCGAAGCCGATGCCGAGGTGCAGCTCGGCTGCCAGGGCGCTGATGCGCGCGATCGACGGGCCGTCGTCGGGTTCGGCGACGTCGTGCAGGTAGCCGGCGTCGCGCTTGGTCAGGTGCCAGTAGCCGAGCAGGCACATTTCCGGGAAGGCGACGAGCTGGACGCCGTCGTCCGCGGCGGCGCGGGCGAAGTGCTCGATCCGGGCCAGGTTGTACTCCTTGGCGCCGGGGCGGGGCTCGAACTGGACGGTGGCGGCGCGAAGCATCATGCCGTCCATGCAAAGGGCAGCACTATCGATGAGTCCAATGAATGCTGTGGGCCGACCGATAAGCTGAAGGAATGGAAGATCGGCTGGTGAGGGCGTTCGTGGCGGTCGCCGAACACGGCACGTTCGGAGCGGCGGCGCAGGCCCTGGCGGTCACGCAGCCGGCGCTGACCAAGCAGATCCAGGCCCTGGAGGCGCGGATCGGCGGCGCGCTGTTCCGGCGGGGACGACTCGGGGCACGCCTCACGCCGCTCGGGCGCACCCTGCTGCCCGACGCGCGTGACGCGGTCGAGCGGCTCGACGCGTTCGAGCTGCGGGCGAATCGGCTGACGGCCGGGGGCGCGGGACGGCTGGCGCTCGGCTTCGGCCTCTCGACGATCGACATCGCCCCGCGGGCCGTGGCGGAGTTCCGGCGGCGTCACCCGGACGTCGGGGTGACGCTGGACGACATGGCCACGGCGGTGCAGCTGGAGCGGCTGCGGCGGGGACAGCTGGACGCCGGCTTCGTACGGCTGCCGGTGGATCCGGAGTTCTCGGTGCTGGAGCTCGGCACGGACCACCTGATGCTGGCGGTCCCCGGCAACGCCGACACCGAGCCGGGAGTACGGGAGCTGATCAGGCGGAACGGCATGGTCGCCCTGGCGCAGACCAAGGGACCGGGCTTCGTCGACCAGGTCCAGCGCTACCTCGCGGCCGAGGGCATCAAGCCGCGGGTGTTACAGCGCGCGAACGACCTGCAGACGGTGATGGCCCTGGTCGCAGCCGGTGTGGGCGTGGCGCTGGTATCGGCGCGCGCCCCGGTGGTGGTGGCGGCCGAGCGCATCCGCTGGGTGCCGATCGAGCACGAGGCCGCGAGCTGGGGAGTCGGGGTCGCGTGGAGCGGCGGGGAAGCGGCGCCCGCGCTGGCGGCATTTCTGGAGGTCACGCGAGAGGTGGCGGCGGAGGGATGGTGAGAGCAGTCGCGCAAGTTCCTGCACGGCGGGGCGGATGACCTGGTTCCGTACAGCGAGATCGGGAGTCTCGCGGCCGCGCTGCATGCGGTCGGTGTCCGCGCGGCGCGTCGTCAGTGCCCCTGCACCACCCGATCCCCCAACTCCGTCCTCCGATACCGGATCTCGTGCCGGTGGCGCTCGCCGACGACCATGCCGGCCTCGCGCAGGACCGTGAGGTGCTCCGAGACCGTGCCGAGTGCGAGGGCGTGCCTGTGGGCCAGGCGGCTTGTGGAGGCCGGTTCCTCCAGGCCCGTCAGGAGGTGCGCGCGGGTGCGGCCGACGAGCTTCGTCAGGGCGGCGGCGGGGGTGCCTCGGCGGGGTTCGAAGGCGTTGCCGAGGCCTCGGGCCGGGTAGACGAGGGTCGGCTGCCAGGGGGCGTCGGTGATGATGACGACCTCGTCCCATTTGAAGACGCTCGGCATCAGGATCAGGCCGCGGCCGTCGAGGTCGTGGTGTTCGTCGCCGCCGGGGTCGCGGAGCAGGGTGTCGCCGGTCCAGTGGACGGTCGGGTGCAGGTCGGCGAACAGCGTGTCGAGGCCGCCCTCGGCCAGGCGCCGGGACTGGTACGCCACGTCCGCCTCCAGCACCGCCCTGACACGCGGCCAGTGCGGCGCCACCAAGGCCTCCCAGGCGCCCCGGATCAGCTGCGTCAGCAGGCTGAGGACCTCCGCCGGGTCACCGAGCAGCAGACGGCCGGTCGGGGTGTCGGCCGCGCCGGGCGTGTCGCGCAGCGCCAGTTCGATCTCGCGGCGGACCACCGGCGCCGGAGTGGCGGCGATGCGCGTGAGCTCGGCATCGAAGTCGCCGACCGGCGCGGTCGGAGGCGGCGCGAGGAAGTCGGGGGTGTAGCCGCGCCGGGGCTGCAAGAGCACGATCGGCTCCAGGCCGAGCTCGGGCAGCGCCCCGCGCAGGCTCTCCAACCAGCGGCCATGCGCACCGGGGCCCTGCGAGCCGGTCGCGTCGCGGATCGCCGACAGGGTCTCGAAGGCAGGCGAGACAGCGAAGCGGCACCGGGCGAGGTCGGCGGGGCCGAAGCCGAGGCTGATGGCCATGGGGCCCTCCCGAAGCCGTGGAGCGGTGGGTCTTTCGGCGGTGGCCGAAGGACTTTCGACGATCGTAACCCTCCGGCACGATCGTCCACGCACCGCAGATCTCACCGACGAAGTGGGGAACCGCCATGACGACCGCCCTGACCGCCGCCCTGAAAGCCGACGTCAACCGCCGTGTCGCCGCCCTGTTCGCGGCCATCGACGACTACGACGAGGAGAAGTTCCTCGCCGAGGTCGACGCGCTGGCCGCCGAGCTCCCCGAGGGCGACGCCGACGCGATCTTCCACCGGGGCAGTGCCCGCGACAGCTGGGGCCACTCCGATCTGGCCGTGCCGATGTACGCCCAGGCTCTCGAGACCGGGGGTCTCACCGGTGAGAACCGCCGCCGCGCTGTGATCCAGATGTCCAGCTCGCTGCGCAACGTCGGCCGCGTCGAGGAAGGGCTGGCGCACCTGCTCCGGGAGAAGGAGACCGGCGGCGAGGACCACCTGTCCGACGCCCTGGACTGCACGATCGCCCTCTGCCTGGCCACGCT
>Ga0105241_10003398_pt1 | contig 11846 bp, 13 predicted proteins | sample KBSC64metaG_FD_80422 | JGI IMG/M metagenome (GOLD analysis project Ga0105241, IMG submission 80422) | Corn rhizosphere microbial communities from Kellogg Biological Station, Michigan, USA - KBS C6-4 metaG | ecosystem: Host-associated > Plants > Roots > Rhizosphere > Soil | place: Michigan, USA... | reverse complement strand
GCGCCGTTTGGGTGGATGATTACCATCTAGCGGTTACCTCCGCCGGCACCCTACATATCTTTGACTTCGACAGCGCCAACCAACAGACGTTGGTGCCGGCAGATCCGAATCTGTTGCCCGCCTTCGATAGCAAATATCAAACGCTATACACTGTTGCGCCGCAAAGTGCTGGCGGTTTTGCCCTGACGAGCACGAGTTTGCTCACAATTGCCGACCAATAAAATGTCCGCCATCTGGCGTGCTGCCGTTTTGGAGAGTCACCCTCCCAAAGTGGAGCCGGAAAAGGCATTTTAGAGACCAGGAACTGGGCTCAAAAATGATCTTTGCCGCGCGTGAACGCTCTCCAAAACGGCAGCACGCCAGATGGCGGTTCCTCTTTGGGAAGACCTAGAACAGCCAACTCGTGAAGCGATGCCAAAGCGACGGGCCATTGCTGGCAAGCTGCGTCGCAGCCGGTGCGGCTGCTGGGGCGGCAGCGACATTGCCGCTGGGGTCGGGGCTAATCTGCTCACCCCAGACTACCAGTCGGTGTAGGCTCGTGCCGGGTGGATCGCAGGTGATCAGCGTGGCTGTGGCGGTTTTGCCCGGGACATTATTCAAAACAGCGACGTCACTGGGGTCGACTACTTGCTTGTCGTAGACCTTGTACGTGTACACAACGCCACCACGCGTAAGGTAAAAAATATCGCCTGGCACCAGGGTGTGCAGCAATACAAAAGCAAACTTATACTTGCCGGGGTTAAAAATATTGTTGCTGGAGTGGCCAAAGAAGGCTGCGTTGCCAGCCTGCCCGGGCAGTGCCGTTGAGGCGTAATGCACAATGCCGCCTTCCAGGGCATTTTCGACGGTGTTCTCGTCGTCGGTGGTTAAGCTGTAATCAACCGGGATTTCCAGGTTGATTTTTGGGATAATAACTTCTGGCGCGCTGGTGGCGGAGATATCATCAGAGCTCAAGATAATTGGCGTCGAGGTGAGATGACGACTAGGCTGAATAAACGGCGTGATAATTACCTCATTAAAGAAGCTGAACAGTACAATCACCAGCACGAGCGCGCCCAGGCTAATGCCAAAAATGAGTGACTGCAAGTGTTGCTTGGCTTTGAGTTGTGCTGCATTGGAGGCGCGGACATTTTGCAGGACGCGTTTGCGGAGCGCAGCAACCGACTGTGCACCGGCGCCTATTTTCTTGCTCTTTTTTGCTGGCTTTGTGGTTTCTGCGTCGCTGGGGCTGACCATAGAGCCAAAGACGCCAGCGAAATGGGGCGTTTGCCCGGCGGGGTTGGCGGAAACGGATGAATGCTCAGCGACATGTGCCGTAGTGGCGATTGTTTCATGTGCAGGTAACGAGGTTGTTGCCCTCCCTTGCGCGGCTGCCTGTGCCTGTACATGCTTGGTATACGCCGAGGGTTGCCTGGCATTGGCAGCATAGAATTCCTGCCAAACGCCGTGCTTCTCGTCGTCTGGTAAATGCGTGTAATACTCATGCCATGCCGTTTGGATCTGTGCCAGCGACTTCCCTGACGTGCTCAGCTGATGCATGAACTCCTGGTGCTTGCTGCGCGGCCCAGCTGCCTCAGTCTCGCGGAGCTCCTTGGTTGCTGCCGGTTCGCTGGCGTAGAGTGTATCAATCTTGCGTCGGATCAGCTCAGCCGCTTGGTCGGCGCCCATGCCCTTCTCGCCACCCCACGTCAGCGGCTCTATGTGCGCGTGCTCGCCGCGCGGCAGCACGTACCCGTCGTCTTTTTTGGGTGCGTTCGGATCGCTACTGTCCGGAAAAAGCGTGCTCATGAGGTGCTTATGCTCGTCATTCTGCGTCCAGTATAGTACAATAGCTCACGTTACGCCTACCGTAACAAGTTCCACCGGGCGAGTGGCGGAATTGGTAGACGCGCTGGACTCAAAATCCTGTGAGCTTACGCTCGTGTGGGTTCGATTCCCACCTCGCCCACCACATTGTTTAGTATTTATTTTGAGAAGTAACGGCGCACGTACCTGTCTCTACAGTTGAGCGACCTCACCTTTATTCTTTCCTTTCCCATGATACAAGCCATGATTCGCGGTATCGACAATGAGAGGCTGGGCATCGAGCAGCATTAGTAGCTGCTTCGTCATTAGACATCGAGCATTATGATGAACTGGCGCATAAGGCCGGCTTTGGCGATGCTATTGATGCGCAGACTCAGAGCTATGAGGTTGGTCTGGGATCGATTGCACGAGACCTTGCAGCTATTGCAGACGGCGTTCAGCCGATCACTTCACTCACAGAGTCTAGCTGTCCGGTCAATCTTACGGGGAGCGCCTATGTGCCATGGCGTCACGCCAATAGGGTACGGTATTCGATGTGGCTTGGATCTTTGCCTAGGTCTATGTCCGAAGAATACCCCCGTTGGCCAGGTATCCTTATAGGAGTGACTGTCGGCGAGCGGTCGATGTTTACTCGGCGGTTTACGCCCATGGCCAGGCTGGTCCTCGCTACACAGATACATCGATCAGATTATGGGGCATTTTTGAGCAATGGAGGGGCGCCGGCGTTGACGATTGGCGCAGGACAACTAAAGAGTCCAAGGCGCATTGAGAATTCGAGAGGGCTTCTTTTTGCTGCCCAAAACCTGAGTGGCCTGCTGCTCAATCAATCAGCGCAGTCGTAAGCGCTTCGAACGGTTGGCCAGGGTTTTGCATCCACCAGACGGCGGCGTGAGCGGCGGTGCGGGTGCGCCAGATTGCTACATCTTGAGTGAGTTTTGTGGTGCTCACCTCCCCTTGGGCGGCAACAAACATCGTATCGAGATGCTTGACGATGATAAACGGCGTGTAGGCCGTAGTAAAATCGTGCAGCCAATCCACCAGCCGCAGTAGATCCATGCTAAAAGTGATGGGCTCGGGATATTTGAGTGCGGTGGCGTAGCGTTGTAGCTGCGCGAGACTCAGTACGAGCAATGTGCTGTGCGGCGGGCGGTTCGCGACGGTTTGGGCGATGCTGCTCAAGTAGTCGCCGGCGTCTTTGGTGAGTGTGACTTGGGCTGGGAACTTGCTCAGGAATTTTTCCAGTACGATGGCCGTCTCGGCGTTGCGTCCAAGATCGCCCGCAACGAGTACGCCTTCCGACCAATTGGCCTGCAGTAGCCACTCATCCAGCGCCTTTTGGCTAAAACTGCCGCTGCCCGGCGTGCTTGGCGCAAATTCTCCTGCTTCGAGAACTGGCCCGACGGTTTTACGTAGTGCGTCAGGCAGTAGCACGCGTACGGTGCCGGAACCGGCTTTGACTGCCTCGGCGTACGCTCCGGCTGCTGCTGCAAAACTATGCAGGTTGCCCCCGATAATAGAGAGCTTGCCAGCGTGCTGACGGTTTTCTGGCCGGCTCCACAACAAACTCGGGAAAAGCGGCTTGCCCGGTTCTTGACGCTGCCAGTATGTTTTGTCCATAACTACAGTGTAACACCTCTGTAAAACTGCGCCGTCCGCGAGGGCTGCAGGCTAGGAATTTTTACGTATGACTGCAACTGTTTGTTCTGGGTGACGCCACAACTCGTCGTGCTGTCCGGAGAGGTTTACGAATGTGGCGTTTGGTAACAGGCCCGAGGTCGCGATTGCTGGGCCGCAGAAAGCATCGTCTGTGTATCGAATGTGCACGACTCGTTTGCCGGCTAACTTTGGCCAGGTTTTAGGATCTTGATGTCGCCACATAGCAACGTTGCGCGGCATGCACCAAAAATAGGTACTATGCCAGAAGAGTTTTTTGCCCCAGGCACCGAATTGGCCAGCTTGCCAGTGTGAAGCGCTATCGCGCCATATCTTTTGCATTGCCCTGATGAATAGCGGCCGGCCAGGCCAAAAAGTGGCGCCCAAAAGTATCACAAGGCCGGCGCGGCTGTCTTCGGGAACGAGATAGCAGCCGCCAGAGTGTGCGACGATGATGTCGGCTTGCATGACATCTGCGATTACCTGAAAGCCGGCTTTCTCAAGCGCATCGGTAAACGCGTTAGCCAAGCCCGGCCCCTCGCTAAAACCGTACATAATGGCTACGGTTTGCGGCGGCCGCGATTGCTTTGTGTTACTCGTCGTTTGCAAGCTTCGCAACCTCGTTTATTGCCATTTCGGTGATGGTATCTTGTTCGTCGAACTGAAAGCGCGTTTCGAGGAGTTTGCCGTCTAGTACGAGTGGTAGCCACAGCTTGTCGTCTTGCCACATATCATCGTACGGGATGTCTGTGATTGCAAACCACTGCGGCGCCATTTCTTCGGTTTCGGCTGGTTCACCCTCCCATTTGTTGCATATATATGTGTGGCCGATGTTGCCCCATGGTTCGCCGTCTTTGAGGCCACGAAAGTCGTGGATAGCAACTTTGGTGTACGCGAGTGGTCGGACGCCGATCTCCTCCTGACATTCGCGGATCATGCCTGCCTCAATACTTTCGCCGGGTTCAACCTTGCCGCCGGCACCATTCCATCGCCCCGCCCCAAAGCCGCGCTTTTTCATGGCGAGGCAAATTTCATCACCACGTCTTAAAAATACCAGCGTGCAAATCTTCGTATTGCTCATGCCAGTTTTTAGATATCGAGCGTTACGCTGACCGGGCAGTGGTCAGAGCCCATGACTTTGGGGTGGATCTCGGCAGCTTTGACGGCAGATTTCAGCGATTTGGAGACGAGCATGTAGTCGATGCGCCAGCCAACGTTCCGCGCGCGTGAGTTGGCAAAGTTCGACCACCAGCTGTAAAAGCCGTTGCCCTGCTTGAACATGCGGAATGTGTCGATAAAGCCAGCGTCGAGGAAGTTTTGGAAGCCTTGGCGTTCTTCGTCGGTGAAGCCCTTTTTGCCGCGATTGGGCTTAGGGTTGGCGAGGTCGTCTTCGGTGTGTGCCACGTTGAGGTCGCCACAGAAAACCACTGGTTTGGTTTGTTCGAGTTCTTTACAGTACGCCAGAAAGGCTGGATCCCAGTGCTTTTCACGAAGCGGCACGCGAGAAAGGTCGTCCTTGGCATTTGGCGTGTACACCGTGACCACATAAAATTTTTCGAACTCAGCAGCGATCACGCGCCCTTCTTTATTTGGCTCGCCATAGGTGTCGCCAGTAACGCTATATTTCTCAATGATATGTTCTGGGAAGCCGTTGAGCACCGCCAGTGGTTGTTCTTTTGAGAAAATGGCTGTACCGGAATAACCCGGGCGTTCGGCCGAGTTCCAGTACTCGTTGTAGCCGGGTAACTCTATCTCGGCCTGGCCGCGCTGGGCCTTCGTTTCTTGTAAACAAATAATGTCTGGTTGCTCGGCATCAATAAACGGCTTCCAGAGCTCTTTCCGAACCACGGCACGGATGCCGTTCACGTTCCATGAATAAATAGTTGTCATATGTGTATAGTACCGTGCCGCCCCGGGGAATGCGAGTTTTTGGGTAGCTGAACGTCACGATTGGTGTCGCGGACAGCGACTTTGATGGCCGCTACGTCTTGCTTGAGTGCGTTACATTCATCGCGTTTCGGCATATCTGTAATCTCTTCGCGTAGTCCCGCCAGGCCCTCGGCAAGGATGAGTGTGCGGTCATTGAGATCTTCGAGTAGCACGCCCATGTGGCGCATCTCGGTTTTCATATCCGATATCTCAGTCTGCATGCCCATCATTTCACTGTGCATCTCAGCCATCCCGCTGCGGACATCTTCTATTTCACCGCGCACCTCAGTAAACTCACCGTGCATCTCGGTGCGTACACTCTTAATCTCATTGCGCAGTTCGGCAAAACCGGCGCGCATTTCAGCTTGTACGCCAGCAATTTCTGTGCGGAATTCTGTAAAACCGACCCGTACCTCAGTTAGTATTGCTGTTGCGACGTCCATATCCATAGTCTAGCATCTCTCCTTTGCCGGCGGCATACTAGCAACGGTTCCTTGGTAATGCAAGTGCTTATGTGTGGTATTTTCGACTCGTAAAACTTACTAATTTAAGGCTTGCACCTGCTGGCAACCTTTGTTACGCTACCTGCGATGCACAAACGCGTACTCCTCAAGCTATCAGGTGAACAATTAGCTGGAAAGGTCGAGCACGGGTTTGACGCCGATTTTGCCGCTTGGCTAGCGGCTGAACTCAAAAAAGTAACCGACGCAGGTATTGAAGTTGTCGTGATGGTGGGCGGCGGTAACTATGCTCGTGGTGCGCAACTGGTCGGTAATGGTATTCTGCGGGTAACGGCCGACCACATTGGCATGTTGGCCACTATGATGAACGCCCTGGCACTCACCGACGTTTTCGAATATGCCGGTCTGCCAACGCGCTGCCTCAGCAACATTTATGCCGAACAAGTTGCCGAACCGTTCGTTTTTCGCCTGGCCGAGAAGCATTTGCAAAAAGGTCGCGTCGTGATCGTAGCAGGTGGTATCGGCCGGCCGTATCTCACTACCGACACGGCCGCCGTCAACCTGGCACTCGAAATGAACTGTGATATTGTCTTGAAAGCCACTAAAGTGGACGGCGTCTACGACAAAGATCCGGCAAAATTCCCTGACGCCCAGCGTATCGACCACATGACCTTCCAGCAAGCAGTTACAGATCCGAACATTCAGGTGATGGACAAGGCTGCGATGGGCCTCGCTATGGAACACGAGCTGCAGATCACTGTCTTTGATCCGATGCCTGTCGATAATATCCTCAAAGCCGCTCGCGGTGAGGGTGTCGGTACGACGATCGCTTCGTAGCCTTTTATATAGCCCGCCGAAAAGTGCGGCCCCAATCCCTAGCCAGGTATGTATAGGCACGGTAACGTAATTCTCGAATAAAAACTCTGAATTGCCCGCCTTTGAGCCGCTATGACTATTGGCAGTGCTTCGAATAGCCTCTTTATACTTCCAGACTTTCACCAGGGCGAAGTGGCTCAAATGTGGTGCCCGTTTCTTTGCAAGCGGCCACCACCCAATTCTCGGCAACTTCTTGTCCGTCGGCAGAATGAAAAATATCGTGTGTCGGGAAGCAGATTTCGGGGCGCACGGCTTGCAGAAAAGCGATCGCTTCGCCGGTTTTTACCCATGGTCCGCTGAGTGGCAAAGCTAAGACTTTCGGATGAAGATTGCCTGGCAACGCGAGCGAGTCGCCCGGATGATAGAGCGCGCCGTTTACCAACACTCCAAGATTCTCAGCCTGCGGTTTATCACTCGTAACGAAGGCGTGTCGCCCACCATACCAACCCAGTCGAAACGGCCCCGCCGAACTCTCAGTTTCGGGCTGAACTATCGTGACCGATACGTTCTCGGCAGCTGCGGCAACTTCGCTCGTACCAAAAACTTGCGCTGTTGGATTGGCTGCCAAGATTGCGGCTAACTGCTCCGCACTAAAATGGTCGAAGTGACTATGCGTAAAAACGACCGCGACAACATCACGCAAAAAACTCATGTCACGCGTCAAGCTGCCCGGGTCAATGACTAAGCGCTTCCCCTGCTCTTCAATAACAACGCAGGCATGTTCATATTTGGTAATTTGCATGCGCGCCCCCTCTCAAAATCAAATCTGGCGGAGAGACAGGGATTCGAACCCTGGATGACCTTGCGGCCATACACGCGTTCCAGGCGTGCCAATTCAACCACTCTTGCATCTCTCCGTACTGCCAATATTATACCAGATGGTTTACAGAGACGCAGGACTGAAAGGCCGCCCCGAGCTAGGATATTGACAAATATTGTTTATAGTGTTAATTTATAGTTATGAGCTACTCAGAAAGCAGGCCCAACCCTGACTCGGCTGAGGTCGTCACACCAGATACGGTGCATGATCTGCTGACCTTAGTAGATCAACGGACTGCTTACTCTGCACCGCCGGCTGACCCGCATATAAAGACAGGTAATTTTGTGGCAAAGGACACTATGGGCGTGGTGCATACCATAGATATGCGACAAACTCCAGTTGAGAAAGCTGACGACGGAGTAAGCGCAATTATTCGTGTTGCTCCCTATGATGCTCCAGTCTCCTCTAAAGGTGTTAATTGGTGTTTCCTTCCCTTCTCAGGTAGCGGAGAATTGGTCAGGGAAGCTGATCTTGACTTTGCTGAACTCTCTCGAAGGGCTACGGGCGAGGATCAGTTCAGACCCATTATTCAGCTAGCCGAAGAGATTAAGGCGAGAGAGCGCGCCTCAGGGCTGAGTAGCCCGACGGAAGTCGAAACGAGAGAGCTTATTGCACTCATAAAAAGTAGCGTAACCTTAGAAGAATATCAGAATCCTACGAGGAGTAGGTTTGCTGGCTTCCTTCGCTTTCTAGGCATCAAGGGATAAATTGCCATGGCACAGGTGTGCCTAAGCACGACTGCGTAGCCCAAAATTCTGGGAAACTGCAAATAAACTGTCGGCGTGGGTTGCGGATTAGTTACGTACAGATATAAACTGTAAGTAATGTCAATTATACGTCTTGAACATGTCAGCCGGTTGTACGGCTTTGGCGATGCCACAGCGGTGGCGCTCGATGATGTATCGCTTGAGATTGAGCCGGGTGAGTTTGTGGCGGTTATGGGTCCCAGTGGTAGTGGCAAGTCTACTCTTATGAATATACTTGGCTTGCTCGACCGACCGACGCACGGGACCTACCAGCTGCACGACCGAGCGGTGGCGCGCCTGCGCGCTAACCAGCGGGCGAAAGTACGTCGCGATATGGTGGGGTTTGTGTTCCAGTCGTTCAATTTGCTGCCGCGGTTGCGAGTTATTGAAAACGTGGCCTTGCCCTTGGCCTATAAGGGCCTACTGCCTGGCCGACGTCAGAAAAAAGCCGCCGATATGCTGGAACGTGTCGGCCTCGGTGACCGAGCCTTTTATTTTCCGAGTCAGCTGAGCGGTGGGCAGACGCAGCGTGCGGCGATTGCCCGGGCGCTTGTTAACAATCCCAAGATTATTATCGCCGACGAACCAACGGGCAACCTTGATAGTGCCGGCTCGTTGCTAGTGATGGAACTGCTGGCCGAAATTCATCGCAGCGGCAATACGATTTTGTTCGTGACCCACAACCCAGAGCTCACCCGTTACGCTACTCGTGTGGTGTATATGCACGACGGCGCTATTGTGCACGACGAGCAGACGGCACTTGGCGAAGTGGCGGCCACCGCGCGCAAAGTGCTCTATACCCTGCCCGTCCAGACAGAAGATCATGATCTTGCTGGTATTTCTACTTTGATGAAACATGTGCCAAGCAAAAGTGACGTGAAGCCCGAGCCCAAGGCAAAATCCAAGGCTAAAACGACTAAGACCACTCCAAAAACCAAGAAGCGAGCGCCGCGAAAGGCCAAAAAATGATCGGCGGTCGAGGCAGTCTGAAATTAGCGCTGGACAGCGTCCGTAGCAACAAAGCGCGCAGCGGGCTGACGATGTTCGGCGTGATCATCGGCGTTGTGGCGGTGGTGACCGTGGTAGGGCTTGGTCAAGGCGTGCAACGACAGATCGAGGCGCAGACGAACCAATATGGCAGTAATCTGATCACCGTGCGGCCGGGCCGAACAACTGCGAGTAAAGGCTTGCAAGGTCTGGCTAACACGGACCTTTTGTTTGGCTTGAATAGTCTAAACGGCTTGTCGACGCAAGATCTGCATGCCGTGCAGACCGCGCCGGGCGTGAGTGTAGTGGCGCCGCTCGGTATTGTATCTGGAACCGCCCAGGCAACTAGCGGCCCCACGCAAGCAAACCTGCCAAACGCTTTGGTGTTGGCTACGAACCAGGATTTGCCAGCAGCTTTGAGCCATTCATTGGCAAGCGGCGGATTTTTCAAGAGCAACGATAACACTGCCAACGTGGCGGTGCTCGGCAAAAAAGCTGCCGAAGCGCTCTTCGAACAAGACGCACCACTGGGCAACAGCTTTTCGTTCCGCGGGCAAACGTTTGTCGTAGTGGGTGTCTTTGATGACTTCGCTGCGACCCCGCTTGCGGGCACAGCCGACTTCAATAACGCCATCTTCATTCCGCTTGGTACTGCTGAGCAGTTGACGCAGAACCAGACGCTCTTCTACAGCATTCTCGCTAAGCCTGATAAAACGGGGGTGCAGCCGGCAGTTCGGGCAATTACCAATAACATGCAGGCTGTGCGAGCCGGGGCGCAGGATTTCAGTGTGCTCGACCAGCGGCAAAATCTGGCCGCCAGCAGCCATGTGCTCACGCTGCTTGGTGGGTTGGTGACTGCAGTGGCCAGTGTGGCGCTGATCGTGGGCGGCGTGGGCATTATGAATATCATGCTCGTGTCGGTAACTGAGCGCATGCATGAGATTGGCGTGCGTAAAGCGATTGGGGCGACCAATCGCCAGATCTTGACACAGTTTACGCTTGAGGCGGCGGTGCTGAGCGGTCTGGGCGGCATTTTGGGTGTGCTTGCTTCGTTGGCTGTGGCTGGGTTGCTACGTGTTTACACTTCGTATCATCCGGTGATTGCGTGGAAAGCAATGATCGTGGCGACACTGGCGTCGTTTGCAGTGGGGCTCATCTTTGGCGTTGCGCCCGCTATGAAGGCTTCGCGCGAGGATCCAGTCGAGGCGTTGCGCCGCGAATAGCTGGCGTCCCAATCCCCCATTCACCGCTCTTTAGGTGAATGGAACAGTACATCTGCGCGTCATACGAAGCTAAGCGGTCTCGTACGTTTTACCAAGATTGGCATAGGCTAATGTACCGTGTTTAGAGGGTTCTTGAGATCTGTCCGCTTGCTACTTCTCTCGATAATCTCTAAAAATAGTGTCCGTAGTAGTACCAAAAGTGCTTCAGAATCAGGCCAGCAATAATCACCAGCCACAGGACGAGAATATCGATGTGGTGTTTGCGTAACTGCTGGGTGAGCTTTGCTGGCGCAGGAATGGCGCCCGTTTCAAGGTTATACAGTGTAACGTATAAGAAAGTGGTGATTGTCACTGTCCAGATTGCCATACAGTATGGGCACAATGCGTGAATGCGGTACACGGTTTGAAAGAACAGCCAGTGCACAAAGCCAATGCCAAAGATGGTCCCCGCTTCGAGGCCACGCCAATACCAGCGCTTCAATTTGGCGCCAGCCAGCAAGGCCATGCCGCTTGTGATTACAACTGCGAAAGCAGTGAAACCGATAAAGACATTGGGAAAACCAAAGGCGTGCGCTTGCTTCGATTGCATGACTGAGCCACAGCTAATGACAGGGTTTAGATTGCAGGACGGCACAAAGTGCGGATTTTGCGAGAGCTTGAACTCATCGTAGCCGATAACAAAGGCGCAGAGTAAGCCAATAATGCCCCCGATTACGAGCAGCCACGGAATGAAGCGCGCCAGCGATTTGGGCTGCTTGGCTGCTTCTGATTTTGCGACGGGTACTGCTGCAGATTTTTTAGCTACTTCGGAGGAGTTTTTTGCCATATCTTGCAGTATAGCTTATCCAACCTGGAGTGTCACCCGAGGTTTCATTACAGCGCGCAGGCGCCGGTGTCGACGGCTGCCGTGCGGTTGGCGCTGGCATTCAAAGCTGATTGCACGGCCTGCATTGCCAGTGCATACCCTGCGGTATCGTATTGGGTGGAGCGAGCGAAGACCAGTCCGATGACGTCGCCGTTTTTTGCAATCAGCGGACCGCCTGAGTTGCCTGAGCGAATCGTTGCTTTGATTGAGTACACCGTACGCACCGTGTTGCCCTGATTGTAAATATTACGGCCAGTAGCATCCAGTGTTTCTAGGATGCGTGCCGGTCCGACTGTCAAATTTCCGCCGCCTGGGTACCCCATCACTGCCGCCGCAGTACCGTTAGTGACCTGCTGCGTGCGAATATGGAGTGGCGTGTCGTGCAAGTTGGCTACGCGCAGCACGGCAACGTCCAGATTCGGGTCAAACCAGATGGTGGTTGCGTCGTGTAAGCCACTGCCGTCGAGTACTTGCGGTTGT
>Ga0105241_10003393_pt1 | contig 11853 bp, 10 predicted proteins | sample KBSC64metaG_FD_80422 | JGI IMG/M metagenome (GOLD analysis project Ga0105241, IMG submission 80422) | Corn rhizosphere microbial communities from Kellogg Biological Station, Michigan, USA - KBS C6-4 metaG | ecosystem: Host-associated > Plants > Roots > Rhizosphere > Soil | place: Michigan, USA... | reverse complement strand
GATTCAGCGGGCGACGCTCTTCGCGGGGGAAACGGGCGCGAAACTCCACATCGTGCACATCAGCTCAGGTCGCGGCGCGGTCGCGGCCGCCGAAGCGAAGGCTCGCGGAGTGGATGTTTCGATTGAGACCTGTGCCCACTACCTGTTCTTCACCGAAGAGGATCTGGAGCGGTTGGGAGCGGTTGCCAAGTGCGCTCCACCGCTCCGCGACGCGGCGCAGCAGCAGGGCTTGTGGGAAACACTGCGCAACGGCACGATCGATATTGTCGCGTCCGATCACTCTCCAGCGCCGCCGGAAATGAAGACCGGCGCGATGATGAAAGCGTGGGGAGGCATCGCGGGAGTGCAATCCACCCTGGCGGTGCTGCTCGAGCGCGGACACTTCGAGCGTGGACTGCCGCTTGAGCGGATCGCCGCATTGACCGCAGCCACACCCGCCCGGCGGTTCCGAATTCCTGGCAAGGGACAACTTGCGCCCGGCTACGATGCCGATTTAACACTCGTCGACTTGAGCGGATCGTATACGCTCACCGGGCGCGACCTGCATCAACGGCACGGCTTGAGCCCCTATGTGGGATCGGCATTCCGCGGCGTGGTGCGCAGGACCCTGCGGCGCGGAGAAACTATTTTCAGGGACGGAGCCATTGCGGCCGATAGCAACGGCCGCTTGCTTCGGCCCTCCTAAAGGACACCATGCACGATCTCGGACATACACGCAGCGCTTATCGTCACGATCATCTTTTGCAAACGCCGGACGCGTTTGTGCGCGCACCCTTGCCGGGCATGGACAAGGCTACGGCCGCGGTTCACATCGCACCAGCGGCCGGAGCCGGGTTCACGCAATATACGGCGGAGTTCGAAGCGCAGGGCACTCTGGAACCGGGTTCGGGCCAACGCTTCGTGTATGTACTCGAAGGCGAGATCGAGACTCCGGGGGCAAGCCTTAGTGCGGATGGTTTCGCTTATTTTCCTCCTGGCCAGGGTCAAAGGCTGCAGGCTTCGCGGCCGTCGCGTGCCGTTGTCATTGAGAAAGCTTACGTGCCAATGCAGGGTGCAGCGGCTCCCAAGCTTTTCACGGGGTGTGAGAGTCAAGTCGAGCCGCAGCCCTTGCTGGGCGACTCGGCTGTGCAGGTGCAGTCCTTGGTTCCCGCCGACGCCAGCTTCGATTTCGCCGTCAATCTGATGACCTTCCAACCTGGCGCCACGCTGCCCCTGGTGGAAATTCATTGCATGGAACACGGACTCCTGATGCTGGCGGGCGGCGGCATTTACCGGCTCGGCGAACAATGGTACCCGGTGACTGCCGGAGATTTCATTTGGATGGCGCCCTACTGCCCCCAATGGTTCGGCGCGCTGGGGAAGACGCCCGCGAAATATCTGATCTACAAAGACTGGAACCGGCAGCCGTGAATTTCGAGATCGATCAACAGCGGCTCACTCGGGAGTTGCAGGCGCTCAGCGCCATCTCTGCGGCGCCGGCACCGGTGGTCACGCGCGTGGTGTTTACCGAAGCCGATCTGCGCGCGCGCGCCTTCATGAAACAATTGTGCAGCGACGCGGGGCTCGCCGTGCGCGAAGATCCCGTGGGCAACACTTTCGCGCGCTGGGTGGGCGCGGAAGCGGATCTCGCGCCGATCGGCACGGGCTCCCACATCGACGCCATTCCCAACGCCGGTATGTACGATGGGACCGTCGGCGTGCTGGGAGGTCTGGAGGCGATCAGAGCTCTGGCACGCAGCGGGTATCGGCCGCGGCGCTCTGTCGAACTTGTGATCTTCACTTCCGAGGAGCCAACGCGCTTCGGCATCGGATGCCTGGGAAGCCGTCTGCTCGCTGGTGTGCTGGATGCGTCAGCAGGCGAATCGCTCAAAGATAAAGAGGGCCTGTCGCTCAACCAAGCCAGAGCGGAGGCGCACTTCACGGGACCGCTCTCGGCCGTGAAGCTGCCCCCTGGCTACTATTCCGCGTTCGTTGAACTGCACATCGAGCAAGGTCCGATCCTCGAAAAGAAGCAGCTTGAAATCGGAATCGTCACGGCGATTGCGGCGCCGGCGAGCTTGCGCATCTGGATCGACGGCGAGGGCGGCCATGCCGGCGCGGTTCTCATGCCGGATCGCCACGACGCGTTTCTCGCCGCCGCCGAAATCGCGTTGGCCATTGAATCCGCCGCGCGCGCGAGTGGCAGCGCCGATACTGTGGCCACTACCGGTGTGTGCGATGTTTTCCCAGGCGCGGTAAACAGTATCGCCAGCCGCGTGCGCCTGGAAGTAGACGTACGCGACATCGACCGGGCGCGCCGCGACACGGTGCTGCGCGAAATCGCGGACGCCACCGAGGCGACCGCCGTGAGCAGGGGAGTCACCGTTCGTACGGAAACCATGAATGCCGACGCGCCTGCGCAGTGTGCCGCCAAGGTCGTCGACGCGCTCGAGCACGCTTGCCAGAAACGCCACGCTTCCTATCAGCGCATGATCAGCCGCGCGTATCACGACTCGCTGTTCATGTCGTCGGTGGCGCCGGCGGCCATGCTCTTCATCCCATCGCGCGGAGGCTTCAGCCATCGCCCCGACGAGTATTCGTCGCCCGAAGCGATCGCGCAGGGCGCGCTCATCCTGGCGGAAACGTTGGCATCCTTGGCGTCCACCTAAAGGTCAATCTGCGCTGGCGCCGTTCGAGCGCCGTTATTGAAAAGACCCCGCGGAAGTGAACTGACCGGCTGCCGTGAACTCCAATCCCATTACCGTCAGGAACCGCGAACATTCGTAAGTTTTCCCAGGCAGGAAGCTGTTATATATCGTGACATTTTGTGCGGCTTCTGAAATGGCCGTAAAATGATTCGCTTCCGCTGGTCCACTTTCCAAGTAGCGTATACCGAACACTACGTTTAGCGGTCGGGTAATTGACGGCGTCTGAGCGGCACGAGCGCATCCCGCGGCAGCTATGGGTGGGCCGTCAGTCGTAATAATCTCAAACTGGTCCCAGCATCGGTTTCGATGCCTGAAGAAAGTGCGGAATGGAAAGGAGCAAGGTAATAATTGCAGACTGGGCACGACGGCTATGGCCTTGAATTCCGTGCTTTTAGGGCTTTGGCAATAGATCGGCTCACAGTTATCCGAAGGAGAAAACCAGCGTTGTCGACTGCCATCCCTGGGACGCTTGCAAATAGACGCACTCGCGCTCCTACCGTCAAGTCCGTTTTCATAGAGGGGTTTGAGTGGTTTGGGGAGTTCGGTATCTTCTGCGCGAGAGTATTTCGCGCGGCGGTGGCGCCTCCTTATGAATTTGGAGAACTGATCCGCCAGTGCGACATCATTGGAGCGAAATCACTGCCTTTGGTCGCGCTGGCCGGAGCGGCAACTGGCGTGGTGCTGTCCCTGCAGACTCATGATGCCTTGACCCGCTTCGGAGCCAAGTCCTTGCTTCCCGCAGTGATCGTATTCTCCATCATCAAGGAGAGTGGTCCGGTGATCACTGGCTTGGTCGTCGCCGGGCGTGTCGGAGCCGGCATTGGAGCGGAGCTTGGCTCGATGAAAGTTACTGAGCAGATCGACGCCATGGAGGCCTCTGCGGTCGATCCCTATAACTTTTTGGCTTCGACCCGCGTGCTGGCCTGCGTCCTAATGCTACCTCTGCTGACGCTGGCGGCGGATTTCTCGGGCCTCATCATGGGGTGGATCGCAAACGCCCTGGCCGATCCCATCTCATTCAGGCTGTTTCTCGAGAACGGCTTCAAGAACGTGCTGTTCAGCGATTTCATCCCGCCGACGTTCAAAACGGCCATTTTTGGCCTTATTATCGGCGTCGTTGCATGCTTTCAGGGAATGCGAACTACGGGAGGCACGGAAGGCGTCGGTAAATCCGCTACCAGTTCGGTGGTGCTGTCGTCTTTGTTTGTAATTCTCGCGGACGTCGTGCTGGTACGACTAATACTGATGCTGTGGGGGTAGACTCATGGACCACGAACCCAATGCGACGCCGATCGCGATCGACAATCTGCACAAGAAATTTGGCGATCAAACGGTCTTGAACGGAATCACTTTGCACGTGAACCGCGGCGAGACCGTAGCGGTCCTGGGACGGAGCGGAACTGGCAAGAGCGTACTCTTGAAACTGATCATCGGCCTTCAGCCCTCTGACTCAGGCACGGTGAAAATCGATGGCCAGCAGATCACGGGTCTCGATGTAAATCACTTGAACCAAGTTCGGAAAAGCGTGGGCTTCTTGTTTCAACAGGCGGCTCTATATGACTCGCTGACGGTCGAGGAAAACGTGGGTTTTCCTCTGAGCAGGCACACCAGGATTTCCGACGCAGACCGAAAAAAGCGGGTCCAAGAATTGCTCGAAAGTGTCGGAATGGAGCAAGACCTGGAGAAGATGCCTTCCGAGATCTCCGGCGGCATGCAAAAGCGGGTAGGTCTGGCGCGCGCTCTTGCACTGGATCCGGACATTCTGCTCTTCGACGAGCCTACCGCCGGACTGGATCCGATTACCGGCGCGGAAATCGGCAAGCTGATCCTGGAGCTGAAGCAGAAGCGCAAGATGACGGCCATAGTCGTTACACACGACATCCGCGGCGCCAAGGTGTTCTCGGATCGTATGGTTCTGATCCACGAGGGAAACATTTTGGCCGAAGGGCCTCTTGCCGAGTTGCAGAAGAGCAAGCATCCATTTGTCATCCAATTCCTAAAGGATAGTTCCTAAGGCGGTGAATTATGTCCAGAACTTTTCGACTGGGCGCCTTTATCGTTGCGGCGCTTCTCATTTTTGCCGCGGGCGTATTTTGGATTGGCGGCAAGCAGTTCATGTTCAGCTCAACCTATCGTCTCAATGCGGACTTCCAGACCGTGGCCGGGTTGCCCAACGGCGCCGACGTACGGGTGGGAGGAATTCACGAAGGCACAATCGCGCGCATCCAACTGCCGCGCGGGCCTAACGACAAAGTGCGGGTGGTGATGGATCTGAGGAACGCGACCCGAAACGTGATCAAGAAAGATTCCGTGGCGGCGATCCGATCCGAGGGGCTGGTGGGGGATAAATACGTGGAAATCACATTCGGATCGGAGGGCGCTCCGCAGGTGAGCAATGGCGATCTGATCCAAGGCGAGCCGCCGCTCGAATTCTCGGATTTGATGAAGAAGACCAATGGACTTTTGGACTCGGCCAGCGGCGCGATGCAAAATGTCGTGAGTACGTCCGAAGATCTTAAGTCCATCAGCGGTAAAATCAATCAGGGTACTGGAACCATGGGAGCCTTGGTCAACGACAAAGGGCTCTATCAGCGCATCAACGCCGGGGCAGCCGCCATGCAAGAAGATATGGAGGCACTGAAGCACAATTTCCTTCTGCGCGGTTTTTTCAACCGGCGAGGATACGAGGATTCGGCCGATCTTACGAAGCATGAAATTCCCCAACTGCCCGCCGCACCAGTCAGCAAAAACTACACATACGAGGCGGCGAAGCTATTCGATAAGCCGGATAGTGCCAAGCTCAAAAGCGCGAAGGCGGTAAATGAAGCGGGAAAATTCCTGGAGACCAACGCGTTCGGACTCGCGGTTGTGACCGCGTACACGGACATGAAGGGCGACACCGAAAAGAATCGTCTGCTCACAGAGGCGAGGGCGATGGTGGTTCGCGATTACCTGGTGCAAAACTTCAAGTTAGACGACACCCGAATCAAGACCATCGGCCAGGGAAAGTCGTCGGACGCCAATGCAATCGGGGGAGGCGTGGAGATTCTGGTCTATCCGGCCGGAACGAAGCCTCCGGACGTGCAGCGGGGTCTATCATCGAAACGTTAGAGGGAGCAAGGAACCAATGTCTAAAACCAATAATCGTCTAATCCTGGTAACTGGAGCTACTGGAAAGCAAGGCGGCGCTGTTCTTCGGCACTTGCGTGATAAGGGATTTCCCGTACGTGCATTGACACGCCATCCTGACAAGCCGGAGGCGCGGGCTTTGGTCGGTCACGGCACAGAAGTCGTCGGGGGCGATCTTGACGACCGGCCCTCCGTGGCGCGGGCTCTCGACGGTGTCTATGGCGTGTACTCCGTCCAAAGCCGCCCGGAAGAGGGCGTGGAAGCCGAGATTCGCCAGGGAATCGCGCTGGCGGATGCGGCGCGCCGCGAAAACGTCAGCCATCTCGTGTATAGCTCGGTCGGCAGCGCGGACCAGCATACGGGCGTGCCACACTTCGACAGCAAATTTCAGATCGAAGAGCATATTCGGAAATTAGGGCTTCCGTACACTATTATTCGCCCAGTTTTCTTCATGGATAATTGGCTCGGCATGAGGACCGGAATGGAGCAGGGGACGCTGACGTTGCCGCTGAAACCAGATACCCGGCTGCAGATGATTGCTGTAGAGGACATCGGCGCATTCGCGACGATGGCGTTCGAATTCCCTGGGCGCTGGCAGGGCCATACCCTGGACATTGCGGGAGATGAATTATCGATGAACCAAATTGCTCAAGCCCTGGGCCGGGTGTTGGGCGAAGACTTGAAATACGTTCAGGCGCCCTGGGATAAGTTCGAACAGCAGGCGGGACACGAGATGGCGTTGATGTTCAAATGGTTTGAGAATGTTGGTTATCACGCCGATATTCCTGCACTACGACAACAGCACCCGTCCCTTATGAGTTTCGAGCGATGGATGCAATCGAAGCTGCGACCGGCGTTATCGGCTTCCCGGCCCTAAGGGCTCCTCCGAATGCTCACTCGACTATAAATTTACCTTCGATGCCTCTGACCGAGTCGGGAGCTATCCAAAAATGAAAAGTGCCTGGTTCAGTCAGTAATTGCATCCGCTGGTTGTAAAAAGCCAAGTCCTTAGTAGTGACTAGGAATTGCACGTTCACTGTTTCACCCGGTTTCAAGTGCACGCGGCGAGCACCCTTCAATTGCCTGACGGGCCGACTCACGCTGGCAACGTCTTGGTGCATGTAAAGTTGCACAATTTCATCCGCAGCGACTGCGCCAGTGTTTGTGATATCGGCCGCCAGCGTCAGAAGACCGCCCATGCGCAGCTTCGGTGCAGACACCCGCGGGTTCGAGTATTTAAAGTCGGAGTACGACAACCCGTAACCGAAAGGAAATTCCGGCGTGAAATCGACATCTACGTATTTTGAGACATAGCCTACGGGATTTACCGGGTTTCCTAGTGGGATTCCGAGGTCGCTACTTGACGCAGGCCGGCCTGTAGGGAGCTGCGCGTAGTAGATCGGTACCTGGCCGACGGTGCGCGGGAATGTGATCGTCAGTTTCCCCGATGGAACCGCATCTCCAAATAGTAGATCGGCGATGGCGGGCCCGCCCATGGTTCCAGGATGCCAGCCATATAAGATTGCCTTCGACTTTGCCGCCGTTTCATGAAAGGTCAGAGGACGCCCAGCCAAGACGACAGTCACGATCGGCCGGCCTAATTTCGCGATTTCATTCACCAATGCCTCTTGAGCCCCAGGAAGATCGAGAAAAGCGCGGGAATGAGCTTCTCCCGACAGTATCTGCTCTTCTCCCAAAAAGAGAAGAACCACGTCAGCCATTCGTGCCTTCTGCAGTGCGTCCTCGAAACCATCCCGGGCTAGGTCGCGGCTGTTCTTCAAGCCAGGCGAATACAACACGCGAGCGTCGCCCAGCTTCTCCCGAAGCGCTGCCAGCGGTGTTTGTACGTCACTTGCGCGGCCGTCCATGGTCCAAGTGCCCATCTGATCTACCGGACTATCCGCCAGCGGTCCGATGACAGCTATTTTTTCATTTGATTTTGAGAGCGGCAGGATGTGTGTGTCGTTTTTCAACAGAACGATACTCTCGGTTGCCAGACGCTTGGCGATCTCCAATGCTTCGGCCGCAGGCGGTTCGACAGGTACCGGCGGACTCTGGTCGAAGAGTCCGAGTTGGAACTTGAGTCGCAAAATATTGCGCACCGCGGCGTCAATCGCTCTTCGATCGACCAGTCCCTTCTCAACCAAGGTTTTCAGATGGTCAAAGTAGGTTGTGCTGACCATCTCCATGTCCACGCCAGCAAGCAAGGCTTTCCTGGCGGCATCCGCGGTATTGGCGGCGTAGCCGTGCTGGATCATCTCAGGAATTGCGGTATAGTCGCTTACCACCATTCCCTTGAAATTCCATTCCCCGCGAAGAATCTTCTGCAGTGTAAATAGGTTTCCCGTAGCAGGTACACCGTTCAGAGCGTTGAAGCCCGGCATGAACGTCGCTACGCCAGCATCACTAGCCGCTTGAAAGGGCGGCAGGTATACTTCGCGAAGCTGGCCTTCAGGAACCCAGGTACTGTTATACTCCCTGCCCGCCTCCGCCGCCCCATAACCAACATAGTGTTTGGCGCTAGCAGCGATCGCGCCGGTTGAACTCAACGAGTCTGATTGGAAGCCGTGAATCATGGCGACAGCGAGTCTGCTGGCCAAGTAGGGATCTTCACCCAAACCTTCCGCAACTCTGCCCCATCTGGGGTCCCGCGTGATATCAACCATGGGGGCGAAGGTCCAGCGGATTCCGTCGGCAAACGCCTCGTGTGCCGCGATGCGCGCCGCCTGCTCGATTAGATCGGGATCCCAGCTTGCGGACTGTCCGAGTGGAATTGGGAAAATAGTCCGGTATCCGTGAATCACGTCGCGCCCGAAAAGTAGCGGAATCCCCAGGCGGCTTTCCTTCAGCGCGATCCTTTGCGCCTCGGCGCGATCCTGAGGGCTGCCCGCATTGAGAAATGAGCCCCAGCGCCCTCTGCGAATTTCCTCCTTTATTTGCCCGGAGAGTGGCGTCGTCATCGATGTCGACTGGGACATTTGCCCGATCTTTTCGTCGAGAGTCATACGAGTCAACAGGGACGTGATGCGGACTTCAATGTCCGCGGACGGCGCTGCCTGGAGTACCATCACGGTAGTCAGCACAGCCGCCAACCGACAGTGACTGTTTCGCCTTTGTAGCCGCATTTTCAGGAGTATTTCTGAAACCCCGCTCGTTGCAAGCCGCGCCGGGCTTCTCTACTTTTCATGAAGGTATTCCATACGAAGCCGGTGCGCAGATTTTCCGCCATGAGCATTGTGATACCGGTGTCGATTCCAACTACGTCAGTGTCATACCAATTCTTTAACGGATTGAACGCGTTTACGAAGCCATAGCGGCTCCAGATGCGCTCCCCATAGCTATTCTTGATGTTTTTCAAAACCCGCAAGGTCGCTTCAGGCAGGAACGGCAGCGAACCTCCGGTTGCGCTCGGGACCACGGTTCCATCAATCGGGCCGATCTCCGGAGGGCCGCCCCACACGACATATCCGTGCTGAGAATCCGAGGCACTAATGCCCCACAGATCATCGCTGTAATTACGGAAGCGACCGGCGAGATCCAGACAGAATCGACGATGGACTTCCGTGCAGATTTGGGAGTTCTTGAAGTAATCCGCGTACCGATCGCGCTTCCCGCGCAAGTCGAACCAAGCCTGCGGGTATTGATGCACGAACAGCGGGGCGTAGGAACCAATGTAACGTAGCCCTGCATACTCGAATGTCGTACGTTTCCAAGCGCTCCACGCTGTCTGGTCCAGCGGGTGGCTGGAGGACCCCATGCCAAGCAGATACATGATGATCAATTCGCTGTAGTAATCCCAGCGGTAGGGCAAGAACCCAATCTCGGGAGTCCATCCGTGCGAAAGCAGGGAAGTGTCTTCAGCGACCCAGGTCCAGTCCACACGCTCGAAGACCAGGTTGGCCAGCCGCGTGATCTCTGGATGGCCGAAGTATTCACGGCAGGTGAGAACACCGCACAACAAAATTGCCGTGTCTATCGAAGACACTTCGGCATCCCAGACTCTTTCGCCAGTGCTGATATTGGCCCAGTGATAAAAAAATCCGCGATGCGTCGGCATCTTTTTGGAAAGGAATTCCAGGGTGGTCAAGACGCGCGCGCCGACGCTCGAGAGCGGGACATAACCGCGCTTATGTCCAATGCAAAGGGCTGTGAGACCGAAACCAGTAGCGGCAATGCTCGCCACGATCTCTTTCGAGGCGAGCTCTTTGCCGGCGGCGTTAACCCTATTGCGGTCTTTAACCAGGCCAGTACGCGGATCCGCCTGTTCCCAAAAAAAGAGAAAATTTGCCTTCTCCAAATCTTCCAGGAACTGGTCATCAGCCGGCGAGAGAGCTATTTGATTGCTGCGCGGGTCAGCCTCCGCTGCCTGCAAGTCGTTGGGGTAGTTGGGGTTAAAAAGGAGGGCGGCACTCGTTCCTCCACAGCAACACTGTATTAATTTCCGACGCGACAACATTTGGCAGTCCGAGGATCCGTGTAGCGCACGCTAGGTGCTCATTTTAGAGATGCGAGAGACTGCGGGATGCTACAATCCTCCACAAATTGCACGAGGCGCGAAATGGTTTTCCTCCTGATTCATCGAATAGAATGTGACAGTCCCCAGGACACTGATTAGGCGGAAGTCGGCCGTCTGGCCTATTACGGGCGCCGTCGCCGTAGTCCTTGCCCTGACCCTCTACTTCGCTTCTAAACCCAAAGATTTGAAGTCGATAACGGGCGCCGTTCTTCGACAGGACACCGAACTAGGTAAGCAACTTCCGATCGCTAACGCGCAAATCTCGCTGGTAGGTGATCTAGCGGACGGTGTGGCAACCTCCGACTCTTCAGGTAGATTCGAGGTCAGATTGCGGCCGGGCGTCCGCGTCGGCCAAATGGCCAGGCTTCGTATCAGCCATCCCGGCTACCGGCCGATGGATCTTCCCGAATATCTACTGGATCGCCTGTATATAATTCGCATGGTGCCGAGCGACCAGACAGCCGATGCAAGTCATGCTGCGCCCATAGTTTTGTCGGATATTCGCGTGCGCTCCACCACCAGGAGTGAGATCTCCGTCAATGCGGGCAGCGCGTTAAAGACTTTTGAGGTGGTGAACACGGGCGACGTACCTTGCGATCGCCGTGGTCCCTGCTCTCCCGATGGTAAATGGAAAGCGACCGTAGGGGGCGCTTCGCTCGACGCCGGGGAAAACAATTCATTCCACAACGTGCGCGTTTCCTGTATTGCCGGCCCGTGTCCCTTCACCAAGATCGAAAAGGATTCTTTCTCTGCTGGCGGCAGCCACATAAGTGTGACCATTCGAAACTGGTCCGATACCACCACGTTTCTGCTGGAAGCCGAGGTGACCCATATCTCGAGTGGTGATATGATCCTTCAGTCTTTTCCCGCGATCTTCGACCGCAGTATGAGCTTTACTTTGCCTGCGTCGGCGCAAGGGCCCAGCATAGAGGCGACCATTGATGGGAAGGAAATTGTTTACCCGCTCGGCCCGACTTTAGATTTGTCGTGGGCCGCCTGCACCGTCAAGGCTTCAGGGGACGGCACGAAACTGTACCGCTGTGTGCTCAAATCTGGATACCGGTTTCGGTGATGGAGCAGGTCTCCAATATCCTCGAGTGTCCGGCCCTTGGTTTCGGGCACCAGCGCGAGTGGGGCCGAGCGTTGGCAAAAACATCATTTTTATGGGTGTTTATTGGTGCGCCCAGAGGGACTCGACCCCCCGGCCTACTCGAAGTCAAAGCTATGTTCGGCCAGTGGAATTCGAAGATCCGGCCACCGCTGTGGATTTTGTGATTGAGGGTATACTGACTCCTAGCCGGGAAGCTAAATGAAAGCTCATAGGGGTTTTCCCCCACATAGATCCCGCGGCTTTCACTTGTGCGTTCTGCTGTTGGTGGTGAGTGCTTCCTGGGGGTGCAAGCCCACTCCCCCTGCGTCAGCAACGACTCGCCAGATCGGTTGGCGGCCGATTGAGTCATGGATGGGCCGTGGCGACACGCAAACCGATTCCTTCAATATCGAAAGCACGCAGTGGCGGAT
>Ga0105241_10003391_pt1 | contig 11857 bp, 11 predicted proteins | sample KBSC64metaG_FD_80422 | JGI IMG/M metagenome (GOLD analysis project Ga0105241, IMG submission 80422) | Corn rhizosphere microbial communities from Kellogg Biological Station, Michigan, USA - KBS C6-4 metaG | ecosystem: Host-associated > Plants > Roots > Rhizosphere > Soil | place: Michigan, USA... | reverse complement strand
CGCTTTGCGGCGCCGCGTTGGCGGGCGGTGTCGGGTCGAAACGCGTCCAGCCCGTGTCGTCCAGGTAGACTTCGACCCAGGAGTGCGCGTCACCCTGGCGCACGGCATAGGTTCGAGCGAAGCGATTGTACGTCCCGCCGATGAAGCCGGTCACGTTGCGCGTGGGCACACCCAGCGTGCGCAGCATCACGGCCATCGCGGTCGAATAAAACTCGCAATGTCCGCGCTTGGAGACGAACAAGAAGTCCACCAATGGGTTCTTGGCGGCACCCGAAGGCGAATCCACATCGTAGCGAAAATCTCGCCGCAATCGTGTTTCGATCAGGCGAGCTTCGACGCGGGGGTCGGTCGCTGCTCCGACCCAAGTGTGAGCAAGCTCGGCGATCTTCGGCGGTAGATCGGCGGGGAGCGTGAGGTAGCGCGGCCGGTCGCTCGCCGGCAGCGCGGCGGAACTGGGCTCGTCCGCGGCGGCTAGCGCGATGTCGTAGCGCAGGCCGCGCTCGTCGGGGCTCTTGTAAGTGAGCGAGCCTTCCGGCCCTGCCGTGATCTGCGGCACGTTGCCAAGCAGGGGCAGCCCTTGCGATGAGACCGTGAGCGCCACGGCTTCTGGCGGCAGAAACACCACCGGGGGTTCGATCGGCTCGAGGTCGACGTGAATCGTGCGATCGCGAACGGGGTCGAGGAAACGCAGGATGCGCACTTGTCGCCCGTGCTGGTCGGACTGGATCACGCCAGCACCCGTACGAGACCAGCTTTTGCCGCGATAAGTGTCGAAGGCAGCGCCGCGAAGGTAAAGCGCTAGGCGTGGTGGAGGCTCCTTCGGTAAGTCCTGAACTTCGACCCGCATCACGATCGTGGGGTCGCTCCGCAGGCGACCTACCCCACCCAGATCCACGTGCTCAGTGAATCCGACCATGCGCTCCGATTTGGGGTGGCTGAGCAGCAGCAGCGACAAGCCGACGCGCGGAAAGGCGACGAACAACGTCAGCGTGAACAAGAAGATGGGCACGGAGAGCAGGCACGTGAACACCAAAAATGAACGGCCGATCACGCGTCGGCTGCGCAGAATGCGAGGCACGTCGACCGGCAATCCGGTGCGGTCACGGGCGCCTTGGCGATAGTTGCCCTCGACCTCGCGCCGCAGGTGGCTGAGGACGAGCGCGCCAGGGGCAACCACCAAAAACCCAAGAAAACACAGGCCATACGCCAGCCCGCTGCCGAGGACGGTGGCGGCGATCAAGTGCAAGAGAGCGAGCACGATCACTTGCTGATCGTGCGCAGCGCCGCGGCGCGTGGCCAAGCGGATCACTTGCAGGCCGGCGGCGAACTCCACCGCGGTCTCCAGCAAGTTTGCGTTCAGGGACAGCCGAACGGCTTGCACGCCGAACAACACGAGCGGCAGCACCACGCCGATGCGTCGAACGAACGGGCGATCTTGCCAGGCTTCCGGGATCGAAACCGCAAGCGCCAGGCCGACCAGGATGGCAATGGTGAGCCAGCGATTGAGCTCACCGCTGGTGATCAGCGCCAGCAGCCCGAGCACGGCCAGGCTGTCCGTCATGATGCGGTGAATGAGCCCGAACCTCACGAGGCTGCCTCGACCGGGGGACGAGCGGGTCCCACCGAGGCGGTCTCGGCGGCGCGCTCTTCGACCGGTTTGGCCTCCAACAGAGCCAAAAAGCGCAGTACAGGGTCAGCACCGACTGCGCTCGTGGCGCGCACACGCTCACCGCCTCGAGTGCGAACCGTCACGCCGTCGCCGCGTTTGATGTGAGCCACCGCGCGTGAGGCAACGTCCCGAATGCGGCGCTCGAAGCGAGCGCTCCAGTCGTCGTCTGGGGTGGCGCCGGGGTGGAGCGAGTCGATGGCATACGAGACGTCACGGCGCACTTCGCGAGCGCGCTCGCGAATGATCATCTGCTCGACGCTCTTGCGCCAATAGATGTCACGCGGATCGTCGCCGTCGCGCATGGCGCGCAGCGAAAGCATCTCATCGCCCGAGCCGCGGCCGAGCGCCGTGTTTCCGCCGAGGCGATCGCCAGGCACATTGGTGGGCAGGACGACGGGATCGACGGCGGGATAGATGATGAGATCGCCGTCGGCGTTGAGCTCCCGCGACTTTTCGAACAAGCCGAATGGGAAACGCGTCGCGACGCGGAACCCGACGTGACGGTCCCGCCCCCGGCGCGCCGGAGTGCGCCGATAGGCCGCGACTTGCGCTGAACGTGGGCTGATCTTGAGGAAAAAGCAGCGCTTGTCGGCAGGCTGGCCCGCGCGCAAATCCTCCACCTCGATGGCATACGAGGGGATCCGGCGCTTGTGATTGAAGACCTCGATTTCGACCAGGTGCGGTCGCGCGACTTGAGCGCGCGGCGGCAGGCGACGCACGACCGTCAGATCACGCAAGCTCAGTTCGCTGAGTACGCCGGAAACCACGATCATCGAGAGCAACATCCCGAGCAACAGGTAGAGCAAGTTGTTGCCGGTGTTGATTGCCGCGAACCCGACGCCGAACGTGATGCCGACGAAGTACTTGCCTTCGCGCGTCAGCTTGAGGCGGCGCGGCGGACGAAGGAACCGTCGCAAGCGCGCGACGAAAAGCTTGCGACGTTCGCCCCATGAACGCGGGGCCACACGCACCGTGGGTTCCTTGTCGGGTGTACCCTGTGGCGTGGGACGATGAGCCTCGAGCGTCCGAGCGTTTGCCAACGGCGCCTCGCTCTTTTCGTTTACAGCGGCACCGGTACGCGCGCGATCACCTCACGGATGGCTGCTTCCGCCTCTTCCCGAGTGGGGGCGTAGCCTTCCGCGTGTGCCGCGAGGCGGACGCGATGCGCGAATACCGGTACGGCAAGACTGTGAATGTCATCGGCGATGCAGTAGTTGCGCCCGTTCAGCAGCGCGCGGGCGCGGGCTGCGCGCGACAAATTCATCCCAGCGCGGGTGCTGGCACCAAGCGAGAGCGCGGGGCTGCCTCGAGTGGCGGTCACCAATGCCTGGAGATAGGTGCCGAGAGCGCCGTCGGTGGTCACACGGTCGACTTCGCGCTGCAGGCTCACGAGCGTCTGCGGGTCCAGAACCACCGGCACCTTTTCGATGCGCTCATGGTCGGGTTCGAGCATCAGCCGCATCTCGACCTGAGGCGGCGGGTAGCCGATGCGAATGCGCATCATGAAACGATCGAGTTGCGACTCCGGGAGCGGAAAGGTTCCCGCGAAATCCTGCGGATTTTGTGTCGCGACGACCAGGAAAGGCTCAGGGAGTGGATGCGTCTTGCCATCGAGTGACACCTGTTCGTCACTCATGGCCTCGAGCAGCGCCGATTGGGTTCGTGGACTGGCTCGGTTGATCTCGTCTGCCAACAGCACGTTCGAGAACACGGGTCCGTGACGCAACACGAACTCGGAGGTGCGTTGATCGTAGACGGAGACCCCGAGCACGTCGCTGGGCAGCAGATCGCTCGTGAACTGCACGCGGCGCATCTGCCCGCCGACGGCACGAGCCAGTGCGCGTGCGAGGGTCGTCTTGCCGACACCAGGCACGTCCTCGATCAGGATGTGTCCGCGCGCGATGAGTGCGATGAGCGCGAGCTCCACCACCTCGCTCTTGCCCTCCAGCGCGCCGTCGACGGCGCGGCGCAGTTCGAGCAGATGCTCAAGTCGCTGCGGAGGCATTGCTAGGGCGGAAGAACTCATTCGAAAGCCATGTTAGCATGCGTTGGGCGTAGCCTGCCTCAAAGCAAGACGGCCAGAGTTCAGCGGATTTAACGATGTATCGTCAGGTTTTGCCAGGTGGGCGAACGGAATGCGACGGTTCCGAACCGCGGCGGCGGTGGTGCTCGGCCCGAATCGCCGGCGAGGCTGGAACGTGATCGAACGAATCGAGGTACGGGGTCTTACGCGGCTCTTTGGGTCGACCCCCGCGCTCCGCGCCGTGAATGCCGATTTCGAAGCCGGCAGCATGACATTTCTGGAAGGGCCAAACGGCGCGGGCAAGAGCACGTTGTTGGCCGTCATCGGTACCGTGCTCACGCCGACATCGGGCAGCGTCGTGTATCAGCCGATCGGCACAGAGCTCGAGCGAGTACGGCCGCACATTGGCTGGGTCGCGCACGAGTCACTTTGCTACCGTGAGCTCACCGCCCGCCAGAACGTCGAACTCGCGGCGCGGGTCTACGGTGTCGAAGTGGACGGCGCGTGGGCGCGGGTGGCGCCGCGCGTCGGTGCTTTGGCTTTGGCTGATCGGCGAGTGGGTACGTTGTCTCGCGGCCAACGTCAGCGCGTGGCGTTAGCGAGGGCTTTGGTGCACGCACCAGGCCTGATTTTGCTGGATGAACCGTGGTCGGGGCTCGATCGCGCGAGCGCCGAACACCTGCAAAAAGCACTGCTCGAGGAGCGCGAGCGAGGCGCACTCGTGATCGTGGTGAACCACGCAGACGGCCTCGCCGAGCGGATGGGCGCTCGCTGTTTGCGACTCGAGAACGGTCGGGTCGTCTAACTCTCGTCGCGCCCGAGTAACGCGTCCACTAACGAGCTGACGCCCTGGTCGTCGTTGCGGGCCAGCACCGCGCTGGGGGTGACGATTCGGAGCTCGGCGAGCTCGCGCGCGTTGCTACCCGTACTTGCGTCCGGTTCGCGGGCAGCGGACAGCACCACATGGTCGACATGCTGATTACGCGCCGCCAGGGCCTGTAGCGTGGCGCTCAGATCATGCAGGACACCGAGCGCGTCGGCTGCGACCAGGATCCAGCGCGCGGGGCCGACCACGCGGGCGAGATCGAAATTGCTCAAGCCGGGCCCGAGCGGCGAGAAGACGCCACCGGCCGTCTCGAGCACGGTCCAGTGTGCCCTATGTGGCGCTATACGTAGGGCGAATTCAGCCTCGGCAGCACCGACCCAATCGCGGACCGCTACGAGGTCGATTTCGACGCCTTCGGTGCGGGCCGCAAGGTGTGGGGAGACGGCGTTTCGCAGCGCGTAGAGCGGATGGGCCATGCCGATCGCGGCGGCGCTGACGGCGGCCAATGCTGCGGCGTCAGAGTTTGGGATGGGGTTCTCTGCGCCGCGAATCACCCCACTTTCGATCGGCTTCAACCCGAGCGCAGGTATCCTCCGTCGATTGAGCTCCCGCACGAGCGCGACCGAAACGCGCGTCTTTCCAACGCCGGTTCCGCAGCCCAGCACGACTACGCGCGGCACGCGGCCTCCACTGCGCTTGCCAGGCGCTTCACGTCCTCGAGCTCGAACGTCGACTTCACGGTGAGCCGAAGGCGAGCTGCTCCCAAAGCGACGGTGGGGGCGCGGATCGCCTGCGCGAGGATCCCCGCCGCTCTCAGGTTTGCCGCTGCCGCAAGGACTCGTTCGTTGTCGCCCAACACGATCGAAACAATGGGCCCAAACGAGTTCCTCGCCACTTCCAAGCCTGCTCCAAGCAACTTTTCACGTAGCGCGGCGGCGTTGTTGAGAAGCCGCTTCCGCGCTTCGTCGGCCTCCTGCGCCCCGCGCACCTGCTCTAAACTGAGCGCCGCAAGACGTGGAGAGGGAGCGGTGGAGAACACGAAGCTACGGGCTCGGTTCCAAAGATAGCTGCGCAGTGCGGTGGAGCCAGCAACGAAACCACCATGGCTTCCCACCGCTTTTCCGAGCGCTCCAATCAGGATATCCGGTCTCACTCCGTGCTCTGCGCATCGCCCAGCGCCGCGCGGACCGAAAACGCCCAGGGCGTGTGCTTCATCGACCACGAGGCAGGCGTCCTGCGCGTCGCAGAGAGTCCGGAGGCGCGAAAGGTCTGGGCCGTCGCCGTCCATGCTGAAGTAGGACTCGACTAGGACCCAACACGCTCGCGCGGAGCGATGCGCGCCCAGCGCGTTGTCGATGGCATCAAGGTCGAGATGAGGCACGACCACGACCTGGGCTTTCGCGAGGCGAGCACCATCGATCAACGAAGCATGATTGCTCGCATCTGAAATGATCACAGTGCCGGCCGTGCCGAGCGCAGACACCAAGCCCAAATTCGCGGCATAGGCGGATGAGAACAGTAGGGCTGACGGGGTGCTCACCCAAGCTGCTAATTCCCGTTCCAGTGCCTGATGCTCTGGCGCCGTGCCATGAATCAAGCGTGATGCGCCGGCGCCTGCCGCAGACGTTTCACGTGAAACGAAGCCGGCAGCCAAGCCCAGGTAGTCGTTGGAGGAAGCATCGATGAATGGTTCGCCGAGCGCGGCCGCGGCCGCGAGCGTGGCTTTGCGGGCGAGGCCATCGTCTGGAACCCGCAGCAGGTGCGCCGCCTTCATCTGCGAGAGTTGCTCGTCCAAAAACGCTTCGAATCGCACGCCTGCGTCTTAGCATCGGGGGCGAAGACTGGGCACCGCTTCGCCGAGCACCCGTGGAGAAGATGCGCATTGCGAACCTGTTCTCTGTCTCGAGGTGTCTGGACGTCAGCGGCTGGAAGGAGGGCGCGCTACAGTCGGGATCCCCGGATAGGCTCCGTGGAGGTCGTTAGAGCGGACCCGAAAAGCAGACGCATCACGAGAGGCGGGACGAATGGAGGTCCAGCAGAGTGCTTGGCAACACGTTGGGGGGCGGGAACCAAGCCGCCGGCGGTTCTCCGGCGCTGACCATACAAGTGGTGCGGGCTACCCAAGCGCGGGCGGGCGCGCACGAAGGCGACCTCTGAGCAGTTGAACGGCGCCAGACTTCGCCTCAACAATGGCCGCACGCTGGGGGAGGCCGGGAAGGCGGCACCCGTCGAGATGCGGTGAATCAGTCGAGTCGTCGAGGGACGGCTCCTGCAGCCGCGTTTTCAGACGCGCGGAATGCCAGTAGCGGAACCCGAGTCCCTCCATGCTGAGGCAACCTCAAACGTACGACGTCGACTTCGCCGCTCGACCCTGGCTCGTGGGGCTCGCTCGCAAAGCAGGAACCTACGCAGACAGCGACGTTCGCCAACCGGCTTGTCGGGGCTTGATCGACCAAAGGTCAGCCGCACGCCGAGATCAGGGAAGCAGCTCACAACGTGGAGAAAGCGGAGATCCCAAGCGCCGGCCTTGTCGATCTCGGCACGCAAACCCAACCGTCGATTCACGTTTAACGGAGAGGACGGACCCGCGCTGAGCACCAGCGTGCAGCGCTCGTCAGTCTGCCCTTTGTTCCTCGTTCGGGCCGCGCGTCGACGACGGGACGCTCGAGCCCAGCAACCCGGGGGCGTCGGTCGTGCAGCTCGCCGCCGAAAGGTTTCACGTGAAACTCATAAAAACTCCGGCGTAACTATGAAATAATGTTTAATATCAAAGGATTACATGTGTCTCGCGTACATGCGGCGCGATCGCGATCTCGGTCACCGCTTCAAGTTGGTTTGATTAACGAAGATTCAGCGCCTCAAGCGACACATTGAGATAGATTGCTCTTAATGAAGTGGTCAGCGCCCGAGCTGCTGCCCGCCCCTAAACGCGGGCGCTACGATCGCGGGTTGGCGCGCGAAGTGCGGCAGGCAGAACAGCGGGAGCGGCTGGTTGCTGCGCTGGCGTTCGTCTCCGGCGCCGGCCACGAACTGAGCGTCGCTACCGTCGTGGCACGGGCCGGGATGGGGCGAAGTACTTTCTACGAATACTTCGATGACATCGCTCACGCGCTCGCTGAAGTGAGTGCACGCGCTCAACGTGACTTTCTCGCTCGCGCTGAGCTCGAATTGGCGCTGGTGTTAACGCCACTCGAGCGCGTTCGTGCGCTCGCTCGCGCGTGGGCAAGCGAACTGCTCGAGAACCCGCACGTCATGCGCATTGGCCTTGCTGCGAGCGCCCCGACGCGAGACGTGGCGCAGCTCTCCTCCGTCGGCAGAACCCTGGTGGAATTGCTGGAACGCGAAGCCCCGGCGCGCGCCGCTCTCCCGGGACTCGCGGATCCTCTGCGTCTGGTCGCGGTCGCCGCTGTTTCCGACGTGCTCGGTCGCAGTTATTTGGCCCAGCCCGAGACGCCGCCCGTCCCAATTCAGCGCGTCCTCTCCGAGCTCTTTTTGCGACTTCTTCGCTAGTTCGGAGCAGCACTGTGCAGCTGATGTGCGCTAGCTGTGGAAAACTTGGGCGTTCGAAATCGAGGTCGGCCAGGCTCTTTTCCGAGCCCGCACGAAGGCAAACCTGGGCATTTCCATGCTGGTCGCGGAGTGCTACGGTCGTCCGCGATGCCAAAAGGTCCGGTCGAGCTCCGTGTTGGCGGGCAGACCTACCGCGTCGTAGCGACTGCGGACGAGGCCGACTTGCACCGTTTGGCTGACGTGGTGGATGAGCGTCTGCGCAAACTCACTGCACCGGGCCGAGCGGTATCGCCGCAATCGATGCTGCTGGCCGCGTTGGCGCTCGCCCACGATCTCGAGGACGAGCGCAATCGCCGTCTGCAGCTCGAGAAGCGCTCGCGCGAAATGCTGAGCGGACTCGTCGCTCGAATCGATGCAGCGCTGGAAGCCGACTCAGCGGAAGCCGTTGAAGTCCCTGCCGCGCCCGCGCCGGCGCACGACGACGGCGAGGTCGAATTCGACTTCGGCCCCGGCCTCGAGCCCTGATTTTTCGGCCTCAATCGCCCGGATCGGGCGTGGGTCGCAGCCATTCGTAACCGAGGATGAAGGGCAGGGCGAGCCACAGCCCGTCGACCTGTATCCCTGCGTACAGGGTGTCTGCGTGGCCGCTCCCGAGCGCGACGTCACCGCCCAGCACCACCCCGCTCGCCATCGCGTAGCTGCCGTGAAAGTTGTGGCTGCGCAGGCCGAAGAACGCCTGGCTGGCGAGGCGCGCGTCGCTGCCGTTGCGGCTCGCGCCGCCCAGCGAGAGCACGATCGGAAAATCACCCTCGAGGGTTGGAATGAGCACGCTCACGCCGGCCCCCAAGCGAGCATCTTCGAACTTGGCGCTGGCGAGCGAGAGATATGGCCCGATGGCGAAGTCCGCGTTGCGCTCGCGCCCGAACAGCAAATCACCGTGTAGGGCGCCGCAAAACACCGTGCGCTTCCAGATCGCGCCATCGTGCCCCAGGGCACAGAGCGAGGTCTGGGCCGCGACGTTCCACTCGGGTTCGGCCTGCGAGAGCTGGGCAACCAACGAAGTCGCCGCGAGAGCAGAGAGGAATAGTGCGACGCGCATGGCTCTCGCGGCAATGCTCCCTTTGCTGTGGGGCTGCCGGACTCGCGTTACGGATGCACCGAGGGATTCATCGATGGATCGCGGCAGATGTCGAAGCTGGATGAGCACAGGGCGCACGAGAACGGGACGTCTTGGCCCAAAATGCAAGGCGGCGCGACGCTCGTCTGAGTCGACGTAGAAACTGCCGTGGCACACTTGTAGGGCGAATTCGCCGGTTGGGTGGTGTCCGGAGTGTCGTAGTTGATCAAGCAACCGGTGCAGACGGTGATTGGGAAGTCGAGCTCGCTCGACGTGACCGATTGACCGCCCAAAGTGTCCCCAAACACGCGAATTTTGGCCAACACGGTGCCGGGCAGATTGGTGAGTGCGGCCGGGATGACGTTCACGGCCATGGCCGCGTACGAAGGCGCATCGCCCGCGGCAGCGTCGACGAAACCGGTGCCGACCGTCGAGTAAGAGCCGAGCGGCTTCCCGTCGACCGTGCTCAGCTTCACCTCGGCGCCGCGCAGCGAGACGCGCGACGTTTCCGTGCGCAGCTGCTCGCGAGAGCCTTGCTGCGTGAGCTGATTGCCGACCAGCACGAACGCGGTGTAGCTCTGAGTAAACGCGAGATCCAACGTGCCTTGCGCGAGGAAGGGGTCGGTCGTGTCCGCCTTGGCGATGCACGTCGAGTGATTCAGATCGAGGACGCCCACCACGAACAGCGAGCTGTTGTTGGTGGCGCAACTCGGCGTCAAAATCGCCGAAGCAAGAACGAGTGAACCTGCCGTGAGCAGATACTTGGAGATCAGACGGGGCATGGAGACCTCGAGGGCTGCGGCGCAACGAGGAGTCGCGCGCACGTCAGTGAAGTGTACCGAGCGCGCCCGCGCGACGCCAAGATTGGTGCGAACTCGCCTTATTGAAGTGGCGAATTTTCGAGCAAAGTGTGGGTCAGTGTGCGAGCGCGAGAACCTGCTCGCGCAGCTCGGCGAGTGGAATCGCGACCGTTTCGACGTGTCCGAGTTTGCGAGCGAACACGAAGCGGACCGCGGAGCCGGCTCGCTTCTTGTCATGACCGATGAGCCCGGTTGCTGCGGCCAAGGGCTGGCCGATGAGCGAGGCCGGCAATCCGAGGCGACGCAGCAGTTCGAGGGTGCGCACACTCAAGTCCGCCGGCGTGTGTCCGAGTTTTTCGCCGAGTTGTAGCGCCGCGACGAGCCCGAGGCTCACTGCTTCGCCGTGAGTGAGCCCGAAATACCCGGCTTGAGCCTCGAGCGCGTGCCCCACCGTGTGCCCGAGGTTCAATACGGCACGCAGCCCGCTTTCACGCTCGTCGAAGCTCACAATGCGCGCCTTCACGCGTACCGAGCGTCGGACGATCTCGGCAATGACTTGGGGATCGCGCTGGGCGATGCGCTCCGCCTGCTGCTCCAAGATTTCGAACAGCCGGGGATCCCCGACTAGCGCTGTCTTGACGACTTCGGCGAGTGCGCTGTGAAAGCCGCGGTCGGGCTCTGTGCTCAGGTAGCTCACGTCACACAGCACGCCGTTGGGTTGCCAGAACGCGCCCACGGCGTTCTTCGCGGTTTCGAGATCCACGCCGGTTTTGCCGCCGACCGAGGCATCGACCATGGCGAGCAGCGTCGTCGGCAAACCGATCCAGCGCACGCCTCGCATCCACGTTGCAGCGGCGAAACCGGTCATGTCCGTCACGACACCGCCCCCCAAAGCGACGAAAGTGGCCTGGCGATCGGCGGCGCCAGCCAGCGCCGCGCGCCAAATGCGCTCCACCGTGCCGATGTGCTTATGCGTTTCGCCCGGCTCCAAATCGATGCGGACGACCCTCGTCCCCGCGTTGCTCAAGGCCCGTTCGACGCCCGCACCATGCAACGGGGAGACATTGCTATCGGAGACCAGTACGCAAACCGGACTGCCCGCGACGAGCTCCCCGAGCCTTCCCGAAGTGATTCCGCTGCCGACTTGAACCGCGTACGAGGCTTCGCCAGCAGCCACCGCCAACTCATCGCGTTCCCAGACGCGTCGCACGCCTGCGCTCACCGTTTCTATCGGAGCTTCGCAAGAAATGCGCGCATGCGCCTCCGCATAACAGCGCGCGCGGAGCTCGAGCAGCTCATTGACACGGAGCTCCGGGTTCGGCCCGCCAAGAAGCGGTCGAGGCCCTTGAGCAAGCGCGCGGCGTGCAATCTCCGGCGCGCTTGCTTCCAACGTCACGACCACGGCCTCGTCCAACGCGCGTAACCGGAGGTCGCGCGATAGGAGCGCGCCACCGCCGACTGCGACCACGGCAGGCTTGGTCGAGGGATCCGCTCTATCCAAGACCCCCAGAAGTGCTGCTCGCTCCAGGGCGCGAAACGCCGGCTCGCCGCGCTCCGCGAAGAGCCGCTCGATCGAGGTTCCTGCCTCGCTTTCGATCTGACGGTCGAGATCGACGAATGGATGTCCGGCCTCACGAGCGACTCGCTCGCCGATGGTGGACTTTCCGGTGGCCATGAAACCGTTGAGAATGAGCGGGCGTTGCATGATGGATTGGATGAGAAGAGACCGAGCTGCGGGCCGGTTGCCGCAGAGCTTGCCGGAGGTGCGTGCAACGCGCCAGACCGACTCCGCTAAAGTGTTCGTCTGATGTCTGAACTACAGATCCAAAACCGTTCGGGGGCGCTGCGGATTCGCGTGCGAGTGAAGCCCCGAGCGTCTTTTAGCCGAATTCTCGGGGTGCGAGAGGGGGTG